>WNFC01004744.1_pt1 | contig 14842 bp, 11 predicted proteins | sample 5400541 | NCBI WGS metagenome assembly WNFC01 (sample SAMN13153342, study PRJNA577476) | soil metagenome | isolation source: 120 cm saprolite under Douglas fir tree site 2 hole 2 replicate 1 | place: USA:California | collected 2015-04-18
CTCCTTTGGCCGGACCGCGAATGCTCCTAAAGCGGCTCCGGGACACGATGGCGCGTGCCGACTCCGTCGAGGACACGCTGGGCGAGGTCGTGCGCCTGGTCGCCAACGAGATGGTGGCCGAGGTCTGCTCGATCTACCTCCTGCGCGCCGGCGAGGTGCTCGAGCTGTTCGCCACCCAGGGCCTCAATCCGTCGGCCGTGCACCGCACGCGCCTGCGGGTCGGCGAGGGCCTGGTCGGCGACATCGCGGCCCACGCCAGGCCCTTGGCGCTCGATGACGCGCAGAGCCATCCGCAGTTCGCTTACCGTCCGGAAACCGGCGAGGAGATCTATCACTCGCTCGCCGGTGTGCCGATCGTGCGCGCCGGTCGCATGCTCGGTGTGGTGGTCGTCCAGAATCGGACCCGTCGCCAGTACGACGAGGAAGAGATCGAGACTCTGCAGACCATCGCCATGGTGCTGGCGGAGCTGATCTCGGCCGGTCATTTCGTCAGCCCGAACGAAATGCAGCAGGTCGACGGGCTGGGGCTGCTGCCGTTGCGCGTCGACGGCGTGCAGCTGACGCCGGGCGTCGCCATCGGCCGCGCCGTCCTGCACGAGCCTCGCATCGCGATCCAGAAGGTCGTGGCCGAGGATGTCGGCCAGGAACTGGCGCGCTTCGAGGACGCCGCGCACGGCGTGCGCGAGGACATCGACCGCATGCTCGAGGCGCACGACATGCAGTCGGGCGAGCAGCGCGAGATCCTCGAGACGTTTCGCATGTTCATCGACGATCGCGGCTGGCTCGAGCGGGTGCGCGAGGCGGTGGGATCGGGTCTCACCGCCGAGGCGGGCGTGCAGCGCGCCTTCGACGACGTGCGCACGCGGCTCGGCCATGCGACCGATCCCTACATCCGCGAGCGGCTGAGCGACTTGCAGGATCTCACCAACCGTCTGCTGCTGCGCCTGTCGGGCCGCGTTGCCGCCGATCCCAGCTCGCTGCCCGACGACATGATCGTCATCGCCCGCGACATGGGCCCGGCCGAATTGCTCGACTACGACCGCACGCGGTTGCGCGGACTGGTGCTCGAGGAGGGCTCGGCGCTGAGCCATGTCGCGATCGTGGCGCGCGCGCTCGACATCCCCGTCGTCGGCCGGGCGCCCGACGTGCTGGCGCGCATCGAGCCGGGCGATTCGATCGTGGTCGACGGCGACAACGCCCAGGTCCTGGTGCGGCCGGCCGAAGACATCCTGCAGACCGTCTATGCCGCGATCGACGCGCGCGACGAGCGCCGGCGCAAGTACGCGGCGCTGCGCGACCTGCCGTCGACGACGCGCGATCAGGCGCGCATCTCGCTGCATATGAATGCCGGTTTGCTGATCGACATGCAGCATCTCGACGACACCGGCGCCGATGGCGTCGGCCTCTATCGGACCGAGATTCCGTTCATGGTGCGTTCGGAGTTTCCCGATGTCGACGCGCAGGCCTGGCTTTACAGCCGCGTTCTCGATCTGGCGGATGGTCGACCGGTTACTTTTCGCACGCTCGATGTCGGGGGCGACAAGGTCCTGCCCTATGTCGGCGCCCTGGGCGACGACAACCCCGCCATGGGCTGGCGGGCCATCCGTATCGGCCTCGATCGGCCGGCCATGTTGCGCCGGCAGCTGCGCGCTCTGATCCTGGCGGCCAACGGCCGGCCCTTGTCGGTCATGTTCCCGATGATCGCCGATGTGAGCGAGCTTATGAGCGCCCGGCGGTTGCTCGACCTTGAATTGGAGCGCAGCAAGCGGCGCGGGCAGGCCATGCCCGAGCGATTGCGCGTTGGCGTTATGTTCGAGGTGCCGGCGCTGGCATGGCAGCTCGACAGCCTGCTGCCTCAGGTCGACTTCATTTCGGTGGGTACGAACGATCTTGTGCAGTTCCTCTACGCCGCCGATCGTGGCAACAGCCGTGTGTCGGGCCGCTACGACAGCTTGTCCCCAGCTCTCCTTCGACTGCTACATTTTGTGGTTGAGAGGGTACGGCCGGCTGGCGTAGATCTCGCGGTATGCGGCGAGATGGCCGGCCGCCCGGTGGAGGCGCTCGCCCTCCTGGCGATCGGCGTGCGCACCTTGTCGATGTCGCCCGGCGCCATCGGACCGGTGAAAGCGATGATCCGCTCGCTCGATCTCAACGAGGCAACAGGTTTCATGAACGCTGCGCTTTCTCAACCTGATCGGCCCATGCGCGAGACGCTGCGCTTGTTCGCTTTTGATCATTCGATCGAAATTTAACGACAAGAAGTCGAATCGGTTTTGCCCTGTCATGAGGGCTCTGCTAAAAATACCCAAGAGGGGACAAGCAGGGTTCATCATGCCTGATCAGGTCGATTGGCGTGCGCTAGAGCGCGAAGCCTCACCGGGCCGCGCAGTTGGTCGTTTGCTGCGCGACCAACGCGAAGCGCGAGGCCTCGGCCTGTCCGAGATCGAAAAGAGCCTGCGTATTCGCCGTACGTATCTCGAAGCCATCGAGGAAGGTCGCTTCGACAAGCTGCCGGGCGCCGCCTACATCCCCGCTTTCCTGCGCGCCTATGCAGCGCATGTCGGCCTCGACCCTGAGAAGGTGCTGACGGCCTATCATCTTTCCGGTCCGGTTCCGATCAAGCGTCCGGTCACCTTGCCGGCCGACTTCCCGATCGTCGAGAAGCGCGCCCCGATCGGCTTGGCAGTGCTGACCGTGCTGCTGGTCGTTGGAGCAGGTTACGCCGCCTGGCACTACTTGCCGCGCGAGCAGGCAGTCGTCGCCGAGAAGGTGCCGCCCGTGCCGGATCGCCTGCTGGCCTCGCGTCCGGCGCCTTCATCGACAACCGAGGCTGCGACTGCCGTGCCCGGCACGACTGTCGCGCCCGGCGTGACTGGTCCTGCGACGACGGCCGCTGCGCCCGCGCCGCCCGCTCAGGAAGTGCGCACCGCACCGGCCACGTTGCCCGCCGAAGCATGGCCCGCGCGGCGCGACAGCGTTGCGCCGCCGACGCAGCCTCAAACTCAGGCCGCGCCACTTGCGCCGCCGGTCGTCGTTGCCGTTCCGGCGCCGCCTCCGCCGCCGATGGTCATGACAGTTCCCGCGCCGCCTCCGCCGCCGGTCGTCATGACAGTTCCCGCCATCGGTCAGGCGCAAGCCGCCCAGCCGCCCGCGCCGGTCGATCCGCCGCGCGTCACAACGCAGCAGCCAGCCGCTCCCGTCGAGGAAGCCGTGGCGCGCAGCGCTGCAGCCGATGCAGCGGCCGCAAACCTTCCGGTGAAAGTCGACACGCCAGTCCGCGTATGGCGCAATAGCTGGGTCGAACTGCGGGCGCCCGACGGCGACGTTCTGGCCCAAACCTATGTCCGGGCCGGCGAAAGCTACGTCGTGCCGGCCGGCATCGCTTATCGCGTCATCGACGCGCGCTAGCGGTATCCCGGCGGGTCGGCCCCGTCGACTGGATAAGTCGCCGTCTGGCGGCTACATTGTCGGACATGAGTATCAGGCCCTATCGCGACATCGTGCGCCGCAAATCGCGGCGGATCATGGTCGGATCCGTGCCGGTCGGCGGCGATTCGCCGATCACGGTCCAGACCATGACCAATACGCTGACCGCCGATGCCGAGGCGACCATCGCACAGATCCGCCTGGCCGAAGCGGCAGGCGTCGATATCGTGCGGGTTTCCTGCCCCGACGAGGCCTCGACCGCTTCCCTGTCGGCCATCGTGAAGGCCTCCAAGGTGCCGATCGTGGCCGACATCCATTTCCACTACAAACGGGCCATCGAGGCGGCCGTGGCGGGGGCGGCCTGCCTGCGCATCAATCCCGGCAATATCGGCAGCGCCCAGCGGGTGCGCGACGTCGTGCAGGCCGCCAAGGATCACGGCTGTTCCATGCGCATCGGCGTCAATGCCGGGTCGCTGGAGAAGGACCTGCTGGAGAAATACGGTGAGCCCTGCCCGGAGGCGATGGTCGAGAGCGCACTCGATCATGCCCGCATCCTGCAGGACCATGATTTCCACGAGTTCAAGATCAGCGTGAAGGCGTCCGACGTCTTCCTGGCGGTCGCCGCCTACCAGCAACTGGCCGACGCCTGCGACTACCCGCTGCATATCGGCGTCACCGAAGCGGGGGCGCTGCGCACCGGCACGGTGAAGTCGTCGATCGGGCTCGGCTCGCTGCTCTGGGCCGGCATCGGCGACACAGTCCGCATATCGCTGTCGGCCGAGCCCGAGGAGGAAGTCCGCGTCGGCTTCGAGCTCCTGAAGGCGCTCAATCTTCGCCATCGCGGCGTCAACATCATCTCCTGCCCGTCCTGTGCGCGCCAGCAGTACGACGTGATCCGCACGGTCGAGGCGCTGGAGAAGCGCGTTGCCCACATCACCACACCCATGACCGTCTCGGTGATCGGCTGCGTCGTGAACGGCCCGGGCGAGGCGCGCGAGACCGATCTTGGTTTCACCGGCGGCGGCAACGGCACACACCAGGTCTATGTCGCGGGCGTGCCGCACCATCGCCTGAAGGACGCCGACATCGTCGAGCATCTGGCCGGCATGATCGAGAAGAAGGCCGCGGAGATCGAGGCTGAGAAGGCGGCGGAGGCCGAACGACACCAGGCCGCCGCCGAGTAGCGGCTTCGACCTCCGTCCTTCGACGATCAATCAAGGCGATTTCCCGTGAGCAAATTGCAGCCCGTGCGCGGCACGCACGATCTCCTCCCCGACGAGTACCGGCGCTTCGCGCACGTGATCGACGCGGCGCGCGATGTGGCGCGACTCTACGGCTATCGCGAGATGGCGACGCCGATCTTCGAATTCACCGAGCTGTTCGCCCGCGGCATCGGCGAGACGACCGACGTGGTCTCCAAGGAGATGTACACGTTCCAGGATCGCGGCGGCGAGTCGCTCACCCTGCGGCCGGAATACACCGCCGGCATCTGCCGCGCCTTCGTGTCCAACGGCGAGCTGGCGCAGCAGCTGCCGCTGAAACTCTTCGCCGCCGGCCCGATGTTCCGCTACGAGCGGCCGCAGAAGGGCCGGCAGCGCCAGTTCCATCAGATCGACCTCGAGGTGCTGGGGGCGCCCGAGCCCGGCGCCGACATCGAGGTGATCTCGGTGGCGGCCGACATCCTCGAGCGCCTGGGCATCCTCGATCGCTGCGTGCTGAAGCTCAATTCGTTGGGCGATCCCGAGAGCCGCACCGTCTATCGCAAGGAGCTGGTCGGCTATTACTCCGGCCACGCCGCCAAGCTTTCCGAGGATTCGCGCGACCGCCTGCAGCGCAATCCCTTGCGCATCCTCGACAGCAAGGATGAGGGCGACAAGGCGATCAACGCCAATGCGCCCTCCTTCGCCGACCACCTGAACCAGGCAAGCAAGGACTTCTTCGCGGCGGTGAAGGACGGGCTGTCGGCGGCCGGCATCCCGTTCGAGGTCGATCCCGGCCTGGTGCGCGGCCTCGACTATTACACCCACACCGCCTTCGAGTTCGTGACCAGCCATATCGGCGCCCAGGGCACGGTGCTGGGCGGCGGCCGCTATGACGGGCTTATAGCCGAGCTGGGCGGCCCGCCGACCGCGGGCATTGGCTGGGCAGGCGGCATCGAGCGCCTGATGATGCTGTGCAACGAACCGGCGGCCCTGCCACGGCCCGTCGTGATCGCGCCGCTCGGGGCGGCAGCCGAGGCAAAGGCGCTCGGCATCGCCCGCGCATTGCGCCGCCACGGCATCGCCGTCGAACAGGACTATCGCGGCAACATGAAACGGCGCATGCAGCGGGCCAACAAGCTCAACGCCCGTGCTGCCATCATCATCGGCGACGACGAACTCGCCAAGGGCGCCGCCCAGCTCAAGGACCTCGACAGCGGCACGCAGCGTGAAGTGGCGCTGGATGCCTTGATCGACGCATTGAAGGGCTGAGGCTCGACGTGTCTCTCCTGCAAAAACTCGATCAGATCTCCGCCCGCCACGCCGAACTGCAGGCGGCGCTGTCCGGCGGCAACCTCGATTCCCAGAAGTTCGTCGCGGCCTCCAAGGAATACGCCGATCTCGGTCCCCTGGTCGAAGCCATCGGCGAATGGCGCAAGGCCGAGCGCGAGCTCAAGGATGCCGAAGCCATGGCGGCCGACCCCGACATGAAGGCGATGGCCGAGGAAGAGGCGGCCGCCCTGAAAAAGCGCCTGCCCGAGCTGGAGCGTGCGGTGAAGCGCATGCTGCTGCCCAAGGACGCGGCCGACGAGAAGAACGCCATCCTCGAGATCCGCGCCGGCACCGGCGGCGACGAAGCAGCGCTGTTCGCGGCCGACCTGTTCCGCATGTACCAGCGCTATGCCGCCGAGCATGGCTGGCGTTTCGAGATCCTGGAGCTCTCCGACACCGGCATCGGCGGCTACAAGGAGGCGATCGCCGCCGTCTCGGGCCGCGGCGTGTTCGCCCGGCTGAAATTCGAATCGGGCGTGCACCGCGTCCAGCGCGTGCCGGCGACCGAGGGCTCGGGCCGCATCCACACGTCGGCGGCGACCGTCGCGGTGCTGCCGGAAGCCGAGGAATTCGACGTCAAGATCGACGACAAGGACCTGCGTATCGACGTGTTCCGCTCCTCGGGTCCGGGCGGCCAGTCGGTCAACACGACAGACTCGGCGGTGCGCATCACCCACATCCCGACCGACACCGTCGTCGTCCAGCAGGACGAGAAGAGCCAGCACAAGAACAAGGCCAAGGCGATGAAGATCCTGCGCGCCCGTCTCTACGACGCCGAGCGCCAGCGCCGCGACGATGCGCGCGCCGCCGACCGCAAAGGCCAGGTCGGCAGCGGCGATCGCAGCGAGCGCATCCGCACCTACAACTTCCCGCAGAGCCGCGTCACCGACCACCGCATCAACCTCACCCTCTACAAGCTGGACGAGGTGATGGAGGGCCGGGCGCTCGACGAGATCATCGACGCGCTGACGGCCGACGACGAGGCGGGGCGGCTGGCGGAGCTCGCGGCCTGACCGCCGGTCTTACAGCGACCTACGATGCGCTGCTGCGCGACGCTGCGGTCGCACTCGCCGCGGCCGGCATCGACAATGTCCGCTTCGAGGCCCGCCTTCTGCTCGCTCATGCGGCCGGCCTGTCGGCCGAGCAGTTGATCGCGCGGGGCGCCGAGCCGGCGCCTGCCGCGGTGGCGCAACGGCTTCGCGAACTCACGGCGCGGCGGGTCCTGCGCGAGCCGATGGCCTACATTCTGGGCGAGCGTGAGTTCTGGGGCCTGCCGTTCAAGGTGTCGCCAGCCGTGCTGGTGCCGCGGCCCGACAGCGAAACGCTGATCGAGGCGGCGCTGGCCCTGATGCCGGACCGGCAACGGCCGTGGCGCATTCTCGATCTCGGTCTGGGCTCGGGCTGCCTGCTGCTCACCTTGCTGCGCGAATATCCCGCCGCCAGCGGCGTCGGCCTGGAGATCTCCGAGGAGGCGCTGGCGGTAGCCCAAGCCAACGCCGAAGCCTTGGGCGTGGCCGGCCGAGCGCGGCTCATCTCCGGCGACTGGCGGCAACCGGATTGGCAGCAGCGGCTGGGCGGGCCATTCGATTTGCTGGTGTCCAATCCGCCCTACATCGAGGCCGGAGCAATCGAGCGGTTGATGCCAGAGGTCGCCCGGTTTGAGCCGAAATTGGCGCTCGATGGGGGACCGGACGGCCTTGTCGCTTACCGCACCATTGCCACAGCGGCGCCGGCCCTAGTGGCCCCGGGCGGCCGCATTCTCGTCGAAGCCGGGGAAGGGCAAGCGACTGAAATATCGAAGATTTTTGCTTCCACTGGACTTGCAATTAAAGTGCTTTGGAAGGACCTTGCCGGCATCGACCGCGTGGTGTCCGCGATGCATTCGAAGCATTAAAGAGTTGGCAAAGCTTGGGAATGATACTACGTTCCGAGCTGCCCCTTGGGGGGGCTTGGTCCGGGCCGATTGGTGGCACCGGGCGATTAATCCCTCTGATTATTGGCCGTGACGGCGCCCGGGAAGGGCAGAGGGTCACTAACAACAACACCCGTCCGGCAGACAACTGGCCCTAAGGTAATGAGACCAAACAATCGTCAGCGATCGCGCGGCGGTCGCAATGGTGGCGGCGGCGGCGGTGGCGGCGGCCATCACAACAAGCCGCAGCATCACAATCCCAATCGTCCGCCCAATCGCAACCAGCTCTTCGACAGCAGCGGACCCGACGTCCGGGTCCGCGGCAACGCCCATCAGGTGTTCGACAAGTATCAGGCGCTGGCCCGCGAGGCGGCGACGTCGGGTGACCGCATCCTGGCGGAGGCCTACTGGCAATACGCCGACCACTATTTCCGCATGATCCAGACGATGGGCGGCTTCGGCCAGCGCAACAACCAGGGTTGGGGCGATGGCGGCGAAGAGGGCCAGTCGGCGCCTCAGCAGCAGGGTCAGAGCGGGCAGCCTCAACAGGCCAACCCCAATGGGCACGCCGAGGGCGAACGCCCGGGCGGTCGCGAGGAGCGTCGCGAGCAGAATGGCGACGCCGAGCCCGGTCTGGGCGGTGTCGCTTTCCTCCAGGGTGGGCGCAGCGCGCCAACCGATACCGATAACGACCCGGCGGCCGACGAGCAGCCCGAGATACCGGAGTTCACGCCAGGCACCGGCCGCCGCGGCTGAACCAGCGGCACAGGCCTTCGAAATGACGCCCGACGGCAGCCGTCGGGCGTTTTCGTTGGTCCTAGAGGTGGACCAGGGTCGGCGCGAAGAAGCCCAGGAACGTGAAGGCCGCTCCGACGAGGCCGAGACCGCCCGAGATGAAGGCAAGCCACGCCACCGCAGTCAGCGCCGACGCGCCGGCCAGCACGATGGCGAGCTGGAAGGCTGCCGAGCCGTATTCGAATAGATGATAGGCCGCACGCGCTTCCTCGCGCTTGGCCTCGTGCATCTTGGCCCGCGCCATCAGCTCCTTGCGTCCTTCATTGGTCTCCGGCTCGGTGTCGTAGCGCTGCGCCGTCTTGCGCCATTGCTCGATCTGGGCCTTGACCGCCGCCGGCATATTGGCCGCGTCCTTGTACTGGACGTCGAGCTCCTCGGCCGCGGTCCGGACCACGGTCTGGCGGACTGTCTTGGCCTGGAAGAAGGTCCACATGTTCGTGGCTTCGACGTGCTGGGTCAAAACCTCGGTCTGGGCGTTTTTGCCGCCGGTTTCCGAGATGGCGAGGAAGGCGGCGAGGACGGCCACCAGCAGGGCAATTTTCTTGTTTGAACCTTCGATGGCACCGTGTCCGCCAGACATGAAATTCTCCCAGTCTGTTTGATTTATGTCCTGTTGACGATCGTCATAGCGCGGCAGGCTTCTGGCGAATAGCCATACGTACGGTCTGGTCTTGCAAGGCTCGGATCCCTCCCCATATCGGCACAGGATGCCTCTGGAGAGGGTCCGCTCTTTCGCCCGCCGCACGACGGGGGCGCGAATGAAAGGGTAGAGAGATGAACCAAGAGAAATACACCGAGCGCATGCGGGGATTCCTGCAGAGCGCCCAGATGCTGGCGTTGCGCGAAGGCCACCAGCGGCTGGTTCCTGACCATATTTTGAAAGTTCTGCTCGACGATCCGGAGGGCCTGGCGGCCAACCTGATCAGCTCGGCGGGCGGCGATTCCCGCGCGGTGCATCGCGCGGTCGAGGCCAACCTGGCCAAGCAGCCCAAGGTCGAGGGCCAGGGGGCCGGCCAGATCTACATGGCGCCCGAGACCGCGCGCGTCTTCGACCAGGCCGAAGCCATTTCCGAAAAGGCGGGCGATTCCTTCGTCACCGTCGAGCGCATGTTGATGGCGCTGGTGCTGGCCAAGGGCTCCGACGCAGCCGACGCGCTGGCCAAGGGCAACGTCAAGCCGCAGCCGCTCGAAAAAGCGATCGCCGACTTGCGCAAGGGCCGCACCGCCGATTCAGCGTCGGCCGAAGGCAGCTACGATGCGCTGAAGAAATATGCCCGCGATCTCACCCAGGCGGCGCGCGAGGGCAAGCTCGATCCGGTGATCGGCCGCGACGAGGAAATCCGCCGTACCATTCAAGTGCTGAGCCGGCGCACCAAGAACAATCCCGTGCTGATCGGCGAGCCCGGCGTCGGCAAGACCGCCATCGCCGAGGGCCTGGCGCTGCGTATCGTCAACGACGACGTGCCCGAATCGCTCAAGAACAAGAAGCTGATGGCGCTCGACCTCGGCGCCATGGTCGCCGGCGCCAAGTATCGCGGCGAGTTCGAGGAGCGGCTGAAGGCCGTTCTGTCGGAGATCTCCGCCGCCGAAGGCGACATCATCGTCTTCATCGACGAGCTGCACACCCTGATCGGTGCCGGCAAGGCCGATGGCGCGATGGACGCGTCGAACATGCTGAAGCCCGCGCTGGCGCGCGGCGAGCTGCATTGCGTGGGCGCCACGACGCTCGACGAGTACCGCAAGCACATCGAGAAGGATGCGGCGCTGGCGCGCCGGTTTCAGCCGGTTTTCGTCGCCGAGCCCTCGGTCGAAGACACGATCTCGATCCTCCGCGGGCTGAAGGAGAAGTACGAGCTGCATCACGGCGTGCGCATCACCGACGCCGCGATCGTCGCCGCCGCGACGCTGTCCAACCGCTACATCTCTGACCGCTTCCTGCCCGACAAGGCGATCGACTTGATGGACGAGGCGGCAAGCCGCATCCGCATGCAGGTCGACAGCAAGCCGGAGGATCTCGACGAGCTTGACCGGCGCATCATCCAGCTCAAGATCGAGAAGGAAGCGCTCAAGAAGGAGAGCGACAACGCCTCGCGCGACCGGCTCGAGCGCCTCGAGAAGGAGCTCTCCGAGCTCGAGCAGAAATCGGCGGAGCTGACGGCGCAGTGGAAGTCGGCCAAGGACAAGCTCGCCGATTCGCAGAAGCTCAAGGAGCAGCTCGACAAGGCGCGCTCGGAGCTCGAGATCGCCCAGCGCAAGGGCGAGCTCGCCAAGGCAGGTGAACTGGCCTACGGCGTGATCCCCGATCTCGAGAAAAAGCTCAAGGACGCCGAGGGCCATGAGGTCCAGGGCGGCAAGGGCGTGAAGGAAGAGGTCACGCCCGAGGACATCGCCGCCGTGGTGTCGCGCTGGACCGGCGTGCCGGTCGACAAGATGCTGGAAGGCGAGCGCACCAAGCTCTTGCGCATGGAAGACCAGCTCAAGAAGCGCGTGGTCGGCCAGGACGAGGCCGTGCGGGCGGTGGCCGATGCAGTGCGGCGCGCACGCGCCGGCCTGCAGGACCCCAACCGTCCCATCGGGTCGTTCCTGTTCCTGGGGCCGACCGGCGTCGGCAAGACCGAGCTCACCAAGGCGATCGCCCAGTTCCTGTTCGACGACGACCAGGCGATGGTGCGCATCGACATGAGCGAGTTCATGGAAAAGCACTCGGTCAGCCGCCTGATCGGCGCCCCGCCGGGCTATGTCGGCTACGACGAGGGCGGTGTGCTCACCGAAGCGGTGCGCCGGCGGCCCTATCAGGTGATCCTGTTCGACGAGGTCGAGAAGGCGCACCCCGACGTGTTCAACGTGCTCCTGCAGGTGCTGGACGACGGTCGCCTGACCGACGGCCAGGGCCGTACGGTCGATTTCAAGAACACGCTGATCGTGCTGACGTCGAACCTCGGCAGCGCGCATCTGGCGGCGCTGCGCGACGGCGAATCGACCGAGACGGTGCGCGAGCAGGTCATGGAGGAGGTGCGCCGCGCCTTCCGGCCGGAGTTCCTCAACCGGCTCGACGAGATTCTGTTGTTCAACCGGCTGAGCCGGGCGCACATGACGGACATCGTCGAAATCCAGCTCGGCCACCTGCGCAAGCTCCTGGCCGACCGCAAGATCGGGATCGACTTCGACAGCAAGGCGCTGCAGTGGTTGGCCAACCGCGGCTACGACCCGGTCTACGGCGCGCGGCCGCTCAAGCGGGTGATCCAGCGCAGCCTGCAGAACCCGCTGGCGACGCTGATCCTCGAGGGCCGCATCAAGGAAGGCGATACCGTCAAGGTCACGGTCGAGAAGGGCGAGCTGGTCGTCGGCGGCCAGCGCGTCTTGAGCGAAGCGGCGGACTGAACCGGCACGGAACAGGCTGCCCGGAATCGGGCAGCTTGTTCACGCGCTGCTTTCTAACGAATTGAAGTAAATCGCTCTTTTGCCTGATCGGCCAACTCTATTTCCAACTCTCTGGAAATATCGTTTACCCCCCGAATGGTGCTTACTTGTTCGGAGCCGTTTTCTCGCCATCGAAGCGGCGGGGCCGTCGCATATGGCTATCTCTTGTCGCCGAGACAACAGAACAGGTCCCTCCGCTACGCCTCGCGGAGCCTGTCCCGAGCGAAGTCGAGGGGCTCGGCTCCGGTCGGGATGACGGAGTTTTTGGTCACAGTTGAGTGCTTAGGCATCTGTCGATTGTGGGACGCACGACCGGCCCGTCAAGAGGGTAGATTTCCAAGTAAGTCCCCCTGACCCACAACGGACGTTCTTATCCAATCCAAGGCCGTTGCTTGAGCCCGCTTCACCATTAGCGTGCCAACGACTGCAACAACCGTCAGGTACGCCATAGGGGCTGGCGTTTTCCATACATCGCGCTGCGCCACAACCATTCCACCGGGCCATAGAGAAAGCGCTGCAACCAGTAAGCGCTGAGGACGACCTGCAGGATGTAAACGCCGATGCCGATGGCAAGAGCGGCAGCCACACCAAGCTTGCCAAACAGGCCGAGCCCATACCCATAGAACACCCAACCGAAGATCACGGATTGCAGGAGGTAGTTGGTGAACGCCATTCGTCCGATTGGCGCAGCCCACGCCAACAGTTTCCGACTCCTTGCCCTGTTCGTTGCCCCGACAATAATTGCACCGTAGGCGCACGCTAGGAGGACTGTGCTCAAGCGCTCGAGCGAAAGGTCCACCCTCCATCCCAAGCGGAGCCACCCGTTCTCGAGCGACACGGCGAGGACTCCACCGACAAGAAGTCCGATGGCTGCCACCAGCGGCAAGCACTGCCTCGCTCGCGATCCTGTCCGGAACAAGTCCGCTCGCCATGCCGCCGCACCAATCAGCATCAAGGCAACCGTTCGCGGAAACATGAATACATGCAGAGGCAGGAATCCGGGTAGCTCGTGAACGCGAAAGGCCAACACCTCTGCAAAGCCGCCGGAACCATAGATCCGCATGGCTTCGGCGACGTTCTGTCTCATCCAGGCTCTGCTCGGCATCGACGCCAGCTCCGGCAGGAAGGACGCCACGAGGAACACAGCGAGCAGCGCCGTTCCCACAAGGGTCAGTATCCGCAATCGGCAGAACAGGAACGGCAGTACGACGAAGCCCGCGATTGCGTACTCGAATAAGATGTCGCCATTCCAGATGAGAACAAGATGGGCTGCGCCAATGAGCATAAGGAACGCCAGCCGCCGGACGAGCAACGCAGTACGGCGGGGATCCGCCGATAGGTGATCGTACTGAATGGCAAGGCCTACTCCAAAAAGCAGAGAGAACAGCGCGAACGCTTTCAGATCGATGCCGGCCATCAATATCGAATAAAGCGCGCGATCGAGCCGAGTCCCGTCATCTCCATCTGGCAGGAACCGCTCGAAAATCGAGACCCGGAATACGGTGGCGACGTTGATCGCCATGACCCCGAAGAGGGCAATGCCTCGCACCATGTCGATCGCGGCAATGCGATCGGAAGGCGCTATTGGGCCAGCACTGAAGACTACATCTGGCTGGAATTGGACCCTTACCGACTGCATGTTTGCCATCTCATTTTCCGCGCCGATGTACGGGTCCGCGCGCCGCACAATAAGCGACAAGGCGCCAGCGTCCAAAGTCAGCTATCCACGCTTTCCAGCATGACAGAGGGTCCCCATCGGACCCAGGGACGCGCGGGAGGTCGCCGAATGCAGGCAGTGCATGCTCCCCGTTTGCCGAGGCTCTATGCCGGTACGCAAGAATTATCTTGCGCGCCCGAAGTGCAGCCATCGTGAACGTTTTATCCTTGACGTTCCTGAGCAATGTTGTGGCGTATGTCTGCCGAGTCCCACCTGGACAGGATCGGCATCATGCTCGCCCGCCTCGATAATCTCCCGCAGCGCCATCGCTCGGTGACACTGCACGCGGCCGCGCCTGACGTCGATTTCCGGACCTCTATGCGGTGCGAAAGAATTCCCGGTTGCCACGATCCGTGCTCGTGCAATTTTCCATCCCACGCCTGCCACGCCAAGCCACCGGCTATTGGCATATCGCTTGCGGAAATTACGGGAATTACAAGATCCTGGCAGCGGCCATCCCGCGCTGGGCCTCGAGATTGGCATAACGCTTGCGGAAACTGCGGAAACCCCCGCCATGGCCCGCCCGCCCGATACCGAGACAGATTCGAGAGCAGGGCGGAAAGGGCGGAAAGGTCGGAAACCCATTTTTCGGACCCTATAGCGGTACGAAAGTATTCCTGGGGTAGCCAATGGGAAGAAAAATGGCACGACCGTCGTCCAGCTCGAAAGCTCGTCGACAGTTTGGCGGGCCAATGGGAATTGGCGGACGTGGTTCTATGGCGCCCACTTACTCAGGGAGGCCGTGGCGAGGCCCCGCGAGCAATCAGAAAATTCCCTATCGTTTCAATGCGGGAAAGCCGCAAACCCCGGGCAATGGTGCTTACTTATTCCGGCCTTCTGCGTCCCAAAGTTCTGATCGTGATGCGCAAGTCGGTATGTTCGAGATTGAAGTTCTCGCTCGAGGGCATGCGCGTTTCGGTAGTGCGGTCAGTCGCCCTTCGCGATCTGCGGCGCGGCCGGCTCTTTCGGCTTGGCATCGGCCACGACCGGCGCACTCTTCATCTGGTTGAGATATTGCCGCGCCAGCCCCTGGAAGCGCGC
>WNFC01005020.1_pt1 | contig 14841 bp, 10 predicted proteins | sample 5400541 | NCBI WGS metagenome assembly WNFC01 (sample SAMN13153342, study PRJNA577476) | soil metagenome | isolation source: 120 cm saprolite under Douglas fir tree site 2 hole 2 replicate 1 | place: USA:California | collected 2015-04-18
CGTCGCCGCCCAAGTGCGTGTCCCCGTTGGTCGACTTCACTTCTACAACGCCAGCGCCGACTTCCAGCACGGAAATGTCGAACGTGCCGCCGCCCAGGTCGTACACGGCGATCGTCTCGTCGCTCTTCTTATCCAACCCATACGCCAGCGCCGCCGCTGTCGGCTCGTTGATGATGCGCACCACTTCCAGGCCGGCGATTTCGCCCGCCTGCTTCGTGGCCTGCCTCTGCGCGTCATTGAAATAGGCCGGCACGGTGATCACGGCCTTTGTGACCTTTTCGCCGAGAAAGTCTTCCGCGGCCGTTTTCAGCTTGCCGAGGATCATTGCGGAAATTTCCGGTGGGCTGTAAGCTTTGCCCGAAATCTCCACGCGCGCGTCCTGATGCGGCCCTGCCACCACTTTGTAGGGCACTCGCCGCGTCTCTTCGCCAACCTCATCGTAGCGCCGGCCCATGAACCGCTTGATGGAATACACCGTGTTCTCGGGATTCGTCACCGCTTGCCGCTTCGCCACTTGGCCGACTAGCCGTTCCCCCGTTTTCGTGATCGCCACAACGGACGGCGTCGTCCGCGCACCCTCCTGGTTGGGGATCACCACCGGTTCGCCGCCCTGCATCACGGCTACCACCGAGTTCGTTGTTCCCAGGTCAATTCCAATAATCTTGCTCATCGCTGCCATTCCTCCTGAAACCTTTTGCTATTTGCGTTCGCCCGTAACTGTCTGAAATCAAGGCGAATCCAGCTCAGTTCTCGCGTTCCAAGCCCAGCTCGAAACGAAGTATACATGTTGAGTGTGTGTTTGTCAAGTTTTTTGATAACATCTATAAATCCCTCATTTTCTTTGCCTTACAGCCTCCCATCGTCTTGATGTGCTCTTCGTTGAAAACTCCTGTTAACTTTTGATAATTCTTCCTGTATTCTACTACGTGGTTACTGGGGAACAGAGACGTGAGGAACCTCGCCTGCGCGCGGCTGCCAGTTCATCCGGCGATTCGACGTATCTTGTTGTATCCGAATCTGTGGGCACCCGCCGAGCAGCTCAAAAGTGACGCGGGAACCTATGAAAGTGACGAGAAAGGAGTACCTGTAACCCCTTTAGAATGAACACTTATAGAAGCGTCCGCAAGTGTTGATTCTAAACCAGTTACATGAAATCTAAGTCCTTTAGATGCAACACTTACAAATAACATAGGGGGAGGGAACAGTTATTGTTAACTAGAAATTCCCCCGCACAACGCTTCCCGTCCGGTCTGCAACCAGTTCTGAAGAAAGTTTCAGTGGCGGTACATCTCTTGCTGCTTAGATGAACTTTGGACCACGACAACTCTTACTTTCTCGCCGTTTCGAGGTAGAATTCTCTTTTGTCTCCCGTATGGGCAAATCGCTCGAGTTATTTCGGAGGATCGCGTGAACCGTCGGCGCATTTTGGTAGGGACTCTCAGCGTGGGCTTGCTTGGCGTACTCGCCCTGCTCCTACCGTCCCTGCACAAGACCCCTGATTCCGCTTCTCAATCGGCGCAATCTTTGGCGCAATCTCCGTCAGAGACTGTCAACTCGCGGGCGGAGCCTGATCCCCCTGTTGTTCCGATGCCAGCGGTCGTGGCGAAGGCGGCTCCGCTTCCGCCTGCCCCGCAGTCCGCCGCTGGTCTCTCCGACGTGGATCCACACAAGGCCTTTGGCTCGAAGAACGCTCCCGTGACGATGGAGGTCTTCAGCGATTTTCAATGCCCCGCCTGCAAGACCCTTTTTACCACCACGAATCGCCGTCTCATGGACGATTACGTCAGCAGCGGCAAGGTCTATCTCATTCACCGCGATTTCCCGCTCGCCATGCACGCGCACTCGCGGGTCGCCGCACGCTACGCCCGCGCCGCCGCGCAGCTCGGCAAGGTGGAGCCCGTGGAACAAGCTCTCTTCCAGAATCAGGAAAAGTGGGAACAAAGTGGGGACGTGGACGGCACCGTCGCCGACGTTCTCTCCCCCACGGAAATGGCCAAGGTTCGCGCGCTTGTAAAGGGCGGCACTCTCGATTCCATGATTGACAAGGATTACGCCCTTGGCCAGACCTACCGCGTCACCCAGACGCCAACCACAGTCTTTCATTGCAAGGGCCAGACCTATCCCTACTCCGGCGTCATGACCTACGACATTCTCAAGCAGTTTCTCGATCAGCTTCTCAGTCAGAAATAGGGAGCTTCGCAAAGAGACCAACATCATGATGCAATCGAGCCCAATGAACGCCCGCCGCGTGATCATCTGGATCGGCCGCCTCGTTCTCGCTGGCTTCTTCATCTATGCGGGCTATGCCAAGTTGACGATGGGCATGCACCCGCGCCCGCCCATCGGCGTAGCCCTTTCCTTCTTTGCGTTGAACGTGGATTCCTATCAGATTCTTCCAACGTGGGGCGTCAAATTTGTCGCCAACACGCTGCCCTTCGCGGAAATCGGGCTCGGTCTTCTGCTGCTCATCGGCTGGCGATTCCGCATCTGGGCCACTCTCGTCACTCTGATCATGCTGGGATTCTTCGTGGCCGTGGTGCGTTCGTATGCGCTTGGCATGCAGATCAATTGCGGGTGCTTTGCCGCTCCCGAGCCCCTCACCATCAAAACGGTTTTCCGTGACGGCGCGCTCGTCGCTCTCGCGCTCTTGATGACCATCTTCGCCTTCATCGAAGCGCGCAAGCCCCACCCCTGGTCCGCCCCGGAGAAAGCTTGAGCTTGCTCCGATGAAAACTCTAGCTGAGTACCTCGACCTCGCCGCCGTCGCGCACGGCCACCTTTGCGCGGGACAGGTCCTCGGCGTGCGCCTGGCGATGCTCGGCCTCCGCGAGCTTGGAATCGACGATCCCTTCGCCGACCGCAAGCGGCTCGTCACATACGTGGAGATCGATCGCTGCGTTACCGATGCTGTCGCGCTTGTCGCCAACTGCCGCCTTGGCAAGCGTGCCCTGAAATTCCGCGACTGGGGCAAAGTCGCCGCTACTTTCGTCGATCTCCAGAGCGGCCGCGCAGTCCGTATCGCCGCGAGGGAATCCTCCAAGCAAGCCGCACGCGAAATGTTTCCTGAACTAGGCAAAGACGCCGGCCAACAGAAAGCCTACGCGCAGCTCTCCGACGAAGTTCTCTTCGACAAACAATGGGTGAAAGTGGAAATCCAGCCGGAAGACTTGCCAGGCTTCAAAGGCCCCCGCATCGTGTGCGCGCAATGCGGTGAAGGCATTAACTTCAAGCGAGAAGTCGTGGTGGAAGGCCGCACGCTCTGCCGCGCCTGTTCAGGAGACCGATACTATGAACGGGCTGACTGAACTTCAGCGTATAGAAGTGATACGGCGTTCTGAATCGCGAGGATTTTGCTGCTCTCCACCGGGCTGCACGGGCGCCAGCTTCGCCATGCGGACAATCACGGGTGCAATGAGAGCGAGAAAAAAGCACAGGAGCAGCAGCCAAGCCATGCCCTCGAGTGTTCCTACAATCGTACGATAAATTTCCAGGACCCAAAATTCCTGCGTGAGCGCCGCTGCCATGGCCGCCTTATTCTCGGCGGTCGCGGAAATGTATTCTTGAAGGACGCGAACCCTGGTCCCGGTGGAAATGCCAACCACCACGATGGCAAATCTGATGTACTTCGAAAACGCGGCTCTGACGACGTGGTCCGCAACGAAACGGCGCAAGACGCTTTCAATCGCCTCTCTGGAAACCCAGGCAACAGCAACGGACAAGGCAAGCGCAAGAACGAACGACGCACCAAAAAGTGCTACGAACATACTGCGTGACTCCTTTAATTCTGGAGGACGGCCATAAGTTTCCAGGCCCAATAAGGGTCTCGCAGTGCGGTCGACGAATCCACCTGCTATTCCCGCGATGTTGCTAAAGTGCAACGTTGCCCAGTGCTAACGAATCCCAGAGGCTTAGATATGCCCTGAACCTTCTGCCGCGCCTGTGCCGGGGAAAGATACTATCGGCCCCTGTAGCATGTTTTTCAGGGAAGCCTCTCGCAGCAATCAGGCCGTGCCTTCGTTGTCCGAGGTGGTTTTATTTTGGCGGTCGTTTCGGAGTTCGCCGATCCGGACCAGCACAAACGCGAGGAGGGCAAAGACGAAAAATACCAGAAGTAACCAGGCGATTCCCTGCAGTGTGTCAAGGGCCGTGCGATAAAGCTCGAGAATCCAGCGGTCAAAACTCAGTGTGGGCGCCTGTACATCACGGCCGCCCAGCATCGGCGCGATATATTTTTCGAGATCGTGAAGCGGCACGCCTGCGGAGACCCCAACGATGAGGATCGCGAACTTCAGGTATTTTGTCCAAGCGGCGCTGATTTCGTCGGCGATGATGCGCTTGAGCACGCTGTCGATCGGCTTTGTGAAGGCGTGAATCACGGCAAATGCAATGAGGAGGGCGACAACGGAGGTGGCGAAGAGCAACAGTAGGAACATGGGAAATCACCTCTCATCCTACGCGGCGGTTTATTTTGCACACGGGAGATTTGGAGGCTGGTAGCTCCCTACTATGTTGAATTCTCGCTTTGTTTCCTTTTCATTGCATCAAATCTTTTCTGAGGCGCCCCGCGATTCTCTTATGCGCTAAGATTATGTTTTCATGCTGAGCCTGCCACCGATCACGCTGCGACTGCGCGGCTGGAAACTGATTGACCGCGTCGCGCTGGCTTTTTTGATTCTTTGCGCGGTTGCGCTGGGCGCGGGCTGCGGCCTGCTCTTTGTTTACGCCAGCGACCTGCCGGAAATTCGCGCGCTGGAAACCTACCGCCCGGACGTGGTCACCGAAGTGTACGCCGATGACGGCCAGCTCGCCGGGAGCTTCGCGCTGCAGCGCCGCATCCTGATGACTTACGAGCAGTGTCCCAAGGTGCTGTACACGGCCGTAACCGCCATCGAGGACCAGCATTTCGAAGAACACTGGGGGATCGACTTCCCGCGCATGTTCAGCGCCGCGGCCCGAAATCTCGTCAAGCGCAAAATCACAGGCGGGGCCAGCACCATCAGCATGCAGCTGGCCGGGAATCTTTTCCTCGACCGGAGCGACCGCAGCTTCCGCCGCAAGATGCAGGAAATTCTCCTTGCGCTGCAGATCGAGCGCCGTTACACCAAGCCGCAAATCTTCACGATGTATGCGAACCAAGTGTATCTTGCTCACGGTAACTACGGTTTTGCCGCTGCCGCACAATTTTATTTCGGCAAGCCCGTCACCGACCTGAAACTCCAAGAATCCGCGCTTCTCGCGGGCATGGTCAATGGCCCCAAATTTTCACCGCTCTCGAATCCGGAAGCCGCTCTTAGCCGCCGCAATCTGGTGATTCATCGCATGGAAGACGAGGGGAAGATCACGCCGGCGGAAGAAACCACGGCCAGGAATTCGCCGCTGGGTTTGCACATTCAGTATCCGCGCAACGACCTCGCGCCATATTTCTTCGAAGACATTCGCAAGTATCTTGAATCCACGTACGGCACGGAAGCCGTCCACGAACGCGGACTGCGCGTCTACACCACGCTGAACATCAACATGCAGCGCGTCGCGAACCAAGCGCTGCGCGATGGTCTGCACGCCTACGAGCGGCGCCACGGGTGGAAAGGGAATTTGCCGAATGTGCTGCGCGACAATCTCGGCAAGCTCGATACTTACGAAGACGACGATTGGCGCCACGCGATCGAGAAGGGAAGCTACGTCACCGGACTTGTCCTTTCCGTGAGCGAAAAAGATGCGGTCATCAAAATCGGGCCTTACCGCGGAATTCTTTCCCCTGGCGATTTCGCGTGGACTGGCCGCAAAAAACCCGGCGATCTCCTGAAAGTGGGTGACCTGGCGCAACTGTCCATCCAGGAATTGCGCGAGAATACAGTGCGCATTCAGCTCGAACAGCAGCCGGGGCCGCAGGGTGCGCTTCTCGCCATCGACAATTCCACCGGGGAAATCAAAGCCATGGTTGGCGGCTACAGTTTTGAGGACTCCAAATTCAACCGCGCCACGCAGGCTGTGCGCCAGGCTGGCAGCTCTTTCAAGGTTTATGTCTACGCCGACGCGTTGGAAAGGGGCGCGACGCCCTTCGACACCATCGTCGATTTGCCGTTTACCACCATCAGCGGCGGCCAGCCCTACTCTCCGCACAATTACGACGAAAGATTTGAAGGCACCATCACGCTGCGCCGCGCGCTGGCCGGTTCGCGCAATGTTCCCGCCGTAAAACTCGCGGAAAAAGTCGGCATCAATACCGTGGTGGACATGGCCAAGCGTTTCGGCATCACCACGCCGCTGCCGCCGTATCTGCCGCTGGCCCTTGGTGCAGCGGACATGAAGCTGCTCGAGCACGTTTCCGCCTTCACCGTTTTCCCCAACGATGGCATCCGCATCGATCCGCACATGATTCGCCGCGTCACAAGTTACGATGGCGCGCTCCTCGAGGAAGCGCATCCCGAAGTGCATGACGTTCTTTCTCCCGATGTGGCGCGCACCATGACCGCCATGCTCGAGGAGGTCATTCAATTCGGCACTGGCATCCAGGCGAAAGCACTGGGCCGCCCCGCCGCCGGCAAAACGGGAACGACGCAGGATTACACCGATGCCTGGTTTGTAGGTTACACGCCGCAACTCACCGCTGGCGTTTGGGTGGGCTTCGACGACAAGCAAATTTCACTCGGGAAAAAGGAAACCGGCGCACGCGCCGCGCTCCCCATCTGGCTGGAATTCATGCAAGGGGCGACGGCGGGTACGCCCGCGATGGATTTCACAAATGTCGTTCCCCTTGAGCAGCAGGTCGGCGAACATCACGTCAATGTGGACACCCCAGATACCGCCCCCACCGAAGACGAACCCGCCGCCCCCAAAGAGAAACCGCCGGCCGCGCCCCCGGTCACTCGCAGCAACTAGAGCCCGCTGAGGAGATCCGCCCACATCCCAACGCAGCAATCTGAGTTTAATCTCTTCTGGGTATGCACGAGCCGATGGGGGGACGAACGTAGTTTAAGTGCTCTGTTTCATTTCGCTTACTGTAATTTGGACAAAGCCTACAGAAAATTGTATCGATTTAGATAAATTCTCTAGGTCCGCTTGCCCACAGTAGGAACATATACCTGCAAGGCAAACCAGATAAACAAGATAACTAGTTACGGCGAACGGGCTGAATAGTACGTGAGTTTGGTGCGACTTTTGCTTCCCTCTGACCAGTCAGCGAGATGATCGTTCTGCGAAGCGTGCTCGGCGCCGGAGCAAAGATCCGCAGAGCGATGACGATGGGGGGTCGTTTTCGGGCGAACGGGAACCGGCAGCTTCAGCCGGTGGGGTCACTCACCTATCGTATCGCGGTCCTGCGACTGCGTTGCATTTCGCTGCGTAAAACTCGTTGCTTTGTCCAAGCCGAAATTCGATGGAGGATTCGCATGGCTTCAGTTCGATTTATCCGGAATGTGTTGTTCATACTGAGTTTAATTGTGCTCGTGGCTGGACCCGCTTCTGGCCAGATCACCTCGCAAACCGGTGCCGTGAGAATTATCGTCGTGGATCCGCAGGGAGCGTCCGTCTCTGAGGCGAAGGTCACCCTGAACTCACCTTTGGGCACGACAGCAACGAAACAAACCGTAGCAGATGGATCGGTGGTGTTCCCGCTCTTGGACCCGGGCGACTACAAAGTGACTGTGGAACGAGCGGGGTTCCGTCGAGCTGTCATCACTTCAGTGGGGGTCAAGATTACAGAAGTCACGAACCTAACGGTGTCACTGGAAGTCGGAGAGGTAACCACCGAGATTACAGTGTCTGGAGACACAGTCCAGACTGTCAACACCACGAATGCCACTTTGGGTGAGACCCTGACGGGCGATGTCGTCGGCAATCTTCCGCTGTTCACCAGGAATTTTCTCTTCTTACTAGCAAACAATGCAGGTACATCTGCCTCCTTGCCCGACGCAACGGCAGCGGGCCGGGGCTTCCCGGTGATATTCGTGGACGGCCAACGCGGGACGAACAACAACCTGGTTATCAACGGCGTCGACGCGAACAACCTCGGCAACAATAATCTCGGAAACGTCTCTGTTCCATCGCCGGATTCGCTCGAAGAGTTTCGCGTGCAGACGAGTCTCTATGACGCGTCGCAAGGCAAAACTTCCGGAGGCAACATCAACGTTTTGACTCGCGGCGGGACAGATCATTACCACGGGCAAGCCTTTGAATTCCTTCGCAATGACGTCCTCAACGCAAACTCATTCTTCTTCAATAAAAACGGAACTGCGCGTCCCGACCTCAAGCAGAATCAATTTGGGGGCAATTTTGGGGGCCCGGTTCCGAAGCTGAAAGACACGTTCTTCTTTGGCTCCTACCAGGGCACCCGGCAACGCAATGGCGTTGCCGGTGGCATCTCCACACAGTTTCCCGTCTTGCCAGCGTCCCGGAATCAGACAGACATCGAAACCGCATTCGGTCTGGCACCAGGTTCGTTGAGCCCCGTGGCACTGGCTCTGTTAAATGTCAAAGGCCAGTATGGCGGGTTCCTCATCCCGAGCGGGCAGGGGATCCCAGGCCAATTCGGACTCTTCACTTTTTCGAAACCTCTTCAGTTCACTGAGGATCAATTCAACGCCAATGTTGACAAGAATATAGGAATGAGGCATCGAATTTCGGAGCGATTTTTCTTTGCCAATACGAGTACCGCGGATCCCCTCGGTGGCGAGGGCGCCGGTAATCTGGGAAGCGGCCAAACGACCCCAGTGGACAATCGCCTTGCCTCGCTGAGTTGGACGTACACGGTAACTTCAAATGTCGTCAACGAAGCGCGGGTGGGTTTTAATCGGATTACCCAGCAGGTTCTTGCCACGGAGCCTGCGACGCTAAGTCAGATCGGGATGTCCCGATTTAACAGCTCCGTTTTCCCGGGTATTCCGTTGTTCATTACCAATGACATCTTTCCCGCGTTTGGAGGGATCTCGACGAACAATGACCAGGCCAGCGTGAACAACACGTACCATTTTGCAGATACCATTGCCTGGACGCGTGGCAAGCATACGCTTCGTGGCGGGTTCGAGTATCGGCGCTATCAGATCAACCTTTTCAATAACTTTGCTTCCCGGGGATTTCTGTTCTTCAACACCTTCAACGACCTGTTGACTGGGAACATCCTGCAGGCGTTTGCCGGGACGGGAATCACAGATCGGGGTTTCCGGGCCCGCGATGAGGCCGGATACTTCCAAGATGATTGGAAGGTCACGCGCCGGCTGACACTTAATCTAGGCGTTCGATATGACTACCTTGGTCCGTCGGTCGACATCAAGGACCGCCTCGGCAACTTCGATCCGAGCCTGCTGGATGCGACGACGAGGGCAAATGCCGGCCCTGGCATACTGAATGGTTTCGTGTTGCCCGCAAGTGCGAGTTTCGGCGCGATCAAAGGCACGCCGGGTGTGGATCGTTCGACGCTGAAGAGCAATGACCTCAACAATTGGGCACCCCGCGTCGGATTGGCCTGGGATGTTCGCGGCGATGGAAAAACATCAGTCCGCGCGGGTTACGGCTTGTACTATGTCCGCATCTCCAACCAGATGCTCCTGCAATTAATTACGGCTGCGCCGTTCTTTCAGTTGTCGAGTGTGGTTCTTCCTGGCACGCCACTCAACAATCCATTCCCGAACCTGCCCGTTCCTTCGCAGTTCCCGGTCTTTCCGACGCCACCGAGCTTTCTTGGATTCAGTTCGACTGGTTCCCCACGTTTTAGCGGACCGCTTCTTTCGCTTAATCCATTCGAGCGTGGGATTCGTACGCCGTACGTCGGGTCCTGGAACTTCACCGTTCAGCGCGAGTTGCCTGGGCATTTCTCCGTCGAGGTTGGTTACCTCGGGACGCAAGGTGTGAAACTCCTTCAGGGCCGCCAATTGAATCAAGCGCTTCTGGCCAACGCGAATCACCCGATCACCGTGGGTGGCACAAACGGCGTTCCGGCGACGACTCTAACGACAGTGTCGAGTCGCGACGCCAACGCACGTGTTCCCGTTCTCGGCTTTAGCACCACGGGCCTGAACACGGTAACGGGCAACGGCCACTCTACCTTTAATGCTTTCGTCTTCACTTTGAATCGGCGCACCGCGAACATGTTCTTGCAGGGTGCCTACACTTATTCAAAGTCCATTGACAACAACTCCGGAAGTACAACTCAGGACCTCGGCAACTCCAACGGTAATCAGCTGGATACGCGGGGCCTGCGTGCGTTATCGAACTTCGACCGCACCCATCGATTGCAGGCTACCTATCGATATGAAATCCCAGCCTTTCGGCATACCTCGGGTTTTGCACATCATGCCCTTGGCAATTGGGAGTTCGGTGGCACCTCGACATTCCAGTCCGGGCTACCTTTTACGCTTACGTGCGCCGCATGCGTGAGTAATGTCTTTGGGTTGAGCACGGGTACGCTCTTCCCCGAGGTCTTAGGCAACCTGGACCAATTGCGGCTACCTGGAAGTCCGCAGCAATTCACCAACTCATCGTCCTATAGTGCAGGCGTGCTCGGGGCTACGACCGTAAATCCTGCAGGTACGACGGTGTCCGGCCTCAACATTTTTGGTGGTGCCGGATCGGATTCCTTCACCATCGGCGGTCCCGGGACCGGCTCTCACGTCGGGGCGTTCTTTGGAAATCTTGGCCGGAATGTCCCGCAGACCCGCGGTCCGCGGCAACAACAGTGGGAGTTCTACGTGGGGAAAAACATCCCGATCCGCGAATCTGTGCGGCTGCAATTCCGCACCGAATTCTTTAATCTATTCAACCATCCAAACTTCACTGTTACGAACACATCCTTCGGCACGGCATCATTCGGACGCTATGACACACTGCTTGGTAATCCGCGGGTCATCCAATTCGCGCTGAAACTTCAGTATTAGTATTCACATGCGACAATTGGGGGAGGAACTGCTAGTTCCTCCCCTAGCCGACTCTCGAACCAGCCAATTTGATCTGCTCGTGGAGCAGAGCTGCGAACATCACGTCAACGTGGACACCCCAGATATCGCCGCCACCGAAGACGAACCTGCGGCTCCCAAAGAAAAACCGCTGGCCGCTGTGCCGTCCACCAAGACCAGGGAGGCGAATACAGCCGGCGTTTCTCCGCGCCTATGACACTTTTGTGAGTCGCGGCGCGTTGCTCCGCTCTGAGAAATTACATTTTTTGAACGATGACGTTCAGCGCGGAACTCTGCACCGCGCCGATATTCACTTGCGCCGGGTTCATGGCGACGCTGAATTGCCAGATGAGGTGTCCCACCGTGTCGGTGAGGCTGAGGTTGACCGTAAATTGCGCGCTGATTCCCAGTGCGCTGGGATTCGCGAAGATCACGCACTGCGCCTGGCCATTGTTGAGCGGAGAGGTGCCTTGGAACGACACCAGGGAAGAACTGACGGTATACGCGAGAGTCCCCGCGACCGGAGTTCCGTCGGGATACTTGAAGTTTAGCAGCAGCGACGGGCCGGAGACTCCGGGAAGAATTTCAATGGCGTTGACCTTGGCGGTTTGCACGACGTTGTCGAACTCGATGCTGACCTGGCCATTTGAAACGGTGACGTCGGCGCCCTTGACGAGGGCCGCGTTGGCTCCCGCCTCCGCGAAGATGTCAAAATTGGACAAGACCGGCGCGCCTTGCATCTTGACATTGAAGACTCTTGCGCCTTTGGCTTGGGTGGCGGCGTAGGTCTCGGCAAAATGAAGGTTGACGTGATATTGACCGTTGGGGACAGCAAAAGCGTAGACCATGCCTGCGCTGAAGTTGGGATTGTAGCGGCCTTGCTGATACAGACCTTGATCGGACGTGCCGTTCACTGCGGTGGGAATGGAGCTTACATTCCCCCAGTTGAAGCCCGCGTCAGCCTGCCATACCTGGCCCTTTGAATCGGTATAACTCGCTCCGCCACAATTTACACGGACCGGTTGTTGCGCCAGTACCCCTTTCGGAAAACAGAGCGCCAACAGAAATGCCAACACACAAAAAATCTTTCGCACGAATCCTCCTCGGAATCGGTAATCAGATTCTGGTTTTTAGGTCACGCGAGAAGGGCCTGTGGGTTGGTAGGGGTCCCTGCTTGCACTATGCAATAGAGAAAGTAATAGAACTGCTGAAACTACACAATGGTCCGTTAGAACGGATTGAGGCCAGTGTCGAGAATGGCCCCGATGCTGTACGGAGCAGTGTACTAAATTGCACTGCTACACTGGCTGACAGGTTCCGGGTCTTGCCCTCGTCTACAGTTTTTCCCTGAAGGGATCCCAGCCGTGAGGCACAAGCTGCCTTACATGGCCATCCTCTTCCAGTAACAGTAGCTTTCGATCTCGGGTGATTCTTCCAATGGCGGTGAGACCCACACGCTTAAAAATCTTCGGCAGGAGCTTTGCTTTTTGCGCGCGCACTGTGAACAACAATTCGTAGTCATCCCCGCCGTGCAACGCGAGCTGCAAGGGATCATGGCCATGCTTGAGGGCAACCTTCGGGATTTGTACCTTGGGAATTTTTGACTTTTCCAGGAGCGCGCCAACGGCGCTGGCGGCGCAGAGTCTTGACAGGTCGCTCGACAACCCATCGGAAAGATCTATCATTGCCGTGGCAATTTTTTTCTCAGCAAGCCAGCGCCCCAGCTCCAGCCGTGGCTCTGGGTAAAGATGTTTCTTGAGGAGCGGATTTTTCCTGCTGGCTAGGCTTTCTCCATGAAGAAGCGATTGCAAACCTAACTCAGCCTCACCCAGCTTTCCGCTCACATAGAGAAGGTCTCCTTTGCGTGCCCCTGAGCGCGGCACCGCGAGTCCGGATCGCACCTCACCGACGACGGTCACATTGATGAAGATCTCGTTTCGCCGTGTGGTGTCTCCGCCTGCCAGAGCGCACTGAAACTCGCGAGCGGCGCGCCTCAAGCCGCGGAGAAAACGCTCCAGCCAATGGCCGGTGTGCGTCTCTGGCAGAGCCAGACTCAGGAGGAAGCATCGGGGAGAGGCTCCCATCGCCGCTACATCGCTCATTGCTCGGGCAAGACACTTCCATCCCACGGCTTCCGGCGGATGCTTCAGCCGCAAGAAGTGCGTTCCTTCCAGAAACCAGTCGCATGTAAGAATTGTTTCGTGGCCTGGCTTTGGCCGGAAGAGCGCCGCGTCATCTCCGATTCCTAGAGAGACAGAACGCCCGGCTCTCGCCGCCTGCGAGGATCGGAAGCTGTCCACGATTTTTCGCAGGATCGAATCCTCGTTCTGGAGATTCCGCGGCATTACAAGGTTAAGAAGACTCCAATCAAGTTGGGGACTACGGTACAGTATAGTTCTTGATGCTACTTTGGTATTCTGGGACGCGTCATCCAGAGCTTGATGCATTTGGCACTTGCTGTTCGCTCACCTGTACGTTTGGCCAGGGGAACAGGTCTGTACAGCCTGTCCTTCAATGTCCTAAATACAGGGTTGACGTCCAACCCTACAGAATTTAGTATGTTTATGGTCGCGGAGCTAGGCTTACGGCCCAGATTTTGGTTCATGTTTCAGGTCTTGGCGGGCGCCAGGGTAATTCGCCCGCAAACACAAATTAGTTGGCCCCAGGGGGCCCTTTTATCATGAGGGGTAAGAACTACACGTTCTATATCGCGTCGACCCCGGGCAAACTCCGGAAGCTCATCGTACCCGCTTATGTGCTGCACGGTATCGGCGTATTGGCGCTCATCGGTAGTATTACGGTGACGGTTGCTGTTGGCTCTTATTCTCGGATGCTTTGGAAAGTCGGCAACTACAATGCGGTGCGGCATGAGTTGGAGACCTCCAAGCAGCAATACCGGCAGTTGCAGGCCACTGTCAACGACACCAACCAGCGCCTTGATTCTCTGCAGTCCCTGGCAACGGAAGTGGCCATGACTTACGGCGTGCTTCGCTATCATCCAGCGGCATTCGACCAGACCGACAATCCAGTGGATGCCCAGGATGCTTTCGACCGTTCCATCGAGCAGTACACTTTTTTGAAACGCAATGCAGCGGTAATCGCCGTCTCCAGCAGTGGACTCCATTTGCTCTCCCCGATGAGCTTCGCCAACTCTGCCTACACGCCATCGATCTGGCCGGTCATGGGGTATATTACCGATAGCTTCGGGGAGCGCTTGGATCCGTTCAGCGGTGAAGGCGCATTCCACACTGGCGTGGATGTGGCTTCCGACTATGGCGCTCCCGTTCATGCGACTGCGGATGGAATCATCACCATCGCGGAGAACCATGCAGGCTACGGCCGCCTGGTGGTCGTCGATCATGGTTTCGGAATCACCACCTGGTACGCGCACCTATCCTCGTTCTCGGCGGTCGTCGGCGCACGAGTCAAGCGCGGGGAAGTGGTTGGCTACACGGGCATCAGCGGGCGCTCAACGGGTCCGCACGTACACTACGAAGTCCGCATGAACAACGCGCCGATCAATCCATGGCGTTACATGAAGTCCACACCCGCCGGCGACTAATTCTGCGTTACATGAAGTCCACACCCGCCGGCGACTAATTCTCGATTGAAATTCTGCGTATCTCTTAGCGGCAGGCTTTGGCCCCACGGTTCATTTTGAGGGCGTCGTTTCTTCATTAAGCGAGAATCTCGGTGAGTCCTTCCAGCTCGTGTTCTTACGTGTGACCTTTTCTCGGGACTTGAGCTTTTCGCGGAAGCCGTTTGCCCGGGGCGGAGTCCGGCATCACTGGCGGAGCTTTGCGTGCGGCTTCCAGTAATCCAGGCGTGATTTCGAATACGAGCCGGACAGACTTGGTGTCACCGCGATCGATTTTGGAGACATCCGCGCTTTTCAGTAGTTCAAGGTAAGCCTCGCGCATTGCCGGATCCAACTGCTGGCTGGTCTTGGCATCAT
>WNFC01004745.1_pt1 | contig 14839 bp, 13 predicted proteins | sample 5400541 | NCBI WGS metagenome assembly WNFC01 (sample SAMN13153342, study PRJNA577476) | soil metagenome | isolation source: 120 cm saprolite under Douglas fir tree site 2 hole 2 replicate 1 | place: USA:California | collected 2015-04-18
ATTTCCGGCGGCTTTATGCTTTGCCCCAAGTCGCCGGTCGGATCGACCGTCTTCTGGAATTCCTTCTCGATGTCGAACTCGGTCGCCTTTTTCAAGTCCTGGCGTATTTCCTCGAGCTCGGCGTCGCGGATCATCTGGTCGATGCTGCTCTGGAATTCGCGCGACAAAGTGCGTGCCCTGCCCACCCAGTACCCGGCAACACGCAGCGCGCGCGGCAGATCCTTCGGCCCGATAAAAACGAGCGCGACCACCCCGATCAGCAGCAATTCCGACCAGCCAATGTCAAAAAGCATGGGGAACGAACAACCTTGCGTTCAAATACGACTCCGCGGGGCGGGCGATATTCTCAGAAAGGGCCGGCAGCGGCAATCTCAGCCCTGGCGGCTGGATCGAGCGCCATCCACAGTCTCGATTTATCCCGGCTGGGCCCCATAGCAGCCGCGGCCGATCGCCACGAGCCGCCCCTCGGCATCGGCGACATCGATATCGACGACCGCGACCATGCGGCCGGTGCGCCGTACCCGGGCTGTGGCGGTGAGGTGCGGGGTCGTCGCCGGCCGCAGATAATCGACCCGGAAATTGATCGTCGGCACCGGCGCGCCGAGACCCAGCGCCAGGGCGAAATCGCCGGCCGTGTCGATCAGCCCGGCGAGCGCCCCGCCATGCCATTGTCCCGAGCCTTCGCGGCGCTCGAGCTCGGGACGCAGATCCATCGCCAGGACGATCGTTCCGGCTGGGATGTCGATCGCGGCGACGCGGATCCCGAAAAACCGGCTGAACGGGGAGCGGTCCAGCAATTCCTGGATCCGTTCGGCGGTCATCGGGTCGGCGATCGGCTTGTCGCTCATTCCTCCTCTCCGCCCGCTTCCGCCGCTAGCGCGATCTCCTCGCCGAGCACGGCCGGCCCGAGGTCGAGCAGCCCGGCGGCGCGCAGCTCGTCGAGCCCGGGCAGCTCGGTCACATCGTCCAGCCCGAAATGGGCGAGGAAGGCCGGCGTCGTCGCCCAATTGAGCGGCCGGCCCGGGCTGTCGCGCCGGCCCCTCGGCCGCACCCAGCCCGCCTCCAGCAACCGGTCGAGCGTGCCGCGCGCCAGCGCGACGCCGCGGATCGCCTCGATCTCGGCACGGGTCACCGGCTGGTGGTAGGCGATGATCGCCAGAGTCTCGACGGCAGCGCGCGACAATTTGCGCGACACCGGCCGTTCGCTGACCAGGAAGGACGCAAGGTCGGGCGCGGTGCGAAATGTCCAGCCGCCGGCGAGGCGCACCAGATTGACGCCGCGCTCGGCATACTGCGCGGCCAATTCCCTCAGCAGACCGGGAATATCAGCGTCGTCGCCGAGCCGCTGCGCCAGCTCCGCTTCGGCCAATGGGACGGGCGCGGCAAACAGCAGCGCCTCGAGCAACCTGACCTGATCGGCGCGCTCGCTCATGCGTCGTTTCCGCCGGCGGCGGGGCTGCGCAGATAGATCGGCCCAAAGGCGCGGTCCTGGCGCAACTCGATCCGTCCGGCGCGCGCCAGCTCGAGGGTCGCGGCAAAGGTCGAGGCGAGCGCCGAGCGGCGGAATATCCCGTCGCGCAGCTCCGCCGGCAGAAAGCCGATCAGCTCGCGCCATTCCGGAATATGCCCGACGAGTTGCGCCAGGCGGTGCAACGCGTCTTCGAGCGAGTGGAACGCAGGCGGCGCGATCGTCAGCACCTGGGCGTGACGACGTCGGTGCCCTTCGGCATAGGCAGTCAGCAATTCGTAGAGGCCGAGTTGATAGACCGGCCGGTCGATCGTCGGCAGCCCCTCGGGCGCGCCGCGCAGAAACAGCTCGCGGCCGAGCTGTGGCCTCGCCATCAGCGCGCCGCCCGCGCGCTGCATCGCCGCCAGCAATTGCAGGCGATGGCGCAATGCCGCGGCCAGCTCGGCGCCGCTCGGGCCGTCCTCCTCGGCCGGCGGCTCGGGCAGCAGCAGGCGCGACTTGAGATAGGCCAGCCATGCCGCCATGACCAGGTAATCGGCGGCAATCTCCAGGCGCAGCCCGCGCTGTGCGGCGATGAAAGCGAGATACTGGTCGGCGAGCGCCAGGATCGACAGCTTGGCCAGATCGACCTTCTGCTCGCGCGCCAGCGCGAGCAGAAGATCGATCGGCCCCTCATACCCGTCGAGATCGAGCATCAACGCCGGCTCGCCGGCCGGCCTGTCCTCCGCTATGGCGAAGCGGCTCATTCGCGCACTCATTCGCCCTGCCCGGTGATCGCCAGCACGAAACGGATCAGGGCATTGGTAGGCGCCCCAATCAGCCTACCGGCGATATCCAGATCCAACCCAGTCTGCGCGCCGAGGTACGGGAGGATGAACAGAAGGAACAGCAAGATTGGTATGCCGTAGGGTTCGAGTCGCGCCAGCGGTAGCGCCAGGAAGCGGGGAAGGAGTCCGACCGCGACCCTCCCGCCATCCAGTGGCGGCAGGGGCAACATGTTGAACACGCACAACACCGCGTTCAACTGAATCGAATGGACCAGGTTCTCCGCGGCCCATGCCGCCGGGCTGGGCGGCATCCATCCGACGCCGTAGAAGAAGAGCGACGAGATGATTGCCAAAAGGATGTTCATCATCGGACCGGCCAGCGCGACCCAGACCATGTCGCGGCCTGGGTTGCGGAGGCGGCCGAAGTTTACCGGAACCGGCTTGGCATAGCCGAACAGGAACGGGGAGCGGAGCAGTATCAGCAACGCCGGTAGCATGATCGTGCCGAAACCGTCGATATGTTTGAGCGGGTTTAAGGTCATCCGTCCCGCCCGCAGTGCCGTATCATCGCCAAACCGATACGCAACGAAACCGTGCGCCGCCTCATGGAAGGCCACTGCGATGATCACCGGCACGACCCAGGTGCTCGCCTCGTAGAGTGTCGCACTCCAGTTGCCGAGAGCGTTCATCGGCCAGACCGGGCTATGGTCGTGGTCCCGGCCAGCAGCTCGGCAAAGCGCGCTTCGGCCGCGGCCCGATCGAATTCTCGCCGCGACGCCAGGCGGAGCGCCTCACCGCGGGCGACGCGCGTCTGCGCTTGCGGAGACAACGGCGGGGCGGCCTCGGCGACCTCCTCCATCTCGGCCAAGACCCCGGTGCAGTGCAACGCGAGGTCGCAGCCAGCGTCGAGCGCGCGCCGCGTGCGCTCGGCGAGCCCGCCGGCCAGCGCCCCCATCGAAATGTCGTCGGAAATCAACACGCCGTCGAATCCGATCTCGCCGCGGATGATGTCGTCGATCACCCGCCGCGAAAACGTCGCCGGCGCCGCCGCGTCGATCGCCTCGAACACCATATGCGCCGTCATCGCCCAGGGCATCGCCGACAGCGCGCGGCCATGACCGGGGATGTGCTTGATGATCGGCAGGACACCACCGGCCAGCGCTCCCTCGCAGACCGCGCGGCCGAGCCGGGCGACCCGTTCCGGCTCGCTGCCATAAGCACGGTCGCCGATCACCGGGTCGGCGCCGGATGCCGGCAGATCGAGCACCGGGATGGCATCGACGGTGATACCGAGCGCGGCGAGGTCATCGGCGATCAGCCGCGCGCCGAGCGAGCCTGCCTCTGCCGCTAGCGGGTCGGGCAAGGCGGCGATCCGCGCGGCGGCCGGATAGGCATGCCAATGCGGCGGCTGCAGGCGCGCCACCCGGCCGCCTTCCTGGTCGATCAGCACCGGCGCGTCGGCGCGACCGACCGCGCCCCGCAATTCGGCGACCAGGGCGCGGAGCTGATCGGGCGTCACGCAGTTGCGCCGGAACAGCACGAAGCCGAACGGGTCGGCCGAAGCGAAGAACCGGCGCTCCTCGTCGCTCAGCCGCTCGCCGGCGCAGCCCAGGACGACGGCGCGGGGGGTTCGCGATGGGGTTTTCGCCACCTCAATGGGCAAGGCTGCACCCGACTTTCTGCTTCTTCAGATCGGCGCACAGCCGCTCGGCTGCCCCGGCATTGTCGAATTCCTGCGTCTGCACGCGGTACCAGACGCCCTTGTCGCCGAGATCGGCGCGCACCGCGACGGCGGTGAGCTTGCCCAACAGCTCCGGATGCTCGCGTTTCAGACGGGCCCATTCTTCCTTGGCCGCTTCGGGGCTGCGCAAGGCTGCGAGCTGGATGCGCACCGGACCGGCCGGGAGGCTCTTCACCGTGGCGGCCGCTTGTGTCGCCTTGGCTTCGGGCTTGGCCGGCGCTTTTAGCGCAGGGGTGGCGGCGGCCTGCTGTTGCGGCGCGGGAGTGTTGGCCAGAGCCGGCTGCGGGGTGGGAGCGCCCGGCTCCTTAAGCGGCGCTGCGCGCGGCATCGGTTGCTCGGGCGGCGGCAACAGCTTCTCGACCGGCGGCGTGCCAGGCTTCTCGTTGTAGATCGAAGCGTTCTGGTCGGGTATCGCCATGCCGCCGGGCTGATCCGGCTTGATCTTGCTAGGCTTGTCATCGGCGCGGATCAGCGGTACCGCATCGCCCTGGGCGGTCCCCGGCGTGTGCCCGGCGCCTTGCTGATAGACGAACCACAACCCACCGGCGAACACCGCCATCACGACGACCGTCAGCAATGTCGTCGGCAGGCGGCGCCGCGGCCGGGCGAATTCATCGAGCCGCTCGTCGCCGACCAGCCCCACGGATTCGTCCCTTTCCTCGTATTCCCCCAGATGCTGCTGCATCCCTACATCTCCTCGACCGGCTCGACCCCGAACACCTCGAGACCCGAGGCAATCACCAGCGCGACCGCCCGCACCAGCGCGAGGTGCGTGCGAGTCAGCTCCGGATCCCCCGCGACGAGGAAACGCAGCGTCGCCTCGTCCTTGCCCTTGGTCCACAACAGGTGGAATTGCGCCGCGACCTCCTGCAGGAAAAACGCTATGCGGTGCGGCTCATGCGCCTCGGCGGCGCCCTCGACGATGCGCGGCCAGCTCGCCAGCTGGCGAATCAGCGCCAGTTCGAGCGGGTCGGCGAGGCGGTCGAGCGGGGCCCGCGCCAGCGCCGCATCCGACAACTCCTCCGCCGGGAACTCCTCGGCCGCGTGGCGCATCACCGAAGCGGCGCGCGCATGGGCGTATTGCACATAGAAAACCGGGTTGTCCTTCGACTGCTCGGTGACCTTGGCGAAATCGAAGTCGAGGGTCTGGTCGTTGCGGCGGGTCAGCATGATGAAGCGGAAGACGTCCTTGCCGACCTCGTCGACGACCTCGCGCAACGTGACAAAGGTGCCGGCCCGCTTCGACATGCGCACCGGCTCGCCTTTGTCGAACAGCTGCACCAGCTGGCACAACTTGACGTCGAGCGCCGCCGCACCGTCGCTGAGCGCCTTCACCGCCGCCTGCATACGCTTGACGTGGCCGCCGTGATCGGCGCCCCAGACATCGATCAGATTGGCGAAGCCGCGGCGGAACTTGTCGTGGTGATAGGCGATGTCGGCGGCGAAGTAGGTCAGCGAGCCATCGGACCGCTTGACCGGACGATCGACGTCGTCGCCGAACCGGGTGGCGCGAAACAGGGTGAGCGGCCGCGGCTCCCAATCCTCGGGCACTTTGCCCTTGGGCGGTTCGAGTACGCCCTCGTAGATCAGTCCGCGTTCGGCGAGCGCCGCGAGGGCTTTGTCGACCGCACCGCTCGCGAGCAGGTCGCGTTCAGAGATGAAAGCATCGAAGCTGACGCCGAACGCCGCGAGGTCGGCATGGATCAGCGCCATCATCTCGGCGATCGCGAATTCGCGCATGACGGGGAGCCACTCCGCCTCGGGCCGGCCGATCCAGCGATCGCCATCGCGTTCCGCCAACGCCCGGCCGGTCGCCACCAGGTATTCGCCGGGATAGAAGCCTTCCGGGATCGCGCCGATCGCCTCGCCCAGCGCCTCGCGGTAGCGCAGGTGGACCGAGCGGGCGAGGGCATCGACCTGGGCGCCGGCATCGTTGATGTAATACTCGCGGTGCACGGCAAAACCGGCCTTGGCGAGGAGCGCCGCCAGCGCATCGCCGACAACGGCGCCGCGGCCATGGCCGACATGCATCGGCCCGGTCGGGTTGGCCGAGACGAATTCGACATTGACCGGCTCGCCGCCGCCAATCGTCGAATCGCCATAGGCCGTGCCGGCCTGCAGGATCGCCCGCAATTGCGCATGCCACACCGCGGGATCGAGCCGGATGTTCAGAAAACCCGGCCGCGCCGCCGCCGCCGTGAAGCCCTGACCGCGATAGTCGCCGGTCACGAGCTCGCGCCCGGCCAGCGCCGTGCCGATCTGCTCGGCCAGCGCCATCGGGTTCTGTTTGACCGCGCCGGCCAGCACCATCGCCGCGTTGGTCGCGAGGTCGCCATGCGCCGGATCGCGCGGCGGCTCGACCGCGACCCGCGCGAAATCGAGCCCGGCCGGCAAGCCACCCGCAGCCACCAGGTCGTCGAGCGCCGATAACAGGACGCGGCGAAAATCGCCGAAGATGTTGGTCATGCGAATTCGGTCATACCGAGGCGTAGGTATCGAACAAGCGGCGGTGCTCGTCGAGGGCGAATCGATCGGTCATGCCGGCCAGGTAATCGGCGACGATCCGCGCAGTTTCGGCCGCGCCGCCGCCGGTCAGCGCGCGCCATTCACCGGGCAGGCATTCGGGCTCGGCAAGGAACAACTGGAACAGCTCGCGCAACACGCGGCGCGCCTTTGAACTCATGCGGTTAACCCGATAATGCCGGTACATCCGCTCGAACAGGAATCGCTTGAGCGCCCGGTCGTGGTTCCGCATCGTCTCGGAAAAAGCGGCAATCGGCTGCCCCAGACTCCGCACCGCGTCGGCGCTCGTGACCCCGCTGTCGGCGAGCCTTGAGCGGGTTTGGGCGACAAGATCGCGCACCATCCGGTCGATCAAACGGCGAATCGATTCGTGGATCAACCGCGATTGGCCGAGCCCGGGATAATGCCCGGCCACCTCGTGGAACACCGGCCCAACGAGCGGCACATCGGCGAGATCCTCGACCCCGAACAGCCCAGCCCTGAGCCCATCGTCGATATCGTGATTGTTGTACGCGATGTCGTCGGCGAGCGCGGCGACCTGCGCCTCCGGGCCGGGGAAGCTGTCGAGCGCCAGCGGGTGGCGCCGGTCGTATTCGGCGATCGAGGGCGGCACCGGACGCTCGATGCCGGGCGCGACGAGCGGCCCGTTGTGCTTGGCGGTGCCCTCTAGCGCCTCCCAGGTCAGGTTCAGGCCGTCGAACTCGGCGTAGCCGTGTTCGAGCCGGGTCAGGATGCGCAAGGTCTGATCGTTATGCGAGAAGCCGCCATAAGGCGCCATCTCGGCATTGAGCGCCTCCTCGCCGGCATGGCCGAACGGGGTGTGGCCGAGGTCGTGCGCCAGCGCCAGCGCCTCCGCCAGGTCCTCGTCGAGGCCGAGGGCGCGGGCGATCGTGCGGGCGATCTGCGCCACTTCGAGGCTGTGCGTCAGCCGCGTCCGGTAGTGATCGCCCTCGTGGTAGACGAAGACTTGGGTCTTGTGCTTCAGGCGGCGGAAGGCGGTCGAATGCAGGATGCGGTCGCGGTCGCGCTGATACGGCGAGCGCATCTCATGCTCGGGCTCAGGATAGAGCCGCCCGCGGCTCGCCTCGGGATTTGACGCGTAGGGCGCGCGAGAAACCGCCCAAACCATGCCCCCGACCCTACGCCCGCCGGAAGCGGGCGTCTAGGGGAGGCAGGACATCACCATCCGCCATCGACGCCGATCGCCTGGCCGGTGACGAACCCCGCCTCCTCGGAGGCGAGATAGGCGATCATCGAGGCGACTTCGTCGGGGCTGCCGAAGCGACCGACCGGGATCGCCTTGGCACGCTCGCGAAAACCGGTTTCGAGATCGTCGCCATATTCGCGGCGATTGGTGCTGATCGCGCGCGAGGTGCGGATCGGGCCGGGGCACACCGCGTTGACGGTGATGCCGTGGGGCGCGAGATCGAGCGCCAGCGACTTCGTGAAGCCGACGATCGCCGCCTTCGAGGCGGCGTAGGTCGCGCGCTTCGGGCCGGGCCGGAAGGCGGCCTTCGACGACACGCTGACGATGCGGCCCCAGCGCGCCTTGCGCATCGCCGGGACGGCGGCGCGCGCCATCAGGAAGGCGCCCTTGGCGTTGACCCCCATGGTCAGATCCCAGGCCTCGACCGGCACGTCCTCGATCTCGTTGCGGTCGGCGCCCTGCGGCGCGCCGGCGTTGTTGACGAGGATGTCGAGCCGGCCGTAGCGCGACAGCACCTCTTCGACCATGCGGCCGGCATCGGCCTCGCGGCTGACATCGCCGATCGTGGCCGAAGCCGTGCCGCCGGCCTTGGTGATCTCCTCGACGAGGCTGTCGATCCCGCCCCAATTGGGGTCGAGATCGCCCGGCGCGTTGTGCTCGTTGGCGACGCCGGTCGGGCGCAGATCGGAGACGACGACGGCGACGCCCTTGGGGGCCAGCGCCCGCGCGGTCGAGTTGCCGATGCCGATCGGCTTGCCGCAGCCGGTGATCAGCGCGACGCGGGACGAATGGGGCATGGGGCAAACCTCCTTTTCAGCCGCGAGGGAGACAGCCCCCACCCGGCTCGCTTCGCTCGCCACCCTCCCCCGCTTGCAGGGGAGGGTTTATCGGCCGCACCCCGCGCCAAGGTGCTCCCTCCCCCGCAAGCGGGGGAGGGTAGGGGTGGGGGCTAAACCGGCCTGGTGCCCTTGAGCTGGGTGCGGTGCATCAGGCGGCGGGTCGCGGGGTCGAAAGCGTCGCGGCGGTGCATCGCGCAGCGATTGTCCCACCATACGAGGTCGCCAACCTGCCACTGCTGGGTCCAGGTAAACTTCTCCTGCACCATGTGCGCCCACAACTCGTCGAGCAGTTCTTCGCTTTCCGCCACCGGCAGGCCGATCACATAGGCGTTGATGCGGCGGCCGAGGAACAGCGATTTCCTGCCGGTTTCCGGGTGCGTGCGGACCATCGGCTGGCGCGCGCCCGGCACCTTCGACACATCCTCGACGGTCTCGAACCCCTTATGCGCCCTGCCGGCGCTCGAATGCGTTGCGGCGTGGATCATCGTCAGTCCGTCGATGCGCTTCCTGGTGGCCTCGGGCAGCGTATCGTAAGCGGCGTAGCAGTTGAGGAACGAGGTCGCCCCGCCGGCGCTGGGCGGTGGGCATTCCAGCGAACGCAACAGGCTGGCGGCCGGCGGCACATCGACAAACGAGCTGTCGGTATGCCAGAACGCCTCGCCGTCGCCCAGCCCGCCGATCGCCTTGCCATCCTCGATGATGTTCGAGATCACCGAGATTTCCGGCGGGATCTCGCTGTTGCGCCCGTCCGTCTGGGTGCTCACCCCGTACTGTTTCTCGATCAGCTTGGCGGGGTTGAATTCAAGCTCGCCGAACTGGCGGGTGAACGCCATGTGCTGCGCGTCGCTCATCGGCATGCCGCGGAAGCGCAGCACGAGATTGGCGAGCCAGGCGGCGCGGATCGCGTCGCGGTCGGCGGGGCTGAGCGGCTCGCGGATGTCGACGCCGGAGATGTCGGCACCGAGACCGGCCTGGAACGGGCTGACGGTGATGGTCATCGCCGTTACTCCGCCGCCGCGTCGAGTGCTTCTACGCCGAAATCGTTGATCGAGACGCGCCAGTGGATGCGGTCTTCCTCCGGCGGATAGTCGCCGGCGGCCCGGTGATAGGAGCAGCGATTGTCCCAGATCACGATGTCGCCCTTTTCCCATTGGTGATGGTACTCGGCGTCGGGCACCACCATTCGCTCCTTCAGTTCGGCGATCAGTTCGTCGCCCTCGCGCTCACCGATGCCGACGAAGGAACAGATCTTGCCAGGGTCGAAATACAGCGACTTCCGCCCGGTCTCGGGATGGGTGCGGATGATCGGATGGAACACCGGGGTCCAGTCCTGGTCCTCCGGATTGAGCAGCCTCGCCTTGCCGCGCCGGCCGCCATAGGAGAAGGCGCCAATGACGCCGTCGAGACGGTCTTTCAGCCGCTTCGGCAGCGCGTCATAAGCGGCATAGGCGTTGGCGAACAGCGTGTTGCCGCCACGGCTCGGCACCGCCAGCGCGTAAAGCTGGGTCGCCTTGAACGGCGCCTGGTTGTAGGCGCCGTCGGTGTGCCAGCCTTCCGCGCCGCGCCGGTAGATCTCGTCGCGCAGCTTGCCCTCGGCATCGAACTTGTTGACCCCGAGCATCGTGATCTCGGGGTGTTCGGGGTGGCGCGTCGATTTCGACGGATGCGGCACGACCGGGCCGAAGCGGCGGCTGTAGGCGACGAAATCCGGGATCGTCAGGTCCTGACCGCGCACGCAGAGGATGTTGTAGTCGAGCCAGGCCTGATAGATCGGCGCGAACCCCGCATCGTCGAGCGTCTTGACATCGACCCCGCGCACCTCGACGCCGATCTGCGGACCCATCCGGCGGATCTCGACCATTGCTGTTCCTCCGATGTGCTGCGGCACTCTGGGCCAGAGTCAACACCCGCAAGCTGGCGCTGACAATTCGATATTCTGCACCCCGCCCCCGCGATGGCGGCATTGCCCCTGCTTCGTCATGCCCGCAGAAGCGGGCATCCAGAGGCACGCGATTGTGCGGTTGCCCTGGATTCCCGCTTGCGCGGGAATGACGCCGGGGAGATAGGGAGAGCAGGAAGGTACGGGGAGGAAATCATGAAGCTGGTTCTGTTCGAGAACGCCGGAGACAGCGAGCCGAGGCCGGGGCTGCTGACCGAGCGCGGCGTCGTCGACATCAGCGGCGCGGTCGCTCAGAGCTACACCCCGCAGCTGACGATGCAGCGCATCATCGACGATTTCGAGCGGCTGCGCCCGGCGCTCGACAAGCTCGCCGCGCAAGGCGAGGCCCGGCCGCTCGACAGCGTCCGCCTGCGTCCGCCCTTGCCGCGCCCGGGTAAGATCCTGTGCTGCATCGGCAATTACTGGGAGCACGCGCAGCGCGAGCCGCGCCCCCTCAACATGTTTATGAAGAACCCGGAAGCGGTGATCGGCCCGGGCGACACCATCATGTTGCCTGAGCTGACCGAGCCGTGGATCTTCATGCACGAGGCCGAGCTGGCCCTGGTCATCAAAGGGCCGGCCAAGAAGGTGCGGCGCGAGGACTGGCGGAGCGCCGTCTTCGGTTACACCGGCCTCATCGACGTGTCGGCGCGCGGCGAGGGCCGGCGCACCTGGAAGGCGGGCAGCTGGCTCGGCAAATCCTTTGACACCTTCGCGCCGATCGGGCCGTGCATTACCACGGCCGACGAGATCCCCGACCCCAACAACGTCGTCGTCCGCTTCTGGGACGACGGGCAGTTGCGCCACAACTACAACACCGACGACATGGAGCACCGGGTCCCCGAACTGGTCGAGTTCGCCTCCTCGATCATGACCCTGAACTCGGGCGACCTGATCGCCTGCGGCACCAATCACGAGGGGCTCGGCGCCTTGCAGGACGGCGAGCGGGTCGAGATCGTGGTCGAGCCGGTCGGCCGCATGACGCTCAACGTCGTCGATCCGTTGAAGCGCCAGTGGGAGCGCGGCGTCTATATGGGCGCCGACTCGACGAACCCCGAAGCGGTGCGCCGCCACCGGCCGACGGGGTGAAGCCTCTCCTGCGGTGCGGGAGTTTTGCGACAGCCGATGAACGGCCGGATCGACGCAGAGCGTCCTTCGAGACGGCCGCTTCGCGGCCTCCTCAGGATGAGGAACCTTTCTTAATGCCATCAAAGACATCCCTCATGCTGAGGAGCGCTCCGCGGGAGCGCGTCTCGAAGCACGCAAAAACGCCAATGCAGCCCGATCCCAATGTCATCAGCAACCCGAAGTTGAACAGAGCAATTCGGGCCCACCTGATAATACAGGTCAATTTCAGGTGGATTTCTCCTCTGGGTTGAATAACCAGCTTCGGGGACCCCTCGCTCCGCCAGACCCCATGGTAGGCGGAGGGAAATCCGTTTGGCCGCGCGCCGAGCGAGCGGGGAGAAGCCCCAGGGCAACCCCCTGCTGTGCCCGCTTCGCCTGCTTTTGCAGGGAATTTGCAGGCGCCCATCCTCTGACGCCTGATCAGCGTTTGACTCATTCTCCTTATATGCGGATGTTCATGGTTCGTTTCAACGGTCGCGAGGGCTATGCCGGCGCTTCGCCGGGCGGCGGGCGGCCATGGATGTGGACATGGCGGCCGCCTGATTCTTCGAGGATGCGGGCCGCGCGCAACTCGAGTTCGGGGTCGTCGCAGCGCACCCATAACAATACCGCGCCGGCCTGGAGCGCCGCCTCGAAATTCATGCGGTGGTGAGCCGCGGTGTAGTCGTCGAACAATTCCTTCAGCGCGGCGCCGCCGAGCCCGGCGCCGACCAAGGCCGCGACTGTCGCGGCGATCGGTCCGCCCGAGATCAGGACGATGCCGGCGACGGTCAGCGGCGCGATGTATTTGATCTCGTCGGAGAGGCCCGCGGCGATCAGCTCGCCGGGTTTTTCCTCGGCGGCGGCGAGCGGCTGGTGCGAGGCCAGCACCGACAAATCCTCCGGGCGAAACCCGGCGGCAAGCAGCGCGGAGACCGCCTGACCGAAATGCGCGCGGTCGGGGAAGGAGGCGACCGCCTCGCGGATCACCGGGAAGGATCTGGCGGTTGCGGCCATCGTGATGCTCCGTTGCGCGCCCCAGGAACCGCCTGCAAGGGCGGGCTGTCCGGGGGCCTTTGCCCCATGTTAACGTCAAAAACTCCCAGCCCGCTCGCCAGGTCGTATTCCTTGCCGATGACCGCAGAGACCCGCCCCGACATTGCGCCGCCGCAGCCGGCAGTGTCGGGCTCGCCGGTCATGCTGCAATACCACGAGATCAAGCGCGCCCACCCCGGCTGCCTGTTGTTTTTTCGGATGGGCGATTTCTACGAGCTGTTCTTCGAGGACGCGATTGCCGCCGCGCCGGCGCTCGACATCGCGCTGACCAAGCGCGGCCGGCATGACGGCGCCGACATCCCGATGTGCGGCGTGCCGGTCCATACAGCGGAGGCCTATCTGGCGCGGCTGATCCGCGCCGGGTTCAAGGTGGCGATCTGCGACCAGACCGAGGACCCCGCCGAAGCGCGGCGGCGCGGCAACAAGGGGCCGGTCAGGCGGGCGGTGGTGCGGGTCGTCACCGCCGGCACACTGACCGAGGAGGGGCTGCTCGAACCGCGGCGCCACAATTACCTCGCCGGCATCGCCGAGGCGGGCGGCGAATTGGGGCTGGCCTGGCTCGATCTCTCGACCGGATCTTTTGCGCTGATGCCGACCGGCGACGGCGCGCTCGCCGCCGATCTGGCGCGGCTGATGCCGGGCGAGATCGTCGTCCCCGAGCGGCTCCTGACCCGGCCGGCGCTGTTCGAATTGTTCGCCGAATGGAAGGCGGCGCTGACCCCGCTCGCCAATCCGCGCTTCGACAGCGAGGCGGCGAGGCGGCGGCTCGAAGGCTTCTACGGGGTCAAGGCGCTCGACGGGTTCGGCAGTTTCGGCCGGGCCGAGATCGCCGCGGCCGGGGCGCTGGTCGATTACATCGCGCTGACCCAGCCGGGCGGCGCGCCCTATCTCGCGCCGCCGCAGCGGGTGATGCCCGATTCGGTGATGCAGATCGACGCGGCGACGCGGCGCAATCTCGAACTGACCGCGAGTCTGTCGGGCGAGCGCCGCGGCAGCCTGTTGGCGACGATCGACCGCACCCTGACCGGCGCCGGCGGGCGGCTGCTCGCCGAGCAGCTCGCGGCGCCCTTGACCCTGCCCGAAAGGGTCATGGCGCGGCTCGACGCCGTGCAATTTTTTGTCGACCGGCCCGAGGTGCGGGCGGCTTTGCGTGCCCGGCTGCGGCATTGCCCCGACATCGAGCGCGCGCTGACCCGCCTCAGCCTCGGGCGCGGCGGCCCGCGCGACCTCGCGGCGCTGCGCGACGGGCTCGGCGAAACCGCCGCGATCCGCGCCGCGCTGGCCGTGCCGGGGCTGGTGCCGCTGCCGGAGCGGCTCGCCGCCGCCGAACAGGGGCTCGGCGAGCACGGCGCGCTGGTCGAGCGGCTCGGCCGCGCGCTGGCCGCCGAGCTACCGTTGTTCGCGCGCGACGGCGGGTTCATCGCGGCGGGCTACGCCTTCGAGCTCGACCAGTGCCGCGAACTGCGCGACGACAGCCGGCGCGCCATCGCCCAATTGCAGGCCCGCTACGCCGAGGCGAGCGGCGTCGCCTCGCTGCGCATCCGCCACAACAACGTGATCGGCTATTACATCGAGGTGTCGGCGGCGAATGCCGGGAAGCTCGGGGCCGATTTCATCCACCGCCAGACGATGGCGGGGGCGATGCGCTACACGACCGGCGAATTGGCCGAGCTCGAAAGCAGGATCGCCAGCGCCGCCGAACGCGCCCTGGCGCTCGAACTCCGCCTGTTCGAGGATCTTGTCGGGGAGGTCATGGCGCGGCGCCAGGAGATCGCCGCCGCGGCATCCGCGCTGGCCGCGCTCGATGTCGCCGCGGCGCATGCCGAATGCGCCGTCGAAGGTGGCTGGGTGCGGCCCGAGGTCGAGACCGGCACAGCGTTCGACATCCGCGGCGGCCGCCACCCGACGGTCGAGGCGGCGCTCGCCGGCACCGGAGCCTTTGTCGCCAATGACTGCGCCTTGGGCGAGGACCGGATCTGGCTCGTCACCGGCCCGAACATGGCGGGGAAAAGCACATTTCTGCGGCAGAACGCCCTGATTGCGATCCTGGCGCAGATCGGCGCCTTCGTGCCGGCGCGGTCGGCCAAGATCGGCATTGTCGACCGGCTCTACAGCCGGGTCGGCGCCGCCGACGATCTGGCGCGCGGCCGCTCGACCTTCATGGTCGAGATGGTCGAGACCGCGGCGATCCT
>WNFC01004746.1_pt1 | contig 14839 bp, 24 predicted proteins | sample 5400541 | NCBI WGS metagenome assembly WNFC01 (sample SAMN13153342, study PRJNA577476) | soil metagenome | isolation source: 120 cm saprolite under Douglas fir tree site 2 hole 2 replicate 1 | place: USA:California | collected 2015-04-18
AGCCGTGAGAGAGAGACCTTTGAACGGACGAAAGAAGAGGCATCTGCCGCCTTAGCCCAGATTTGTATGAGGGCCAGAGTCCGTCGACTCGTCAGTCTGGGAGACCTTGCACGAGGCTCCATCGCAGGATGGTGAGAGTGCAAGCAAAGCCAGAACCCCCGTTCATGTATGGCGGGGAGTATCAGGAGCGGATGACATTGAGCGGGCCGATTGGATCGTGGTCGGCCACTCCCACTTTGACCACCTCTGGGGAGCCGAGCGCATCGCTAAGCGAACCGGGGCCACCATCATCGGTTCGCATGAGACGGTGCGGATCATGGAACAGGAAGGCGTGCCGCTGGCACAACTGCTCCCCGTCGGCGGTGGGGAGTGCATTCGCCTCTCTTCTGAAGTGACCGTCGCGGTCTATCCGAGTCTGCATTCCTGTGTGTGGACACCGAAGGGAGGAATGTACCAGCCCGATGAGGTCTGCCTGGGCGACCTGGGGGTGACCTACCAGGAGCGGATGGCACGCTTGCAAGAGGTGATGCAGGGGCTGGCAAGTCTGGGGCCGGAGGTGCTCTCGCACTTGCAGGTGAGTGCGCAGGGGGTACGTGGCGATGGCGGGAGCTTCGTCTACCTGTTCGAGACGCCGGAAGGCTTGCTGCTGTACCAGGATACCAGTAGACATTGGAGCGGCATCCTGCACCACATGCGCCCGGATGTGGCCATCCTGGCTGCGGCTGGTCGCGGCACCATCGATGGCGAACCCATCCAGGGCACGCTTGCCCAGTTTGTGGCGCGGCAGGCCGATCTGCTGCGGCCACGCCGCGTGATTCTGGCTCATCACGACGACTGGCTGCCGGGCTTCTCTGTGCCGACCCGGATCGCGCCGATTCGCGAGGCGATGGCGCGCAGCGTGCCGCGGACCGAACTCGTCGAACTCGGCTATCTCTCCGGCTACCCGCTGTTCGATGGACTTCGGTGAGGGTGCGTTCTCTTCTGGACCTGTTCTTCGTCAGCAAGAGGGCAGAGCTGACCCATCCTCGGTTCCGCTGTGCCTGCCAGAGTTGCCTCCTGGCCCATTGCTCTGATACGATGCGGAAGAAGCGGCCAGGCGTGAGCGGTGAAATAAAGCATGGAAGAGACCCAGCGAAAACAGTGCATCGTCTTGCATGTCGACCTCGATGCCTATTACGCCTCAATCGAACAGCGCGATCATCCTGAGCTGCGCGGCAAGCCGGTCGTGGTCGGCGGTTCGCCCCAGAGCAGAGGCGTGGTTGCCACATGCTCCTACGAGGCCCGTGCCTTCGGGGTCAGAAGTGCCATGCCCGCCAAGACGGCCTACCGGCTCTGCCCGCAGGCCATCTTTCTCCCACCGCGCTTTGACGTGTATCGTGCCGTCTCCGCGCAGATCATGACGATCTTCAAAAGCATCACATCTCTTGTGGAGCCGCTCAGCCTCGATGAAGCATATCTTGATATCACCTCAAATGTGAGCGACTTCCCGGAGGCGGTGCAACTGGCCCGCGCCATCAAAGAGCGAATCAGAGAGGAAACGGGCTTAACGACCTCGGCGGGTATCTCCTTCAATAAGCTGCTCTCCAAATTAGGATCCGATGCTCACAAGCCGGACCGAAACAGCCGCTTGAGATGAGGAAGAACCAGATTCACAAAACGAGTTTCTCCTTCTCGAAGATGAATTGATGTGTATGTGGTAGTGGAAGCACATACTCACCACTTCTGATGGTATCCTGACTTCCTCTGCATCTGCAATCAGTGGAGGCATGATAGGCCGTTCTTCCGGAGGCGAGTATCTGAACGGATGACCAATGTAGCCAATACACCCCTCAGCCTCTGGCCGATATGGCTGGTGATAGCGTGGACATTGTGGATACATACATCGACGTACCGCTAAGCATAGACAACACCGTCCAGCAAGAGTGGTAACCGTGCGTTGCGTATGATAAGCAATATGAGCAACTTTGCCACACATCGGGCACGTGGTTGAGAGAGGTTCAAAAGTCTGGAGAGAAAGCTTGTCCAAAGCATGATGAGGCCAGCCTTCAGCTCGCTCTGACGAGAGTGTATGTGGCTCACGCTTACGCCTCCTCTTTTTGAACTCCCAGATGATTTGTAGCGTTGATCACGGAAGACACAAGCGTTGACAATCCCATCTCTGAAGCTATGGTAGACGCCTGCTGCATGTGGAACTGCGCTTTGGCCGTGTCCCCAATCTTCTGGTAGATGTCCCAGAGCGAGAGGTGATCTAATGGCTGGTAGGGTCTGAAGCCACCTGCTTCACGGAAGGAGAGCGCTCGCAGTGCGTGGGTGAGCGCAGTCTCCAGGTCTCCTTTGAATAAGGCGTCAACAGTCAGGTGGCGATTGGGTTCGGCCTGTTCCAGCACGTACCCATATTGCTTGGCAACCTGGATGGCCCTGGTAAAGTGTTCCCGCGCCAACTTATGCTGCTGCCAAAACTGATACACCAGGCCGATGCAAAAGTGTGATTCGCTGATCCCTCGGGTATCGTGCAGTGCCTCCTGGAGGCCCAGAGCCTGTTGTTGATAGGCGAGGGCTTCCTCGTATTTCCCCTGACCTTGCGCGCCGAAAGGAAGGGCACCACTCTTCACGATGGCTACCGTGGTCGCGTTGCAGTGGGCCTGGCCGAGCAAACTCGAGGTGGAGGCTTCGCCCTGCTGATCCTGAGCCGATTCGGCGATCTGTTGTGCTTGGAGGATGGTCGAAAACATGAGATCTGTCTCACCCCTGTGAAGAAGGTGATCGACGGTGAGGATCTTTCCATAGAGAAGCAAGAGTTTGAGGTGATCCTTTTGCGCTACCTCACCAGCTTCTATCATGTGCAGAGAGATTCGGAGCACGTGGAGGGCGTCACCCAACCTACCGAGAAAAAAGTACGAACGGGCAATCTCACAGAGGGCATCAATTGCTGCTGTGTAGTATCTCGTAAATTCGTCGTTCGTGAATATTGATGGCTGCATAGTGTTCTCCTTGAAGAGCGTGTAACATGGTCTGTCAGTTGCTTGCCGAAACCTCCGTCGCCTATAATACTAAGGTTCGATGGTACAACAATCAATGAGCAATCACCGTGCTGTTGTTGAGAATTGAACACGAGCGAGAGAATGTTGAGAAAGAAGGGACAGGAGCCAAGGGTATGGCGGACCAGAAGAGACGTGAAGATCGGCGTATCCAGCGAACGCGCCAGGTGTTACAGCAGGCATTTGTGGAAGTGGTGCGAGAAAAGGGCGAGGCTCTGAGGAGTCTCCCGGAGATAGAAAAATGCTTTGCGACGACGAGTATCCAGGAGATAACCGGGCGGGCCAATGTCAATCGAGGGACCTTTTACCTCCACTTTACGGATAAATATATGCTAGCGGATGCTGTAGTCCGTGAGCGGTTTCACCAGCAACTAGCAAGCATACTCCCTTCTGAACCTCGATGGGACAGAAAGACCTTGCGTCTGCTCATCCAGGCTGTATTGAACGGCTTGGAGGAGAAGTATCGCCACCAGCATCAGCCATCGCTCGTCCTTGCTCCGATGGTTGAAAAGGCAGTCCATGAAGAATTGACCGAACTGCTCTTGACGTGGCTCAAAGAGGCAAGGCGTGGAGAGAGACGAAGGCGCGAACCGCTGGAAACAATCGCCCGCGTCGTCAGCTGGGCGATCTTTGGGACCGCGATCCAGTGGAGTCAGGAGGAGACGACGGTGTCGTCAGAACAGATGGCGGATATTATCTCGCAAGTGATTATGGAGGGGGTGGCGCGTCTTGCCCCTGATGCCTTACCAGAGGAGTAACTCGCCTGCACGTCTCAAGGCACTGAAGACCATCTCCCAAGTAGCGTTGCCATACCGGCTGCTTTTCTTTGCAGCAATTTACAGATCAGTACCCGCCTTTGTCTGTTTACAAATCTTACGAAATATCTCCTACCAGAGAAAAATGCGGTTCTAGTTTTTTTAAGACCTGGCGCACGATTTCGTACGGCTTTTCTTGCTCAGGCATCTGAGGCGGAGTCGAGCGGAAATGCACGAGAAGGACAAGAAAAGTCAAGAGATTTGCTCTGGCTTGCATGCACGAATATAGGCGCGCTGCGTCGCTACCTCAAAGCCCTCGTAGGGGTCTCGTTCGATGCTCTCCACGACCTCGAAGCCTGCTGCTCTGAGATGATCCTCTATTTGCGCGCGCTGATAGAATATGAAATCGAGGGAGACCTGGCGCTCCCATAACGTGTCGAGATGGCGTACCTCGTCTCCCACATGAAAGGCCAGCAGCACCTCTCCGCTTGGTCGCAGCACGCGCCAGAACTCGCCGAGCACGGTTGCTAGCTCTGTTGGCGGAATGTGGATGATTGAGTAGAAAGCCGCAATGCCACTCCAACTTCTGTCGGCCACATCTAGAGCCGCCATGTTCCCGACACGAAACTCAATGCCAGCATTGAGTTGCCGCGCCTGCTCAATCATGCGTGGCGAAAGATCCATACCCAGCACGTGCGCGCCCTGCTCGTGCAGATAGCGAGCAACATGTCCTGGCCCGCAGCCCAGATCGCAGATGGGGCCAGGGGTTCCCGCCGCTGCGGCGAACCGCGCGAGCCAGTCACGGTCCAGTGGCTTGTGGTCCAGCTCGTGGTAGATGCGCGCGCTATATTCGTCTGCGAGTGCATCGTAGCCAGAGCCGATCCGCTGAAAATACTCGTTCATCCATCGTCTCCCGAATGCAGAAACACCTTTTTACATTGTGTTCGGGTGTGATTCTCGCAGCAGCAGCTTTCTTGCGCTCAAGTGCCTCTTAAGCGTGCGTTCTCGCTCCGTTGTTCCCGACTCTCCGCTCACAGTTTCTCACCTGCTCGTTTTTGTGTCAAATCGAGCTTGACAGAGCAGTCACGTCGATTTCCACAAGCTGTCCTGAATAGCCGAGTTGGGAGACTCCCAGCAGTGTGCTTGCGGTGCTCAACGCGGGAGCGATGGCCGAGTTCCTCAGCATGGTCCATACCAAAGAGAGGTCATCACGGTTGGTCGAGACGACGTAGATGACCGTGCGGACCACGTCGTCAGGAGTCGCGCCAACACTGGAGAGGGCAGTGACGATGTTGCGGATCACCTGCTCGACTTGCGGGCGCAGGTCGTCGGTGCCGACAAGCTGTCCCCCTTCGTCGAGTGGACACTGACCGGCTAGAAACACCATCGTGGTGGCATCAGCAACGGTCACATGGTGATACCCAGGCGTCTGATGGAGACCGGGGGGATTGATACGTTGGATCAAGGCGTCATCCTTTCTGAAGTCCAAGGAACTGAGAGTGCTTCGCCCCACTTCTCTGTTGATATAAGTGGCGATTTGACAGAGACGCGATTGTTGAGGAGGGTTTCGTCGATGCTCTGCACGCAGAACAGTTTCTTTGTCGACAAAGAATACCACACATTGCTTCGAGTATCTGAACCTGCAAAGGACCAATGCGCAGGTTCTTCCATAGAGAGTGTGGAGACCTGTGTTGGCTACTTTAGGTCATCCCTTCGGAAAAGAAGCTCATGAGAGGGGAATGTCTGCCCCCCTCTCTCACGGCGTGGTGTGCGGTGACCAGGAAACGGGCAGAAGCAGCCGTGAAACCGAACCAAAGGAGCCAACGGAAAGCCAAAGCTCGCGGGTGAGGCGGTGCTGTGCGTCGCAGAGAGAGGGAACGGTTATTGTATTCTATCATATCTATACTTATACACAGATAACAAAACACTCGATTCTGAAAGACATCATGCGTGACAGGCAGACAAGTTGGGCCACCTTGCTTTTTCGCGAGGAGGATGCTTCATCGTGGGAAGAACAGAGGGCGTGACCTCTTCCGCCTACTCATCGTATGAAAGCACGTAGCAGGCTCATGGAAGACAAAGTGTGGAATGTCGGGAAAACGTGTGTCTCTGGCAGACATCTTTGTTGTTTGCCTTCACAACGACCGAAGAAAGTCCTTCTCTAGGAAAAATAGTGTAATTGACTTAGCAATAGTCAATTACACTATAAATCGACGGAACCGACGGGCGTCCGATGATCTCCAAGAAGACCAGCGTGACAGGCAGACAGGATCGGCCAGTTCATCTTCACAACGCATGGCTGGCCTCTTGTTTGCATCACTTATAAAGAGATAAATCAAGTAGCCAGCACTGCCGGAAAGCCGCAAGGTCGATTAGACGTTCTGATATGCCTTCAAAAACTCTTCCCTTGGTATGCCTGCTTGGGTACAGATGGTTCTCAGAGTAGATCCCTTGATTTTGCTATGATTGGGCAGTGTGACTGGAGTTTTTGTTCCATCAGCGTTCTCGCGGATCATAGCAATATGCTCTCGTTCTCGTACCAGGGAAAATCCGAGCATTTCAAATGCCTTTATGACTTTTATTTTAGGAGCATCAACAGGGAATTGGGTCACGAGAGAACTACTCCTGCTTCAGCTACAAATGCTTCAAGGACAGGAGAATCTGTATCGAAGATATCAGGGCCAAAGGTCTCAAGATGAAAACGTATGGCTGATTTCACATCGGCAAGCGCCTCCTCATAGGTATCCCCTTCTCCGACCACAACGCCTTTCAATCCTAATGGATAAGCCACGTAACCATCCACATGTTTTTCTACAATGATTTTAATTGGTTGCATGATCTGCTCCTTTTCCTTGTATCAGATAGGCATTGGTTGAAACAAGAATGTCTCTCTTCGGAGGCTCCTCAGAAAAACCTTAGCAGGCAATGTCAAAGATGTCAAGTGCAGTCCAACTGACATCTTCAGGTGCTCTGCTTCTGAGCCGAAGTTCTCCGTGTGCTTGAACCACGTCTATGGGAAAAAGAACGGCTCCTCCCGAATAGCCGCCAAACATTCATCTAATGATAGGCCAGTATACAGCTCCACCCATTGTCCAGTATGTCGCATAAACGAGAGGTGAAATCGATGGTTGCCTGCGTACTCCATTTTGCTTCCTTGCCATTGTTTCCACTGCTCTTCTGCTCACATCTCATGTGGCTATTGCCGTCGCCTACGCTCTTCGCGTATGCGCTCACGCGTCGCTTTCAACGCTCCGCTGGCTTCCCAGCAAGCCAGTAGCCAGGCTTGCTCTGGGTGGCTCAGCGTGAGTTCCGCTACCTTCCCATCCACGACGTCATACGGATGTTCCCATCCGGCGTCACCCATGTAAAGCATACCGCATTCCTGCTCATAATCGTAGAGAAAGATTGCCTGCTCACCGTACTGGTTCTCGAAGTAACTCCGATAGACGTTGGGAAAGGTTTGCTCATCAATCTGCGGCGGTATGCCATAAGATTCTCCATGATGATTGGTGACCTGAAAAAGTAGTTGATTACTCATCCATCCTTTGGCGCTTCACCCACTTGCTTCAAGAAGCCGGGTAGAAACACCCCTCCTTTCGGTATGAGTTGACTCTTCGTGACCTATTCTTTTGATCACTCCTCTCGTCTTCACAAGCCAGCGTTCGCCAGTTCCTCTTTCAGCGCACGCAGGTTGCGGTTCTGCTCACGCAAGGCTGTCACGTAGCTCGTCCACGCCTCGCCCTCACCGAGCTTCTCATACAAGGCACGCACCTTTACCAGATAGGTGCAGGCTATCTGGTAGTGCTTACGATCGCGCATCGCAATCAGTCGTTCGGCAAACTGCCGGTAGAGCTCGATCGCTGCATGCGGTCGGGTCTCTTCGGCGGCCCTGGCAACCTCGAAGGCGAAGTCGCTGTATCCGTAATAGCCGTAGCGATCACTGTAGGTGTAGCCGTACCCATCCTTCTTTGCAGTCCCCTGAAGTCTCTGCAAGGCCTGGTCGATGTCGCCTTCGTCCAGGGCGATCTGGATCAGGAGCGAGGTGTTCTTGGTTTGCTCCAGGAAGGCGAGCAACTCACGCCGCAGGCCCTCCCAGCGATCAAGCTGCCCAGAGAGATCGCGCAGCTCCTGGTAGCGTTTGAGGGAAGGCTGCGTGCGGAATAGCGTTTCGGCCATCTCCAGTTCAGCGGCGTGGTTGCACCTGTCCCGGTACTATGTCTGGAGCCATTCCAGGACGCGCCAGTCTGGTTTCTCTTCCTGCGCCCGTCCCGCCTGACTGGGCAGCACGAGACCCGCAACGTCCTTGGCGGGACGGATAGGTCCTGAGATGCGCGCTTTCACCAGGCGCTCGGCCACAGCATCCTGCCCATGCTGGATGAAGAGGTTGGCCAGCCCGAGGAGGTAATAATCGTCAGCTCGTCGAGTTTCTTGGGCTGCTCCGTCAATCCGCCCAAGCGCGAGGAGCCGCTCAACCAGGTCAGCGGTGCGCCCGGTCTCGCGGCAGATGCGCAGGTAGGCTTCGTCGTCGAGGGTCTCATGCTGCAGATCTAGCCAGAACTTGCCATAGGCCTGGCGCTCCGAGCCAGCAATCGCTTGCTCTTCGTCGGCCAGCGCCGCACGAATCCACTCCGCGATGGTCTGCCGTTCCAGTGGCGTCGTGTATCGCACGAGCTGGTGTGCTGCGCGTTCAGCGAACCCATGGCTGTCATCGGCATGCAGGTCACGCCGGTAGACGGCCAGCAGCACCGCGATGCTCTTCTCACGCGCGACCCGATCAGTCTGCTCGTCAGCCAGATAGCTCCCCAACGCTTCAATACCCTCCCCGACGAATTCCTCCAATCCCTCTTCTTCCGGATAGTACCCCTCTTCTTCGTAATAGTCATCGTATACGGCTTCCTCATGATAATAGAGGTGGGACTGCTCGAAGATTTCCGTCACCAGGGTTTCATAGATCGTGGCTGCGCCCAGAACATCTCTCTGCTGCGCCAGCTTATCAGCCGTCTGTTTCACGGTGAGCAGATCCTGCGTAATGCGCGGGATATCGCGTCGAAAGACATCGGCGACCTGGCGGCGATAGGTTGCCGGGTTCACGGACAGGATTCGCTGCGCGGGGCGGATGAGGTAGCCATCGGGATGGCGCACCCAGAACTGCCGCATATGCCAGGGGTAGTCTGCGAGGGGTCGCACGATGTCTGCCCGGGCCTGTTGAGCCTGGCGATAGACAGCATCGACGTCCTCGACGAGCAGGACAATCTCCACGCCGCTGCCGCGCTGTCCCTGTAGGAGCAGGCGTGGGCGTTCGGATTTCCAGTAGGGTGCGTTGTCTGCCGCCAGTTGAAGAGAGGTCTCCCCACGTGCCAGTTCAGCGTATTCATCGGCGTCGCGAGCCACGACACGAAAGCCCAGGACGTGCTCAAACCAGGTGATGGATTGCTCGAAGTCGCTCACACAGAGTTCGACCCAGCTTGTTTTGGTCATATCGGTTCCCTTTCAGCATATGCTCACGACTGCTGCGACGCAAATACGGGGTAGCTACATTTCTGATGCTAGAGCTTCTATCTTTAGGCAAGAATGTCCAGGCAACGTTCTCCCTCATCGAGTCCGACGTTTCTTTTTCTTGAACCGCGGTTTCGGGGGTAGCCGCGGTTGAAGCTGCTTTTGCCGTGGATGCTGTTCAGACAACACGTGGGCGGCATACCGAGCGCGGGTTCCGCTCGTATTCATGAGTCCCTGTTCCTGGCAGTATTTCTCAAGATCATCCAGATCGACAGTCACCTCAATCAGGTCCATGCCTCGTTCTGCCATTTTTTGCCTGGTTTCCTGATACACTGTGTGCCATTCCTGCCATGTGGGCTCCAAATCGCTCGCGTCTTCTGCTGTGGCTAACAGCCTGGCATAGTGTTCTGGTAGGTAAACAGCGACGGCTATTGGCATGCGTGAAAAGCTCACTCCTCTCCTCATGGAAGCTCACTCCTCGCTTGCTAGGACGAAAACATGCCGAGGAAGATACTCACTCGTTCATCACCCCAAAGCCTTCAGCATCGGAACCAGTTTGTACTTACGCCCATGCTGACTCAGTAGCTCATCCAGGTATGCTTGCCACTCCGATTCACTCCCCTGCATATAATAAGCCTTGCGGGCTTTCGCGAGCCAATTGGCGGCTGAACTGTATAAGTCGGCCTTGCCTCTATCCATGATATACTCTGCTTGCTTGCGACAGGCCTGAATAACCCACTCGAGGTACGATTGTGATTGTAGAGCGGCATCCACTACCTGCTCTACCAACGTATGGCTAGCGTAGGTGTCCAGCGCCGCCATGGCATCGTCAATCAGCCTCTCGTGCAAGAACACATCTGTATGCCCCTTGGGATAGGACGATTTCGTGCGACGAGTATAATCCAGGAGTTCCGCTCGTCGTTCAGGCTTCGCTCCCCAGCGATTTCGGCCACCTTCAGGTAATTCTCCAGGCTAATCTCGTCGCGAAAGGCTGCTTCAGCCGCAGGAAGCGCGCGTGTCTTCTCTCCCATTGCCAGGGCCTGGTCGCGTAGTCACTTTGCCAGCGCTACCTTGCGCCCCTCAAGACTCAGCCCATGTTCGGCTATCTGCAAACTTTGCTCGTCCTCGCCATGTTCATAGAGCGCCTTTGCTAGCGTTAATGCTTCATCAGTGGTTGCCAGGTAGTGCTGCCCATAGGAGATAGCTTCTTCGACGTACCCCAGGCGCACCAGCATGGTGACATATTCCCTGGTATGCCCCTCCGCCTCAGCCAGGTACAGGTATTCCTGCAAGCGCCCGCGCCGCTCCAGGATGTGCAGCCGGGCCTTAGTCAGCTCGTCGGCGTGATAAGGAGCCTCACCCTCCCAGGCTCCTTGCTCAGTAATCGTCCCCTGCAACACACGCAGGAGTGGTGGATAGTCCCAGCCGTCGAGAGCTGCTGTCTGAGGCGCATCAAAGACTTCATCTTGACCTGAATCATCCAGGCCAGGAGGTTATCGTCGATTTTTGAGGGAAGTGTCCAATTCGGATCCATCTGATACATGCCTAATACCGTCCTGGGCTTTAACCTATCATGGAACTGCCGAGCGTTTTCGCTCCGTTCTCCGGGTAAGGGGATGGGCAGTCCGGCGCCTGCCGCTAATTCAGCGTTGTACGTTGCCATCCACTGATTGATGCCCTCTTCACTGCTCAAGTCGAAGCCTCTCTCCATCCCATCATCACGAACGACTTGGCAATTCCAAAGTTTTCTGGGTTGCTCAGTTTTTTCTTCAACTCGCGGGCTGCCCTCTCATCCAGCACCTTGAGACAAGCAGTTGCATTTTCCAGATGAAACTCACGCTGCAAGAATGACCAGAAAGCCTGTAACTCGTGGACGATTTCTTCTGCCTCATCAGCAGAAGTCGACACCTTGCGCGGAATGAGATCAAAGAGGATTTCGCGTAAATCATCAGGCGACATGTGTGGCGGGGTAACGCTGAGATAGTTCATCCCAAAGTCCATCATCATCCTGGCCCAGCCAGGCTCAATCCCCTCGCTCAAGAGTTGCTGCCCTTCGGGCGACTGCACAAACACCTCCATCAACTGGTCGAGATATGACTCTGCCTTTTTCTCAAGTGGCAAGCCATCCCTGTCAAACACCTGCTGATACATGTCAAACGCCATAGATCACCTCCCCATTGAGACAATACAAACCCGACATGCTTCCATGGTATCATACCTGTCTAGAAAGGTGGCCGGGCGGGGAGGTATTGAAGAAAGCAGAGCTGGGCATATCTTTTCTGTTACACTATAAGTTTATCTGAGCAAGAACACGATTCGATAAGCGAGCCAGCGTGACAGGCAGACAAGTTGGGCCACTTCTACTTCTCTGGTTGGGACTGCGTTCTTTCGTTAAGAGAATAAGAAGCACATCTCTCCTGGCACTCAAAGCCGCAAAGCCTTTCCCAGGCTCGTCGAAGATGGATGACAGCGATGAGCATCAAACGGAAATATAGCTTACCCATTGCTATTGCTGGCCTTATCTCTAGTGGCACGAGCCCAAATTTCATAAAATAGTGCAATTTACTATCGATAGTAAATTGCACTATAAATCGACGGAACCGACGGGCGTCCGATGATCCGCAAGACGCCCAGCGTGACAGGCAGACACGATCGGCCAGTTTGTCTTTAGAGCGTCTGGTTGTTTTCTTCTGGTGTGTCGTTTTTCAGGAACGGCCCACGTGGTGCGCAACGAGATGAAGAGAGCGGAGAAGATGGCCCTGTCGTGCAGTTTAAAGAGGCTTTGCTCTCGTTGACTAGAAACGCTCAGACGAGACTCATAGAACCGCAAAGAGGCCAGAGAGGGATATCAGAAAAGCCAGCGAGTGAAAAATGGGGGAGAGAAAACGAGAACGAGGGTTTTCTGCTTCACGAGAGCGAGGTCGAGCCATCCTCAGGCGATGCGGAGACCGAGAGCAGTGGCAAAGGCATCTGGTGCCGAAAAGCCTGATCGAGACATCTGGCGCAGCTTTCGGGCGAGCATTGCGCGCCAAGCGCTCGGCCCAGGAGAGACGGTAATGTGCTCGTTCTGCACGAGAAAGCAGGCGAACCGGCGGAGACTGAGCTGGTGGAGCCGTTTCAGCTAATCGGACATCGACGCGCTGGTGACGAAGGAGCTTTACCACCTCTCGCCGATGAAAGCACCGCTGCCCATTGACCTGGTCGAGCCCATGATCCAGATGATGCGACGCCAGACGACAAGCGTGCCCGTGCAGGAGCCACTGAACGGTGCTCGTCTGCCGGAGCCATCCCTGGCTCGCTAAACGGAGGGTGGACGACTCTTCTCGCATTGAATCAAAGGAAACTCGATGATGCGTTCGTCAGCTGCAAGAACGTCCCTAATGAATGGTAGCGTGTTCTCAATCTCGTCGTAGCTTACTCGGTGCGAGCAAGAAGTGTGTTTAGTAGACAACAGAAACGGAGAGCAGTATGCAAGCGATCATCTTCTCGTTCCTTTCCATCGTGATCGTTCTTGGTGGCCTTTGGTACCATGATGTACGGCACCCACCCGAGGAGCAAGCGAGGGAAACGAAACGGAACCAAAGTGCGATCAAAGACGGCACCGCAGATCAATCGAAGGAGCAACTCGTAGGAGCGCACATAACAAAGCGGTAGCACTCACTGTCCATGTTGAGACGAAAGGACAAGACTGATGACGATGACCATTCCATTTACAGAACGCCTCAGTGAAACATGGCTGCTTGAAAGAACATATCATGCACAATTGCGAAATGGCAGGGAACTTTCGGTTCTCGACCTCACGAAGGCAATGACGCGGCTCAACGACTTCGATGTGCCTCTCTCATTGCTGTCATCGAAATCACACTTGGCAGAGACGGTGCCTCTGAAGAAGAGTACTAACTTCTACATTCCTCTCTCCACATGGCAGGAGATCTCACAAGCAGAAGCCTATGCTACCTATCAACAGGGAATCCCCGTCCTGCTCTATGGCGAGCACGCCTGGGAGCATCCGAAAGGAGCCTCTAGAACGTGGGGCGCAAATAAAAACATGCAGTTCATCATCTCTGGGAACGCTGGGGTGCAACCAGAGGCGGTCTCCGGGACCGACTACGCCGTGTGCTACCTTGACCTACACCGAGGCAAGTTTTCCAATACCGTTTGGAAAACCTGGTTCGCTTCTGACACCGCAACGATGCTCGAAGGCGGCGATCTCAGCACCATTACCTTCCTTGGTCCCTGCCTGCAGTTTCCTTCTACGACCCATTACACCGTGATAGCTTCTGATGGGCACATCCATGAGTATGCAGACCGTCCCGAGGCAATCGAGGGCTTCGATGTATTGCCCCCTCAAGAGGTACACCATGGGAGCTCTGTCCAAACCGTCGTCTTCCCGCAGTTCTGTTACTATCATGAGATGGCCTGTCCGAGCGGCGTCTACCCCCTCGAATTTTTCGGACCTCGAATGGATGAGCAGGGATACGAAGTCAAGGAGACCGTGTCAAGTGGAGGAAAAAGAGCGTGGGAAGCCATAGTGTGACTTCCTGTAGCAGTTGTGGACAAGAGCAACACAGTGCAAAAGAGAAGCGCGCTGTGAGTCTCCCTAAGTCTATTGGATACGCCCATCACCATTGGGTGAGCAGTATGATCGTGAGAATTGGCAGGGCTACCGAGAACGCTATCCAAATGTTGACGCGCTAGACCTGGAGCAAAAGCGGCAGACGCATCCCGAGATACCAATGATAACCAATTGTAATACAGGAAGAGAGTATCAACATGAGCGACCAGAAACAGGATATAGCAGAGGTGAGTGATGATTGTCATACATATTTGGCAGAAGCTCAGCAATGTTGAGCGTAGAGTCACGCGTATCGCCACGGATTTCTGGCAGCTTTTTTCAGAAATATGTGGCGAAACCTTGCTTATTGTCATAGATAATTGGCGAACCCCAACGCCCTTCTGAGCCTTAAAAATTACGCGTATTGGCTTGTGGAGCCACTTCGCCAGATGTATGTGAGAATCGCTGCCAATAATGTGTGACACTGGGCCAAATAGGTGTGAAAATGAACAAAAAAAGTCATTTTCCGTACATATCTGGCATTAGCTCAAGTATAAACGAGCTTAACACGCATCCCAGTTCCATATATATCTGGCCAATTATTCCACACCTATCCGGGTTGACCATACGTAAGGAATGGTGATTGTCATAGATATTTGGCAATAACTCAGCAATATTGAGCGTGAGATGACGCCTATCGTCACACGTTTCTGGCAGCTTTTGTCACGAATATGTGGCGAAACCTCGCTTATCGTCGCAAATATTTGGCCATACCGTACTTGCTTTATCAAGGTTCGCAACGACATGCTATCCTGGTGTGCAAAGTTTGTCAAAGAGTGACCTGAGGTGCTTCATATTATAGCACTCCCTGGCTGTTACACCTCCCTACACTCGTCCAGCTCGCGCAGAAGCGTTCGAAGATCTTCAGCACTGGTGATGATCACACAGATCAGGCCAAACTGCATGTGGGACGACCACATTTTCGACTTCCAAAA
>WNFC01020035.1_pt1 | contig 14837 bp, 17 predicted proteins | sample 5400541 | NCBI WGS metagenome assembly WNFC01 (sample SAMN13153342, study PRJNA577476) | soil metagenome | isolation source: 120 cm saprolite under Douglas fir tree site 2 hole 2 replicate 1 | place: USA:California | collected 2015-04-18
TACCGGCTCCCGGCTCGGCGTTCTAATAAGGTGAGGAAGCTCATATCGAGCTGGCTGCCAGTTCGCGTTCTGGTCGCATACGGCGAGAGCCAGGCCGGCAACTACGCTTTGGCGCTCGCGTTCAGCTGCATGCTCGCAATGTTTCCCCTGGTGCTGGGCGTCCTTTCGCTTGTGGGTTTCGCGATTCGCGATCCGGAGACGGAAGCTCGGGCCCAGACGCTGATCATCAACTTGTTCCCGGGCGCGGCGCAGCCACAGCTGCTGGATGCGCTGCATGGAGTGAAGCGGTCGGCGGGATGGATGGGAATGCTGTCCATCGCCGGTTTGCTGTGGAGCGCGGGCAGCATTTTCTCCACGATGGAGTTTGCCTTCACACAGATCTTCGGGACCAGGCAGCGAGACATGGTGAGGCAGAAGGTGATGGGCCTCGTGATGATGGTCCTACTCGTGGTCGCGGTCGGCGTCACCGTCGCCGCGAACGCGGTGGCGGCGCTGTTCCCATTGGCGTGGGTGTCGGGATTCGTGGTCGGATCGGCCGTAATGGTCGGGTTGCTAGTCATGCTCTATCGCTTCGTGCCCAACCGAACCTTTGAGGTGCGAGACGTGGTTCCCGGAGCGATGATGGCCGGAATCTTGATCGAAGTCTTCTCGCTCGGCTTCCCTCTGTACGTGCGCCTGGCCGGAGGTTTCAACACCTACGGCGCGCAGTTCGGGTTGTTCTTCCTGCTCGCCGCATGGTTCTACGTGGTCAGCGAGCTCATCCTGCTCGGTGCGGTCTACAACCGGTTCCGGCTCGGGCAGCCGACCGCCAGGGGCCTGGTGGCGAGCCCGATGCGCGAATCGAGGGAAGTTCGGCGGCCGATCGAGGTGATAAGGGACTCGAAGAGTCGCCCTGCGTAGTCGCCTCCGGCGTAGGCGTTACCAATGCGGAGGTATGAATTGGCAACGAAAAAGCGGAAAGCATTGACCGCGCGCCAGAAGAACAGGCTTCCGGCCGAGCGCTTCGCTTTCACGAAGAAGCGCAAGGAGCCGATCACTGACGCGCGACACGTGCGTAACGCGGTGGCGCGCTTCGACCAGGTTCAAGGCGTTACGAACGCTGAGCGTGATGCCGCCTGGAGGCGCATTCGCGCCGCGGCTCGAAAGTTCGGGGTCGAGATCCATGTTCGAGGGTGGCGGTCGTTGATGAAGTAGTCTCGCGGCTGGGATGGCAGGGTCCAGCCAGCGCACCGCTTCGACGCTCGAGTTCCTCGAAGGCTCGCGTTCCGGAATCCGATATGACGCCGACAAGTTGCACGGCACCGACCCGGCCGACGGCCGCACCCTCCTCGCGCGCTACGACCTCGCGGCAGCTCGCGATCGGTTGACGCCGGAGGTCGTCGCCCTCAGGAATGGCGGCGTTTGGCGATGGGAAGAGCTGCTGCCCGTGCGGATACGATCGTTCGTCACGACGTTGGGCGAGGGTGCGACGCCGCTGCTGCCACCCGCGCGCCTGGCCTCCAGGCTCGGACTGCGTGGGCTGTTCATCAAGGCCGAGAGCATGAATCCGACCGGGTCTTTCAAGGCGAGGGGAATGGCCGTGGCTGTGAGTCGCGCGGTCGAGCTCGGCGCCGCTCACCTTGTGGCGCCTTCGGCCGGCAATGCAGGTGGCGCCCTCGCGGCCTACGCTGCTGCGGCGGGCGTGCAGGCGACGGTCGTGATGCCCGCGGACGCACCGATAGCCAATCAGCAAGAGGCTGCGATCTGTGGCGCGCGCGTGATCCTCCTCGACGGCCTCATCTCCGACTGCGGCAAGCTGGCTCGCATGATCGCCGAGCTGACCGGCGCCTTCGACGTAGCCACGCTGCGCGAGCCTTATCGGGTCGAAGGCAAGAAGACGCTCGGATTCGAGCTGGCTGAGGACTTTGACTGGAACCTGCCCGACGCCATCGTCTACCCAACCGGCGGCGGGACGGGGCTGATCGGCATGTGGAAGGCGTTTGACGAGCTGGAAGCCTTGGGGTTCATCGGCTCCGGGCGGCCGCGCATGTATGCGGTGCAGGCGGAAGGCTGCGCTCCGATCGTGCGCGCCTTCGATGAGGGCGCGGCGTTCGCCGAGCCCTGGTCGCACGCGCAAACGCGCGCCGCGGGCATCCGCGTGCCTTCGGCGCTTGGCGACCATTTGATCCTCGATTGTCTGAGGCGTTCGAAAGGAGGTGCGATCGCGGTCCCCGAAGCCGAGATCGAGGCGATGCAGGCATTTGCAGCGCGCGACGGCGCCGGCTTTCTCAGCCTCGAGTCGTCGGCTGCCATCGCGGCCCTGCCGGTCCTGCTCGAACGAGGGCTGATCGATGCCGGCGATCGGGTGGCGCTGTTCGATACCGGCGCAGGATTCAAGTCCGAGGCGCCATCCGTGGAGCGGCCGCCGGTCGTGCCGAACGAGCCGGACGCGTGGCCCAATATGATCACCATTCGGTGAGGGAACTCCTGCTGTGGTGCGCACAGAATTCCTGGCTCTCGGAGCATGTGCCCCAATGGGGCTTCGTCCGGCGGGCCGTGAAGCGGTTCATGCCCGGTGAGGACTTCGACTCGGCGCTGAAGGCGTCGGTCGCGTTCAAGACCCTTGGCATCGGCGCCGTCTTCACGAAGCTCGGCGAGAACATCAAGGCGTTGTCGGACGCCACCGCCGCCGTCGAGCACTACGAGCTGGTCTTGAAGACCGCGGCCGAAGCCGGCCTCGAGCCCGAGATTTCGGTGAAGCCCACGCAGGTCGGCCTCGACATCGACCCGGACGCGACCTTCGCCAACCTGAACCGGCTCGCCGAAGCCGCTGCCCGAGCCAGGGGCTTCCTCTGGATCGACATGGAGGGCAGCGCCTACACGGACCGAACGATCGACCTTTACAACAGGGTCCACTCCAGGCATCCGGGCGTCGGCATCTGCTTGCAGGCATACCTGTATCGCACCGCGGCCGACGCATACAGGATGCTGGCTTTCAAGCCGGCCATCAGGCTGGTGAAGGGCGCTTACGCGGAACCCGGGGATCGTGCGTATCCCGCCAAGCGGGATGTCGACGCCAACTACCTGGCGCTGTGCGCACTGATGCTTCCCGACGCCAACCGCGGGCGCCTTCGCCTCGTCGTGGCCACACACGACATTCCGCTGATCGAGCGCATCGCACGATTCGCCGACGCCATCGGCATGGATCGTCACCAGCTCGAGGTGCACATGCTCTACGGCATCCAGTCGGCGCAGCAGGTGAAGCTGGCGGCCGAGGGTTACCGCGTCAAGGACCTCATCGCGTACGGCGACGCGTGGTACGCCTGGTACTTGAGGAGGCTCGCCGAGCGCCCCGCCAACGTGATGTTCGTGGCGCGGCAGATGATCGGCTAGCTTGTCTTTGTCAGGAAGACGTCGAACTCGATCGTGACCTGCGGGTCGACGGTCGTGAACGGCACCGAGGGCGGTGCTATCCCGTAGTCGGTCATCACGATCGAGACGCTGCCCGCGACCTCGACCTTGCTTCCGGAAACCTGCGCCTTCGCCGTGGCGGTCACATCCTTGGTGACTCCATGGATGGTGAGCTTCCCGGGCAACGTCACATCGACCGGTCCCGACGTCGACCCGGCGACCGCAACCGATGAGGCGGTGAAGGTGGCGTTCGGAAATTGCTGCAGGTTCATCTGCCGCGAGACGTAGCCATCGCGCTGCGAGACGTCGCGGCCGGCGACGGTGTCGACGCTGTGCAGCCCTGTGAGCACGGCAGTGATCGTGATGGCGCTCACCTGGTAGCCGCTCGAGTCGCCGGCAACGGTGAGGCTTCCGCTGACGCTGGACGTGCGCGCTACAGCCTCGTGCTTTGAGGTCTCACCGACGAACAGCTCCTTGACCCGATAGCCCGCGATCGAGCCGGTGGTTGCCGTCCAGCTCCCGGCGAGGCTGCCGGTTGTCAGCGCGGAAGGCGTGGACGAGGCCTGCACGCTTGGCGACGCTGAGAGTCCGAGCGCGCTGGGGGACGAGCGGAGGCCGGAGAAGAAGTAGACATACGCGCCGCCACCCGCGAGCGCGATGACCGCGATCACAACGGCGCCGGCGACGAGAAATCGGGACTTCATGCTGGTCTCTTTTGAAGTGGTGGCGGGGCCGACGTTTCGTCGACCCCGCCGATTATCGACCGCACTTTAGGGTACGGTCGGGACCTGCCCAGCGTTTTCCTGGGCCTCGCGTGCCGCGCTCTCACCGGCCTCGTGCGTCGCGTCCTCATTGGGCACGAACTTGCCTGTGGACGTGCCGGGCGTCGGGGTAGGGCTCGCCGCGGTCGTGGCCGCGGCCGCGCTGAGGGCCGACACGCCGTACAGGGCGGCGCCGGCCACCCCTCCTATGAGCATCGACCCTGCGATGGCCGCTGCCGTCACTGCCGTACGAACTCTGTTCATGACTGCTGAATTCCTCCTGATGTTTTTTGGCTCGAGCGTTGCCATCGAGACTGGCGTCCGTGGCTCAGCAGGCCGTGTGAGGAAGCTGTGAGTTTGCCGAGACGAAAGCAGAAAATGATCCGGCGGAACCGCTTATGCGTATCTACCTAGAGCGCCGGAACGGATTGGAGGAAGGATGAGCTTCAGCATCGAGCGTTACAAACAGGAGTCGAAGAAACTCGACACCGCCGGGATCGACTGGCAGGCGGTCACCGCCAGCCCTCTGTCCAAGGGGGACCTGTTCTGCCTCCACTACATGATGGACATCGAGAATCACGTCCCGCTTTATCTCTCGCACCTCTTGGTCACGCGTGCGTGCATGGATCCCATCCTCACCGCATTCCTGGCCTGCTGGAACTATGAGGAGCTCTGGCACGGCGAGAACCTCGGCAAGCTGCTCAACCTCTATGGAATCGAGTTCGACGCCCAGGACCGGATCGCCAACGTGCGCGCCAACCTCGGCTTCCAGAACAGCGTCAGCCTCCTCTCGACGATGGTCGGCTCATGGCTGCTGAGGGACTTCTCCGCCGTCTACCTGACGATCGGGGCGATCAACGAGCTCTCGACGCTTACCGGCTACGCGGCACTCATCCGCAAATCAGGGCACCCGGTTCTCAAGGACCTGCTCAACCGGATCATCAAGGACGAGCGTCGCCACTACGCCTTCTATTTCAACTCGGCCAAGGAGTGGCTGGCGGGAAATGAAAAGGCGCAGCGTGTCGATCGCTGGATGCTCAATCGGTTCTGGGTCCCGGTCGGCCAGGGCGTGAAGACGCAGGAGCAGGTCGACGCGCTCGCCCTCTACCTGTTCGACGACGAGCAGGGGGAAGAGGATCTGCTGACGCTGGACGAGAAGATCGGAAGGCTGCCCGGACTGTCCGGGATAGAGCTCATGTCCAAGGCGCTCTACGTGGCACGCGAGCGCCGGCGCCAGAACCCCGAGTGGGCGTGGCGGCTCATCGACAACGAGGAATGGGCGGTTGCCCCGCCGAAGAAGTCGCCCATCGGCGAGCTGACGACACGCAGGACGCACGTTGAACCCGAATTGAGCGTGCTGGAAGGTACGTGAGCCGATAGCCACAGAAGGTCTTCCCGATGCCGAGCTCGCGGTCGTCCTGGCAGCCGGCAACCAGGACGCTCTGTTGGAGCTGTACGACCGGTACGCCGGGCTGGCGTACGCCGTCGCCATGCGTGTCCTCGGGGATCCGGGGCGCTCGGAAGACGTGGTTCAGGAAGCGTTTTTGAAGATCTGGACCAACGCCACCTCTTTCGACCCCAAGAAGGGTTCCCTGCGGACCTGGCTGATCACGGCCGTGCGCAATCGCTCGATCGATTACTTGCGCGGACGCGCCGCCCACGAACGCCAGGAGCTGGAGCTGCAACCCGAGCTGGTCGAATCCAGCATGCGTTCGGATCCCTGGCATGAGGTCTCCCTTTCACTCGAGCGCATGGCGGTGCGAGAGGCTGTCGGCAGCCTGCCCGCCGAGCAGCGCCAGGCCGTACAGCTCGCCTACTTCGGGGGTTATTCGCAGTCCGAGATCGCGGACATGACCCATGTGCCGCTGAGCACTGTCAAGGGCAGGATGCGACTCGCCCTCGAGAAGCTGAGCTCGTATCTCCAGGGAAGGGGGCTGATCAATGTCTGATCACGAAGAGCTGGAGGGCACAGTCGCGGCCTGGGTGCTGGGTGCACTCGACGCCGACGAGGCGGAGAGCATGCGCGTGCACGTCGAAGGCTGCGCAACCTGCCGGCAGACGGCCGCGCGCTTCCGCCGGGCGGCTGACTCGCTTCCGCTCGAGGTGGATGAGGTAGTCCCGCCGGCCCGGCTGCGCGAGCGCGTTCTCATCGCCGCCTCGGCCGCTCGTGCGTCGACCATGCCCAGCGCCCCGGCCAGAAAGAGAGCCGCTCTGGCACCGGGGCGCTGGAAGCCTGTCGCCACGGTGCAGCTCGGCCGCCTGACCGCCTTCGCTGCCGCGGCGACGGTGCTGTTGGCTCTGCTGATCGGCCTCGTCGCCGGCGGCCTGCTTGGGCGTAGCTCGGTCTCTCCGCCGGCGCCGCAGGTCGCCCGCTTCACACTCGCCGGGCATGGAGCTCTCGCGGCCGCGCACGGCACTGTCATCGACTTGAAGAACGATGGCGTGACGCTGGTCGACTTCAGCGGCCTGCCCGCCCTCGACAAAGGAAAGGTGTACGAGGTCTGGTTGATCACGCCGGGCGGGCATCCGGACTCGGCCGCGGTGTTCGTGCCCGACAGCAACGGCAGTAAGGTCGTGCTGGTGAACATGCCGCTCAAGGGCTACTCGCAGATGGCGGTCACGGCCGAAGACGGCCCGGACGGTTCCGCCGCGCCCACTCAGCAGCCACAGCTGTATGGAGCGTTGGGCTAACGCCTATAAGAGGGAACCTGCCGGTTCCCTCTCATCGCCGGGCGCTGCGCGCGCGGCTGCTCTCTTTCCCGCTGTTGTGATTGTCGAAATGGTTACTCCTCGCCACGCTTGGCATACGGAAGGAGTGCAGAGTCACGGCCGGGATAAACCCGGCCGCCCAAGCCACGCGACTAAATCGAAAGAGAGCACTGGGCTAGAACAACAACGGCGGGAATTTCTCCCGCCGCTGATTACGGTTACGCGATGCGATATTTACATGCGGCCGGGGATCGGGGCCGGGTCAGGAACTTCGTCTTCCTTCGGAACCTCCGGGTTCTTGTCCTGCTCCGGTTCGTCCGTCTCGCCCACGGCGTGCATCTTCTCCATGTGCTTGGCGAGGTCTTCCGAGTTGTCGACCTCTTCGCCGCAGATGTTGCACTGCACGTTCCATCCTCCTGGCGCTTGATCGAGGTCTGAGTTGTGAGGCGCCCAACCCTTGCGGGTCAAACGCCTCGTTTAAAGCAACGTCCGGCCGGCGCGTTCTACCCGGTCGCGCTCCGCTCGATTCGCCCGGAGCGATTCCTGCATGACCAGGGCGTCCACGCGATCCCACAGGCGCCAGTCGGCCTCGGATCGCCACACCAAAGAGAGACTCGAGCTGAGACTGAAGATCAGGGTCCGTCGTAACTTTTCTCATCACACCGTCTCCTTACTCAGTCAAACGTTTTTCAGGGCGCGACTCCACTACCACCGTTGAATGGTTTTGAGGACCGGCGAATGTACGGCTCAGGCGGTCGAGATCCGGTGCCTGTCCGCGCTGTCGACCTTGAATGTGCCGGCGGACGTGATCACGGTGAAGCCGACCACGTAGTCGGCCGAAACCACTGGCGAGTTGGCTGTGCGGCCCGTGCACGCGCTCGGGATGGTGACGTCGATTTTGGCGCTCGAGCCGGCGCCAACTTCCGCCGGCGTGAACGTGATGTTGCCGGCGTCGTACTTGTCGCCCACTTTTTGCAGCCAGCCTCCCTTCACCGCGGCCAGCGTGAGCGTGGCATCGACGCTGGAGATCGTGACTGCCCTCGTGGTCCCGTTGTGCACGTCGATGCTGCCGTGCAGGATGTAGTGCTCGTTGCTGGCGCCGACAGGACAGCGATACGTCGCGTCTACCGAAGCGGTGTCAATGCCGAACGTCGTGGGTGAGCCGAACGAGCAGCCGGCAAGCAAGAGCAGGCCGGCGGCCACCGTCAGAGGTCGCGCGATCAAGCGGCTGGACCGGCCGTCGTGCCCGCTGGGCCGGGCGCAGGTCTCGCGCCGCCCACTGACTGGCGGACCGCAAGCAGCCTCGCCACGTCGACCGGCGACACGATGCCGACGAGCTGCCCCTTGTCGAACACGAGCACGCGGAGTTCCAGCGTGGCGCCGACGCGCTGGATGAGCGCGGCGAGGTCTTCATCCGGCTGGGTCGTCGGCACCCCGGCGATGGGACGTGCGCGATCTCTCAACCGTTCTTGAGCCCGCGCGGTTGCAGGCATTCGAACCAGGTCGCCGAGGCGCACGATCCCGGTCAGCTTGCCGGAGGGATCGTGAATCGGGTACGTGGTGAACGCATGCTGCGGCGCGATCGATTCGAGGAACTGGTCCACCGTCATCCAATCGGGGACGGTCACCACCGGCGACGACATCGCTGCCGATACAGGCACTGAGCGGAGGATTCCTCTGACTGCGGCGCCCGTGTCCTCCGAGCTGCCGGCAGACAACAGGAACCAACCGACGAACGCGATCCAGATCCCGTTGAGGACCGCGCCCGTGAAAAGCTCGAAGACTCCTAAGGCGATCATCAGATATGCGAAGACGCGGCCGATTCGCACGGCGCTGTGAACGCCCCGCTGCCGGCTTCCCGAACGCCACCAGAAGAATGAGCTGAGGAGGCGTCCGCCATCGAGGGGAAAGGCGGGAACAAGGTTGAACACAGCCAGTGCGACGTTGACGAGGGCGAGCCACAAAAAAAGGTCGGCGACGAGCGCCGGGGTGGGGAGAAGCGAGAGCAGAAAGGCGATCAGCGCGACGGCGAGGCTCGTCAGCGGCCCGACGCCGGCGATGAAGGCTTCCGCGCCCGCGCTCGGAGGCTCGCCGTCGAGCCGTGAAACGCCTCCGAACAGCCACAACGTGATGCCGCCGACCTTGACGCCATAGCGCCGCGCCACGAGCGCGTGCGCAAGCTCGTGCGCCAGCAAGCACGCATAGAACGCAACGCTCCCCACTACTCCAGCGACCCAGTAGGCGATTGCCCCCTGGCCGGGCACGTCGATGGGGAGCACCTCGGTGGCGATCGTCCACGTGATGAGCGCGAACACGAAGACGAGGCTCCAGTTGATCCCGATCTCGATCCCGAAGATCTTGCCTAGACGTATCGACGAGCCCATGCCGGTTCAGGCCTTCCGGGGGACCAGCAGCACCGGGTGCTTGGAATGGAGCACGACCTCATGGCTGACGCTCCCGAGCAAAAGCTCGGCCACCTCTCCGCGTCCGCGCCGGCCGACGACGATGACGTCGGCTTTCTCCTTGTCGGCGACGTCCATGATCACCGACGCCGGCCGGCCGTCCTGGAAGATCGCCCGATACCGAACGCCCGCTGTCTTCAGTGGGCGGCACCACTTGTTCACGAAGTCCGACTCGATGCCGCGGCGCACCTTGTCGTCGAGATATAGAGGCATCGTGTACGGATCCGGCAGCGCAACCGGGATGTCGAGGGCGTAAACCGCGACGACTTCCGCGCCCATCGACTTGGCCAGCCGCGCCGTCCATTCCAGCGCATGCTTGCCCGCATCGGAGCCATCGACTCCGATAACGATCCGCTTGACCGACGAGCTTCGTGTCGCCATCGGCGTCCTTCCCCCCTATGAATTCAGCGGCGCTTGCCGCGCTCGGTGGCGGTCGCGACTGCCAGCATGCCGCTGAGCACCGCCCCTTCGAACAGCCCGTAGAAGATGGATCGCCCGAGTGGCTGGCTGAATGGTCCTATGTTGATCAGCAGCGTGAGCACGGCGAAGATCGGAAACGAGATCACGAGCTGCACCCAGGTCTCGAGCGACTCCCACCACAGGAGCAGCCGCGGCGCGCTCTTATGTGGGTCGCCCATCTCAGTGGGATCATATTCGCAACTTCGCATGGGCCTCAGATGGGCCGTTTCCGGGTGCCTTGGGATCGCGCTGCTCGCGGGCGCGGCGTGCGATCCGTTGACCGGAACGGGCCCTGGCACTGCCCCCGACCCCAAGGGCTACATCCACTCCGATCCCTCGTCACGAGCAGTCGTGATCACGCTCATCGCCGGGTATCCGGCCGGCGATTACCAGTTCAACTACGACGGGTACCGCGATGGGACTCTCGTCATCGGCGTCCCGGTGGGATGGCAGGTGACCGTGCAGTGCGAGAACCACGGGACCGTGCCCAACTCATGCGCCGTGGTTCGCGGCAGCAAAGACTCCGCTCCGCTTGCGCCGGGATGGTCGACGCCGGATCCGACGCGGGGCCTCGACCCCGGACGCTCGGCGACCTTCGTCTTCAGCCCGTCCATATCGGGCAGCTACCGGATTGCATCGCTGGTAGGTGGCAACGAGGCCAGTGGGATGTGGGCCGACCTCGAAGTGACGCCAGGCGGCGCGCCCACCATCAAGGCCGAGGCCTGAAGCCGTGAACGCCGTCACCGGCCGAATCACGAACCTGGCATTGCTGTTCGTGCTGGCGCTTGCCTTTGCCAGCGGCTGGGTGGCGTTCGAGCTGTCAGGACAGCCGGCCCGCGCCGTCCTCCTCCTGCACACAGCCGCCGGCGTGGCGATCGTGCTGCTGGTGCCGTGGAAGTCGCTGGTGGCGAAACGCGGGTTCGGCCGGCCACGTTCCCTCAAATGGGCGTCTGTGGTGCTCGCGATCGGCGTTGCGATATCGATCGTTTTCGGTGTGGTGCATGCCACCGGCCATCCGAACATCGGCTACCTGACCGCGATGGACTTTCACGTGGGCGCCGCCGTGTGCGTCATCCCGTTCCTGCTCTGGCACCTGGTGGCGCGGCCACTCAGGCTGAAAGCAACAGACCTCGGCCGACGCAGCTTTCTGAAAGGCGGCCTGCTCGCCGGGTCGGCCGGGCTCGTGGTCGCCTTGCTGCCGTCGGCGCTGCGCGCTCCCACCGGATCGTTCCAGTCCCTTCAACCGATCGCGACGACTTGGATGTTCGACAGCGTGCCCACCGTGGACATCGCCTCCTGGCATGTGGCGGTGGCTGGTAGGGCCTTGAGCTACGACGAGCTCGCGGGGTACACGGATCGCATCTCGGCCGTGATCGACTGCACCGGAGGCTGGTACTCCGAGCAGGTGTGGGAGGGAGCGTTGCTCGAGCGGTTGCTCCCTCGTTTGTCCGGCACCGGCTCGAGCCTGAACGTCAGATCGATCACCGGCTACAGCCGCCGTTTTCCGATCGAGGATTCCGGGCGGATGCTCCTGGCGACGCGGATGGCCGGCACCCAGCTCGACCCGGGCCATGGCTACCCGGCCCGCATGGTGGTGCCGGGTCAGCGCGGCTTCGCCTGGGTGAAGTGGGTCGTCGCGATCGACGTCGATGACCAACCCTGGTGGTGGCAGCCGCCCTTCCCGCTACAGTAGGCTCGGATTGCGCCACCTCGAATCGCAGCGGTCGCTGCTTTCTCTGGGCAAGGACTCGCCGGGCCTGTCGGCGCTGGCGAAGAAGCTGCGACTGGCGCCGAACCACCACGTAGCGGTCATCAACGCGCCCCCTGGTTTCCTGACGATGCTTGCTCCCGCTCCTGCCGATTTGTACACGGCGATGAAGGACTCGACCCTGTATGACGTGGTGCTGGTTTTTGTCAACAACGTCGCCGAGCTTCGCGCGCTGGGACCGTCGGCGATCAAAGCCGTGAAACCAGACGCGCTGCTGTGGATCGCGTACCCGAAAGGCGGTCCTGCAGTGGGCTCGACCGACCTTCCGGCCACCCCCTGGTGGACGAAACGCGACGTCCTCGGCGAGATCACGGGTGAGACAGGTTACAAGCCGGTTGCATTCGTCAAGCTCGATGAAACCTGGACCGCGCTGCGCTTCAAGAAAACGTAGCTGCTTTCGCGGCGCTCATCCCTAGTATTCAGCCCTGTCTGATATGGAAGGCCCGACCCGAGGCGCGCTCTGGAACAAGGTCGCCGTCGTCATCGGCGGCGGCAGCGGCGTGGGTCGTGCTATCGCCAAGGCGATGGCGCGACAAGGTGCCAACATCGTGGTCTCCGATTTCGACGAGCCGCGCATGGACCGCACGGTCGGCGAGATCCTGAAGCTCGGTACGAGTGAGTCCGCGATCGCGCTATCGACCGACGTGCGGAGCGACGCCTCCGTTCGCTCGCTTGCACGCGATTCGATCAAGGCGATGGGTCACGTCGACATCCTTGTCAACGCCGCCGGGGTTCTCCTGCAAGGGAAGCTCGACCGCATCTCCAGCAAGGACTGGAACTGGATGCTCGAGACCAACCTGCTCGGCGCGGTGCGAACCAGCACTGCTTTTCTTGGCCACATGGCGGCGCGCGGCTCCGGCCACATCATCAACGCGGTCTCATACGGCGGCTTGATTCCCAGCGATCCGATGACAGTCCCTTACGACACCGGGCACGCGGCGCTGGCCACCTTCACTCAAGCTCTCGCGCGGCAAACCAACGGCAGCGGCGTCGTCGTTTCGCTGTTCTGTCCTGGCGCAAACAGCCCCCGTATCGGCCAGAACACTCGCACTCGTGGAATGGGCCGGTGGTTGAGCAGCAGCCTGGGTGCGGAAGAGGGCGCTCGAGTTTTCGACCAGCTCGCGGCCAGCCTGATCGACGGGCTGCACCATCCCAGGTTTCTCATCGCCGGCGACCCGGCGGAAGCCGATGCGCTCCGCGCCCGTTGGGACGTACCGGCGCAGTGAACGCCCCTACCGACCTCCTCTCCAGCATCGGCATCTGCGTCGGCGCGGCGGCGATCCTGGCGATGATCGGATGGGGTCTCAAGCAGCCGCTGATCCTGGCCTACCTGGTCACGGGCGTCGTCATCGGACCGCACGGCCTCAACTTCGTCACCAACCAGGGCAGCATCGCGACCGTCGCGGAGATCGGCCTCATCCTTCTGCTCTTCATCATCGGGTTGGAGATCGACGTCAAGAAGCTGGCGTCGGCGGGCTTGCCCGTGCTGCTTACCGGCGCCCTTCAAGTCCCGATCTGCATCGCGTTGGGGCTCGGCTTCTTCTATTTGCTCGGGGTACGCAACACGCCGGGGGATTACGCGCTCCTCTACCTGGCCGCATGCATGAGCCTTTCCAGCACGCTCGTGGTCGTCAAGCTGCTGTACGACAAGCACGAGCTCGACACGCTGCCGGGTCGCGTCACGCTCGGCGTACTGGTCATCCAGGACATGTGGGCGGTGGGCATGCTCGCCATCCAGCCGAACCTCACCAATCCAGACCTGCTGCCGCTGGCGTTCTCGCTCTCAAAAGGCGCGCTGCTGGTCGTGGGCGGCTTCGCGATATCGAAGTACATCCTTCCATTTCTGTTCCGCGCGGTAGCCAAAGCGCCGGAGCTCGTGCTCGTGAGCGCCCTTGCGTGGTGCTTTTTCCTCGCTGCCGCCGCGAGCGTCATCGGCCTGTCCCGCGAGATGGGCGCGCTGATCGCAGGCGTGAGCCTTTCCACCTTCCCCTACAACCTGGACGTGATGGCGAAGGCCATCAGCATCCGCGACTTCTTCGTCACGCTTTTCTTCGTCGCCCTGGGCATGCAGATCCCCGTGCCAAGCCTGCAGGTGGTGGGGATCGCGCTGGCCGCGTCCGCCTTCGTCATGGTCAGCCGCCTGTCGGTGGTTCCGATCCTCTACGCGCTGGGTCTAGGTCACCGCGCGAGCCTGCTGCCCGCGATCAACCTGGCGCAGGTGAGCGAATTCTCGATCGTGATCGCGTCGCTCGGTTTCATGCTCCCGCATCCCCAGATCGACACCAACGTCGTCACGATCGTGATCATGACCTTCGCGATCACGTCGGTCGTGTCGACCTACTTGATCAACTCCAGCCACTGGGTGCAACGCGGCATGAGCAACGTCTTAAAGCTGGTTCGGATCAGGGATCTGGACGTGGGGGAGGGCGCGCCCGAGCACACCGAGACTCGCTCGGAGACGATGGTCTTCCTCGGCTTTTTCCGGGATGCCAGCTCCATCCTCTACGAGCTCGAGAACGATGGAAGTGCCGTTGAGGCGCAGGTGCTTCTCGACAAGATCCTGGTCATCGATTTCAATCCGACGGCGATGCGAGAGCTGAGGCGGCGCGGAATCACATGCGTTTACGGGGACATCGCCCATGCCGACACGCTGCGCCATGCGGGCATCCAGGGTGCCGAGCTGGTCATCTGCAGCATCACCGACGACATACTTCGCGGCACCAGCAACCTGAAGCTGCTGCGCAGCGTCCGGTCGAACTGCCCGCGAGCCAAGGTCATGCTCACCACGGAGCACATCCCGCAAGCGCTTCACTTCTATGAGTCGGGCGCCGACTTCGTGTACATCCCCAGGCTGCATTCGGCGCCGATCATCGCCGGGATCCTGAAGGAGGGTCTGGTCGACGGTTTCGACGATGCTCGCATGACTGAGATCACGCGCCTCAAACAGCGTCGCGAGGTACTGGCCTAACCTCAATCCTGCATTGGCCCGCATCCTTGCGATCGCGGACGAGGTCGACGAAGGGCTCTACGGAGACAAGCTCAACCGCCTGCAGGCCGACATCGTGCTTGGTTGCGGGGACCTTCCCTTCGACTACCTCGAGTACATCGTCAGCCGCCTCAATGTGCCGCTGCTGTATGTGCCGGGCAACCATGACCCGGACCTAAAGCCGCTCGATGAAACGTGGAGCCCGATGCGAGCAGAGTCGCCCTCGAAAGGCCCCCAGGGTTGCGTGAACATCGACGGGCGCCTCGTGGAGGAGGCCGGGCTTCGCATCGCCGGCCTCGGCG
>WNFC01029940.1_pt1 | contig 14837 bp, 10 predicted proteins | sample 5400541 | NCBI WGS metagenome assembly WNFC01 (sample SAMN13153342, study PRJNA577476) | soil metagenome | isolation source: 120 cm saprolite under Douglas fir tree site 2 hole 2 replicate 1 | place: USA:California | collected 2015-04-18
GGGCGCAGAACGCGGTCGAGCAATTCTACCGCGGCAAGACCGTCACCATATTGATCGGCCATCCGGCCGGCGGCTCGTATGACCTGTACGCCCGGCTCGCGGCCGCCCATCTCGGCAGATTCATCCCGGGGAATCCGCAGGTTCTGGTGCAGTCGCGGCCGGGCGGCAGCGGCGCCGGCGCGGTCCAGTTTCTTTACGCCTTCGGGCCGCGGGACGGCACGCTGCTGGGCCTCTTCACCGAAACCGTCGGGCTCATCCAATTGGCGCAGCCTGAGATCGGCAAATGGCGCGTGCAGGACTTTGCCTACCTGGGATCATTTGCGAATGTGAACTCCGCCTTCATGATGCGCAAGGATTCGCCTGCCAAGTCCATCGAAGACATGCGCCGCATCGAAACAAAGGCCGGGTGCAACAGCCGTCTCGGGCAGTCTTATGTCAACTACGCGGTGCTGAAGGCATATGGCGGCTTCAAGTTCCACATCGTTTGCGGTTACCCCGGCTCGATGGAGTTCCCCATGGTGCTGGCCCGCGGCGAGGTCGACGTCATCTCGGGGGCGTGGAACGCCTGGAGGCGTCGGCCCGATGTCATTGACGGAACGCTGCGGCCGGTCATTCAGTCCGGCCTGAAGCGACACAGTGAATTGCCCGACATTCCGCTGATGCAGGAGTTGCTGGACGACCCCAGGCACAAGCAGGTGGCGGAGTTCGTGAGCAGCGCATCGACGATCGGGCGCGCCCTCCTGGTCCATAAGGCTGTACCTGCCGAGCGGATCGCCGCCTTGCGGCAAGCGTTCGACGAAATGGTTAAGGACCCGCTGTTCATCATGCAGGGGGAGAGCGCCGGCGCTGAACTTGACCCGGCCCCGGGCGTCGACGTTCAAAAAATAAGTGATGCGATCGTCGCTACACCCAAAGAGACCATCGACCTGGCCGCCTCCGCGCAGAAATAGACAGGCAAGAATGCGCGCAAGCGCCTGCGGCCTCGACCGCTTTCCGGTCAGCTCTTCTCCGGATCGACGAACATTTCCGCGACGGGCATCCTTCGGGGTGTCAGTTTCTGATTGAACGCGGTGTCTTCGAGGGCCGTTATCGTGGGCAGATTTTGTTTCATGCCAAAGGGCAGGGGATCCTCGCCGACGATTTTTGAGAGCTGACGATATTTCTTGTCGCTCGCAGCGTTGGCCTCTCCGGACCGCAACCTTACAAGCCACAGCGCTTTCGCTTTTGAGAAGGCGTCGTAGAGCGACTGCGCGATCCAGGGGTGCGCGTTGATAATTTCATCTTTCACCACGACGGTGCCGTGCATGGGGTAGATGCCGGTTTTCCTGTACCAAGCCGCTTCAAGTTCCTCCGCATCAGGGAATAACTCGGGATAATTCGCCTCGACCTGTTTCCAGCCGCCCGTCGGTGAACCCGACCTTCCGATTCCGGCGTTTGCACCAAACCCAGCCGATAGCTCGCCAGCTGCCATCATATCCGCGAGCGAGCGCCCTTCTGGCGCATGAACCACATTGGACGGAAGTTCGAGCTCCCTCACATGCTCTTCATCATCGACGACCCAGGTGACTTTCGAGGAGTTAAGTCCATATTCGTCGATCAGTATGCCACGCGTCCACACGCCCGTTGTGACTGAATAGGCGCGGACGCCGACTTTTCTGCCCTCGAGGTCCTTCGGATGCCCGATGCTGGCATCTGGACGGACCAGCAGGCCGCTGTGGTGGAAGCGACGAGTGACGAAAATCGGCAGCGCGACGAAAGGTGCGCCGTAAGCGCGGGCAATGATGTAGGTAGTGGGAGCGATCTCGCACACGTCGAATTCGACCTGACGGACCATTCGACGGTACGCCGCGATCTGCGGAATCACCTGAATGAAGTTCGCCGTAACGCCTTCGATGTGCACCTCGCCGTTCAGAAGGGGCGCTGTGTGGGGATAGCTCGCAATTGCGATGTCCAATGTGACGTCGTTGGCCAAGGATCTTCCCTCGTTGTGAATGCGGAACGACTGCCGCTTCTGTCCAACCTGAAGCGCTTCTTAAGTCAACAGACTGATCAGATGGCACGCTCATCGGCCTGTACAATTCTTCAAACGATCATGAATGGCAAATAGGAACCCATCCTGCGGGTATAAGTTCTTGCAACAGGCTCCCTTTTCGCAAATATGCCAACCCGCGCCCGATGGCGCGCAACCGATCGGCTGTGCGCCATCGGGACACCGGTGATGTCCAGCGGGACGGCCGGTCCGTTTTTCTGCCGACAGCTAACGGTCCGTAAGCGGGATCTGAATCGTCACGCGATCTTCGTTGCCTACCGTCCGCGTGATGTGACCCTTGCCGGTGAGCTCTCATAGCAGCCTCAGCGGAAACTGTCATCCGATCTCGAGCAGCAGCTTCTGCAGAATGGCCTGCTTGAAGTTATCGAAGCCGATCGATTCGATGGTGACGTGTCCTTCGCCACCAACGACGTGATTGCGATAGTATACGTCGAGACCTTCGGGAGGTTGCGGCGGGAAAATGTACTCAGGCGGCTTCACGATAATTGGCAGGCCGTTGATAACCACGCCTTTCGCGACCAGAGCGTCACGTACTTCGCGAAGGCCAATAATACCCTGATTATCATCGCCATCTCCGGAAACATCAATGACCTTTCTGCCGCCGGTAAACTCTTGGTCAAACAACCGGTTGCAGAACAAGAGTGCTCTGCTGATAAGGGTATTAATCCCGATCTGTGGACGTTGTGCATCTTTCAATCGATTGCGGAACAAATCCATCGATTTGGCATCCTGGACCCGCATCCAGGGAACCATGACTTGCTGTTCGCGAGCCCACGCAATGAAGGTGACAGCAAGGACCGGCGGGTCGAGCTCACGAATGACGTTCAGCACGCGGGAGTCTCCCAGTGCTTCCAGGTAGCCGTCTTGCTGGGTCTTATAGCGCGTCGTATTCACACTCCCGGAGACATCGGCAGCGAGGATGAGCTGCATCCCGACCTTCTCCTGTTCGCCTGCATCGGCAGTAAACGGAGCAAGGGCGAGCGCAGAAGTGGCCGCCAACGCCTGGCGTCGGGTCACCAGAACCTTCATGGTACACCTCCCATGCGCCACCGCGCCTCAGACACGTTGGTTGATGCCCTTCGAACGCTAAGAGCATCACCAGGAGTGATCCGGAACGCAAGATCAAAAAGTATAGCAGCAGATGGGTTACTGGCGAGACAGTAGAACAGACAAAAGCCCGGCTGTGCAGCGTTCCGGCGCGCCAGATCACGAGTGGCCGGCAAAATGTGCGCGACGGATCAGAGGTAGCGGCGAACCATGAGCGGGCGCGTCCGCTTCCGGACGAGGTCCTGTTCGGCCGACTTCCGGCGCCTCAAGCCCGCGGCGCTCGCCGGCCCGCTTCTGCTCTTCATACCGATGTTATCAATCAACCTCGTCCTGAGGAGCCGACCGAAGGTCGGCGTCTCGAAGGACGGCCACGGGCGAGGCCGTGCCGGCGGCCATCCTTCGAGACGCCGTGCTGCGCACGGCTCCTCAGGAAGAGGTCTGTGGGGACCAACTTTATCCGCCCGATCTGATTCGTTTCATGGAATCGATACACTAGCCCGCATCCCGCTGACGTTCATCCAGCGTCATTGCCGGGCTTGACCCGGCAATCCATCTTTATGCGAAGAAGATGGACCCGCGGGTCAAGCCCGCGGGTGACGGCGCGAAGAGGTGGATCAACTTCATCGGGATAGCGAGCCGCACATACTGCGCCCGGCACTCAGCCTTTGGTATAGAAAAAGAGAACTCGAACTCCTTCCAGGGCGACGCAATTCCGACGACCATTGGGCTTTCCCCTACGGGGATCGCTGTCGCACCGGCGCATGTGATCCGCCACCGCAGGCCGCGCCGACCGGCAATATCACCCCTAAACTTGCCTTGGAACTTGTAAGTGCCCGGCGCAAGCATGGTTATTTGCGATATTCCCTGGAAATCCACGCGTCCATGCCCAAACTCGATGAAGAGGGCGCGCTCGGTGTCCCGGTCGGGTCGAGTAGCAATGGTTGCCGTGACGCCAGATCCCGCAGAAATAACCCAATCGAAAGGAAGCCCGGAGGGGGCAAGTTCAAAGCCGCCGTTGAACAACAGGCCGGCGTTTCCGAGCTGCTCAGCAGGCAATAATTGGAGCCACGTGTAATAGGCGAGCTCATAGAACGTGTGGCGGATCAGGAAATCGAGATAACCGCGAAGCTCCGGGGGTGATGGCGGCGTTGCCGTATCCCGGAGACTGAGAAAGAAATAGAGCGGTGTGCGCGCATCCGAAATGTAGTTGGGCAGAAGCTCGAAAAACTGCCTACGCCAAGGCGGATTAGCGGCGAGGAGGCCGCTTAGTTCGCTCCCTGCATCCTTGCTCTCTGCAATTTGTGACAGTGTCGGCATCGCCTGAGCGATGAGTTGTGGCCGCGTTCGAAGAAGCGCGTCCGCGTAGCCGATCGCCGCGCCGTAATCGTGCGTGTCATGGCGCCTTCGCATCAGCCAGTACACAGCCACGCTCTCACGAAGGGAGCGCCGAACCGCGGCTTGCATGAACCTCTCGATTCCGGCAGCGTCCGAAGCGTCATCGGCAAGCTGACCGAGGACGCTAAACGCGCGCGCGTCGAGCGGGTCGCCGAGCAGGGCCGACTTCGCCCATGCTGCGATCTCGCGGCCGGTCCTGCGATCTACAGCCATGTCCCGAGGAGATTTGAAATCTGACGTCTTGGAGGATCGATCGAGAGTGAGCCTGATCTCTGCGAGGCTCAAGAGCGCCGCTGAATCGGTCGGTCGTAGCTGGAGCGCGGTCTCGGGCGCGACGTCGGCAAGATAGGCGACAAAACTTCTCGTTATCACCTCCCAGACAAGGAAGATTGCAATCAAGGTGAGGATGACCGCTCGGAAGCATCTCCGTCGGCTCATATGCATTCTCAGGATCATTGCACTTCGATTCCAGAGAGCCGTAAGCCCGCAGCGCGGCGTCGGCCGGTGGCGGTTCCGGCGCCTCAGGGGGCAGTCTTACAAAAGGAGAAACAACAGCGTCCGACGCAAAAGACGTCCGTGCATGGGCCAGCTCCGCATCGAGCAATCTGCCCTTGTCATCATCTCTACCTCATCTCGTCGCCCGGCCCAGGCGTTTGTTGAACGCCCAGTTGTCGCGCACGCGGCTCCTGCGCGATTTCTTAGTCTGCGAATTTTGCCTCAACTGATCGTAGGCGGCGCGGCGATCCAATGTCTTAAGGTCATTCCAGGCCAGGGTCACCCTCGTGGCGAAGATCGACCGCTCGGCGCATGGATCGAGGTCGGGATGCAGCCAGCGGAGAAGAAGGGCCATGTTGCGTCTAAGTTCAGCGCTTGTCGCCTCTGGACTGGCGCCGAGAACACGGTAGCTGTCAGCGTCCGGAGACAGCAGGATCTGCTCGATGAAAAATCTAACCGCCTCACCGATGACGTCACGAGATCGGCCCGCAAACTCGGTCGCCTCGCGCATCGCCTCTTCATCGCCGGCCGCGATTCGAAGCAGCGCCAGCACGCCCACAGGCAAAGCGGCCGCTCTAACGAGTCGCACCCGAGAAGGCATGTGAAGGAGATCGATGGCGGCCCCCAGAGCCGTAGCGTGATTCATCATCCGCTCTCATGACCATTCGTCATTTGCGGTTTGCGGCCGCGAGAATCACAGGCGGAATGGTCGGACGATTTTCCGTCATTGCCATACCCTACCCATATCCATATTCATGCCCGTACCCATATCCGGCGGTTCTGGCGTCGAACTTGGTCAGCAACGCACCGATGATCGGTCCTCTCGCGAGTTGCAGACGCTTCAGGGCACCCCGGACCAGCCGCGCGCGGGCTTGGCCTGCACCGGCGATGAACACGGTTGCTGCGACAGCGCTGGACAACAGTTGCGCGTCCGCAAGACCCATGACTGGCGGTCCATCGATAACGATGAGATCGAAGGCCTCGCAGCCAACGGAAAGGAGCGAGAGGAGGCGGCTGCTTCCCAGCAATTCCGCAGCGTTGGGAGGCACGGGACCCGAAGTGATGAGAGACAGGTTCGGATTGTCTGTGGTTTGAATAGCGTCTGGCAGGCTACGGGTGCCGGTAAGATAATTGGTGAGCCCGATTGAATTGTCGTGATGGAGTTTTTCGTGCAGGGAAGGATTGCGTAGATCGGCGTCGACGATCAGTACCTTAAGGCCCAAACTGGCGAAATGTCTGGCTATCGCCAGTGACGTGAGTGACTTGCCTTCGGACGGGCCGGCGCTCGTGATCGATAGTGTCTTTGGCAGGCCGTTCTCCGTCGAGAACTGCAGGGCCGTACACAGGGAACGGTACGCCTCGCACAACGCCGACCGACGATTTGCCAGCTCGTCCATGACGGAGGTCTTGCTATCGACTTTTGGGATAATTCCTAGCGTGGATAGGCCCGAAGCCTCTTCGAGCTCCTCTGCGGAGCCAATTCTGTCATCGATACGCTCGAGGACAACGACGGCCGCAAGACTGGCCCCGAATCCAAGGGCGAATGAAAGCAGGAGCGCACGCGGCAGGTTCGGCGAGGATGGAGCGCCTGGTATGACGGCCTTGTCGACGACGAACACGTTATTGGCGCCGACGCCACCCGCGACATCGACTTCCTTGAAGCGCTGGAGCAGGCCCGCATGAAGATCGCGATTGATGTCGACCTCTCGCTTCAAGATATTGTATTGGATGCTGCGCTTCTGAAGATCGAGAACCTCTGTCCTCAGAGCTTCAATTCGAGCGCTCATCTGCTTTTCCTGCGACAGCGACGATTCGTAGGCTGCCTTGAACGAGTTCTTTATCGTCTGAACCTCTGTCGCCAGTTGGCGGTCAATCTCCTTGACCTTGTTGCTGATCTGGATCATCGCTGGAAAGCTTGGCTTGAATGTTTCGAGCTTCTCCTGATATTCAATGACGAGCGCCTGACGCTTGCCGCGTAGGCTCTCGATAACGCTGTTGGAGAGCAGTTGCGGGACATTGATTGCACTTGCGGCCTCGATTTGCCGCCAAAGCTGCTCATTCTTTATGCGTTCGGAAACAAGGTTCGCCAGCGCGATGTTCGCACCTGCCAAATTGTTCTCAGCAATCGACGATTTCTCAGTGACTACGACGATTTGCTCCTGCTGCGCGAACGCAAGCATTGCCCTCTCGGATTCCTCCAGCCGCAGCTTCGCCTGCTGAATTTGATCCTCAAGAAACGTCTTTGCATACGCATTCGCCTGAAATCGCTTGTCCAGATTGGACGCGATGAAGGCGTCCGCGTAAGCCATTGCAATCCGCTGCGCTCGCGAGGCAACGGGGTCGGAGTACGTGACATCAACCAGGCGCGATCCGCTCACCGGGCGCACTGCGCGATTCGCCAGTACGGCGCCGGCGGCGGCCCGCTCGAGTATACTGTTGTCGATTTGCGCGCCAGCAGGGAAGGGAGCGGATTTCAGGATACCCCTCACCGCGCCGACGATCGAAAACTCTCTCTGCTTCAGGAAATCAGGGTCGTTTCCGAGCTTGAGAGCGGAAGCCACACGTTCAGCCATCGTGCGGCTCTGCAGAAGCTCGTACTGCGTGCGCAGGAACTCAAAGTCCGAACCTTCGAGCGGGGTCACGTTACCCTGCTCGACGATTTTTGCCACGTTACGATCAATTTGCAGACGAACCGTTGCAGTATAGAGCGGCGTCTGCATGAGCGAGGCTACCGTACCGAGTGCGAGAAAGGACGCAATGGTGGTGATAATGAGCCATCGGCGCTTACGCAGAATGCGCCAGTATTGGAATAGATCGAGGCCCGCCTCCTTCGGCGTATCCAGCGCGCTTCCTGGGTACCCGCCAAGTGGACGGTAGGGCTCGCGAACTGCCGGAACCGACTGAGCTGCAGGAATGAGTCGGCCCGCGGTCGCGCCGCTGGCACTTGGGAGGTCGGCGGTGTCGCTCATAGACAACTCGGGACCAACTGGAGTTGGCTTGGACTGGAGTTCATAGTAACAGCGCGAACGCGCCGACGGCCGGCAAGACCTTCAACACGTTGTTGAAGGTCTCCTTGATCGCAGAGGTGCCGACTACGACCACATCGCCTCCTTGCAAGACCGGATCTTCCGCCTGTCCGGACCGGATATTGTCGACCTCGAATCTTGCTGCCGTGCGATTGCCGTCGGTGTATCTGAAGACGACCACGGTCGAATCGGAATTCGGCTCAAGGCCCCCAGCCAATGCGAGGCTTTGCAGGAGCGAGGTCTTCCCTTTAATGGGATAGACGCCCGGCTTCTTAACTGCACCGTCGACCGTCATGCTCTGACTGTTGTGCTCTTTCACGTAAACCGTCACTTGTGGGTTCTGCAAATACTTGGCGCCCAGCCTTGAAGTGAGGTCACGCTCCACTTCTTGCGCCGTCTTTCCGGCTACGGGGACTTCGCCGACGAGGGGCAGGTTGATGGTTCCAATGTCGGCCACCTGGACGCTTTTGGACAGTTCAGGAACCTTAAACACCGAAACGTCGAGAGCATCTTGCGCACCAATTCTGTAGGCGGCGCCTTTGGACGTCGTCATCGATGCGAACGTGGCGTCAGTTTCCGCCGCGAGGGCAGGGCGGGCTTGCGTCCCCGCGGTGCTCGCCAAGCTGACGCCGGGCTGCTGCTCCCCGGCGGCAAGTCTGCTTGCCGTTGGATTATTTGAATAGGCGGCGCAGCCCGTCAGAAAACCGGCGAAGATTGTCACGACGACCGCGACCAGAACCGAACCGCCAATCGCGTCTATCGCAGGTGTCCAAGCGAGAATCTGCCTTGGCACTCGCTGCTCCTTGCGACAAAGCCGGGCCTCTCGGTCGCCGACCCGCCTGGCGGCCAGTTCGCGGCCCTTGCCAAGGATCGGAGGACGGCGCTCTGCATCATGGGCGTCAGTTGCCAGAATGTGGACGTTCCCGTCCTCCAGCATCCGTTCCGCCCAGTATTGGGACGATTGCCCAAAATCACCAGCAAGCGAGCCAGCGGTGATTTGCATCCAGACACCCGCCCGCACCATCCGCTGGATTGCCGCATAGTGCGACTTTGTCCATGACAATCGCTCTGGATGAGTCAGAACAGGCACATAGCCAGCAGTCATCAATTCGAAAAAGAAATCTTCGAGCCTGACCGGTGGAATGTGGCGTGGGGGCTCAACCAAGACATAGCGAGATTCGGCAAGCGTCAGCAGATGGCCCGACCGTAGACTTGCAACGAAGGCGCGGACGATGTGGTTGTCGGCGCCTGTCACCAGCCGCAGCGAAATGCGCTCCTCTTCGAGGACTTGCTCGAATTGCGCGACCAGCTGGCGAATCTGAGGACCGGAATTATGATACAGGCCGGGCAGGATGTGCGGCGTACAAGCGACCACTGACACGCCGTCCGCCACCATCGCTCTCGCCATCTCCAGCGAAACCGAAAGGTCTGCCGGCCCGTCATCAATCCCGGGGAGAATGTGACAATGCAGGTCGATCATGAACGACGATGCTCGGTGACCCCATGAGTGACAGAACCGATATAGCATTGTTAGAGTGAGTGTAGAGGGCACGATAGCCGACCATCGTGGCGGTATCGGGTCGGAACGCACAAAATATCATTTATTTTTAGCAGCTTGATGGATCATGTTGCTTTTTTATCACGCTTGCACACAAATCCGTATGATGCGGATCTGTTATGGTGGCCTTCGCGGATGGCGACATATAATGCTGCAAAACGTGAGCAATCGGAGGACCACTCGATATGCGCATCGTGACAGCTGTCGTCGCTCTGGCTTCAGGGCTTGCTTTCAGCGCGGCTTCCCTGGCCGCAACGGTGACGCCCGTAAAAGGGAAATTGTCGATCAATAGCGGCACTGGATTTCGTGACGTTGCCGGCCCCGTTGATGGCAAAGTGGGGGACTCCGTAATGGCAGGCGCTGGGAGCAGTGGCCGGATTGTCTACAACGATGGCTGCGAGGTCCCCGTAATTCCCGGACGGGTGGTCACGATCACGGCAGAGTCCCCATGCGGTAATGCCTTCGGGCAAGCTACGTCAGATGGCGGATCAGCTACGCTGGCCGCGGCTGGAGCGATGGCGGCGATTGGGGGTGTACTGGCTGGTGTCAACGCGATCACCAACACATCGACGCCGGTAAGCCCCTGACGACCTGAGCGTCCGCCTCGATATGTATTCCGGAAAGGCGTACGGTTGGGCTGGCTGCTTGCTGTTTTATCTCTGCGCAGTCGTCATGGCGAGCAGCCTGCTCTTTGGCGGCGGGACCCGCGCGGGGTTTCTGTCGGATGCGATTCTTCAGTTGCTTTCGATTCCGCTGCTATTAGTTGCGCTCTGGCGTAATTTTGAGGTGCAGCTTGCGAGCCATTCGCGGTGGGCACTATGGTTTTGTTTCGCATTGGTTTGCGTGCCCATCCTTCAGTTGGTGCCTCTTCCGCCTGCGCTTTGGACGGCTTTGCCCAACAGGGGACTATCCGCTGAAGCGTTTGCCATTGTCGGCCAAGAACTTCCGTGGATGCCGATGAGCGTCTCGCCACGCGCAACATGGCTGAGCGCACTTTCCCTGGTGACTCCGCTTGCGATCTTTGTCGGCACACTTCTGCTTAGCCATCGCGAGCGGCGTTTATTGAGCCTCGTGGTCCTCGCTGTCGGCATCCTCAGCGTGTTCGTGGGATTGATCCAGGTCGCTCAAGGCCCGTCGAGTCCGTTGCGCTTCTTCGCGTTCACCAATTCTACGGAAGCCGTCGGCTTCTTTGCCAACAGAAATCATTTCGCCGCGCTGCTTTACTCCCTGACGCTGCTTGCTGCTGCCTGGGTGGCGGAAAGCGTTTTGGCCACGGGGCCGATGAGCGGTCGAAGGAGGCATGAGACAGCCTCGATCATGGCTCTCGTCGGTGGATTTACCGTTTTGGTCGTCCTTATTGCGGCCCAGGCTATGGCGCGCTCGCGGGCCGGCCTTGGACTCGCGATCGTTGCGCTGTTTGGCGCAATTGCGCTTATGGTGTCGGATCGACGCGGCACGTCCGGGATCACGCCCACCAAGGTGCTATTCGGCGCCATCGCCTTGGCGGTCACATTCGCGATTCAATTGACGCTGTATCGCATCATGGAGAGGTTTGCCTTCGATCCGCTAGAGGATAACCGAATACGGTTCGCATACCGGACGATCGAGGCTGCAAAAGCCTATATGCCTTTGGGCTCCGGCATGGGCACCTTCGTTCCGGTATATGCTACGTTCGAGCGGCCCGAGGATACGTTGGCCGGTTCCTATGTGAACCATGCACATAATGATGTTCTGGAATTGTGGCTTGAGGCGGGTATTGCCGGAGCTGGTCTCGCGGGGCTGTTCGCCGTCTGGCTAATGCTGCGCTCAGTGGCGATCTGGCGGCCCAAACCCGGTTCCGGAATGCTCGAGATTGATCGGCATCTTGCCCGCGCCGCAACAATGGTGGCTGCGCTCGTCGTCGCTCATTCCTTTGTCGACTATCCGCTCCGTACCGGCGCCATGATGGCCATGATGGCCTTCGCCTGCGCCCTCTTGCTGCAACAACCGATCGGCGCCAAAAGCAGGGATGAAGCGGAGAAAGACCGATGGTACAAGCGCTCACGATATGCCCGGCGATCAAGCTAAACTATGACGGCTTCGATGACGTTCCTCTCAACGGAGGGGGCGGCACAGAATTCATAGCGCTTGCACTCTAGGCACCGCCGATTGGGATCTGGCCGAGATAGACTGAAACTGGCGTAACCACAATTCCACCATCACGATAGCCAGCAAAAGATAGGCGCCGTCGCACCCGCCGTCGAACGTGTCAGCGGCAAGACCGCGCACGCCCTCCGGTTCGAACAGGCCTCGGCTCCGGAAGCTCTCGGACCTCAGGACATCCTCTATCACCGCTCGCAGAGGACCTTTGACCAACAGACGTACCGGCGCACCGAACCCAGTCTTGGCGCGGTGAAGGATCGCCTTCGGCAGGCGATGTTTGAGGGCCTGCCTTAGCAGCCATTTGGTACGACCGCAACGAACCTTGAAATTCGGCGGAAGCCCGCCGGCAAAGGATAAAATTCGATCATCCAGGAACGGTACGCGCACCTCGACGCCGGCTGCCATCGCCGCTTTGTCCGTGTAGTTTAAGTTGTGATCGGGAAGGAAACCTGCGAGCTCCATCGACAGCATGCGGTCGACAAGATGCGTCCCGCGTGAAGCGATTATGGCAAGTTCCAGCCTGTTAAGGTCGGCACTCGCCCGTGCGCGGCGTACATCCTCCGTTACACAACCGCCGACGAGATCGGGCGATGTGAACTCGAATGCCCGCAAAAGAAACTGTTCATCCGAACCCTGCAGCATATAACCAATCCTATCGAGACGTCGTCGTACCGGTGACGATACGATCCGGCCCGTCAGACTCAGGAGCTGGCGTGTAGATTTTCCTAAGCGGCCGGTCCACGCCCGAAGCGCGGCGGCCGTATGCCGCCGGTAACCGGAGAACACATCGTCACCGCCCGCTCCGCTCATCAAGACCTTGATCCCGTCGGCGCGTGCTGCCTCGGAGATTGCTTTGACATAAATGGGTGCAGGATCGGCTTGAGGCTCTTCCAGATGGTAGACGAGCCGCTCGAGGTCCGAACCATCAATAGGGCCAACTATTATTGGCTCAAGCGGAACGCCGAGCGAAGCTGCGAAAGCACGGGCGTAGGGAAGGTCATCCTCAAATCCTTCGTCCGCCAGGCTTGGCCCGTTGTACCCCACACAATATGCCTTGGCCGGCCGGTTATCAGTCGCCAGCATGGCAGCCACGATCGCGCTTGAATCGATGCCACCCGAGAGAAAGGCCCCAATGGGGACATCGGCGACGCATTGGTCGGCAACGATGGAATCGAGGAGCGCGAGGAGTTCCGTACTTGCGTTCGCCAGATTTGTTGGTCCAGCGCACCAGGCATCAGCGGCCGCCCCCGCCGGGAAGTGCCACCTTTGGGGCTCGATTACTTTCCCTCGCTCCGCGATGAGGTAATGACCTGGCAGCAGCTTCTTCACATGTTGTAACATCGTACGCTGGCCAGGACTCCAGAGGTGCACGAGATAATCGTACAGTGCGGCTTTATCGGTGGCGTGATCGAGGTCAGGCAGGAGCATGAGTGCCTTTAATTCCGAGGCAAACGCAAGACCACGGTTCGTCTTGGCATAGTAGAATGGCTTTACGCCCACTCTATCGCGGGCCGCAAACAACCGCTTTTTTTGCGCGTCCCAAAGGGCAAATGCGAAGATTCCGCTCAGCCGCCCCAGCATGTCGGGGCCATGAAGATCGTAAAGAGGACCAAGCACGGCCGTGTCAGAACGCTCGTTGAACTCGTAGCCGCGGCCTCTGAGTTCTGCTGCCAGCGCGCGGAAATTGTAGATCTCGCCATTGAAAACAACGTGATAGCGCCCTGAACAACTCACCATCGGCTGGGCCGCATTGTCGGAACAATCAATAATAGCAAGCCGGCGGTGAGCGAGACCGATCTCATCTCGCTCGCTCCACCAGATTCCCTCCCCATCTGGACCCCTGTGGCGAAGAGCGGTCGCCATGCGCGCAAGGAGCTGTTCTGGCCACGCGCCGAGAAAACCTGCGATCCCGCACATCTGGTCTATTCCTCAATCGACTTACAGGTAATAGCATCTGACGCAGAACGTTCGACCAAGGTAGTCACGACAGTTCACGCTACATGGGCGCGTGGTCGATATCGAATCGTCGGCGCAGCGCCAATGAATGTCGTGCGTAACCGGAAACCGCTCTAAGGACTTCAATCTGCCGAGCGAATTTTGCCCCTGCCGGCGGATAATTGGTTAGAAGGCGTTGGGCCCCGGTCTCAACTAGCCGTTCTGCCAAGCTGTTGTTGCGCGCCAACTCTAAGATCATTCGGGCAATGGTCTCCGGTTCGAATGGCGGCACCAGCAATGCGGCATTCCCGCACAGCTCGCGAGCGAAGTCTAAGTTCGATGTTATGAGCGGCCGACGAAAGTGGAAACTCTCAGGATACACGGCAGTGGAGGCTTCCCGAAGAGTGGGCAGGAATACGGCGGAGGCAGTCTGATAGGCGTTCGCAAGTTCACCCAACGGCAAAGTGCCCAACGTGACAACACGATCACGGATCCCGAGCTTCGTCGCCGAGCGCTCGATTGCGCGCCAAGGCCTGCTGTTGGGATCGAGCGTAACTCGGAACTCGAATTCGAAGCCCGGATCGCGCCTCTTCAGCGCCGCAGCAACAGGCGGCAGGATCTCCAGGTTCTTGTGTGGATAGTAGGCGGAGGGGACGAGCAATACGAACGGTCCCCTCGGCGAAGCGGGGGTTGCGTCACGGCGGGCTAGCATGGGATTAAGGCTGTTGCCGATGACCGAGATATTGGACGTGTTCACGCCAAACCGCCGGGATAGACGCTCGCGTACGGTCTCGGTCTCAACGACAAGATGATCCACCTTGCGTAAGACCTGACGGCACACGCGATCAAGGACCATTAGCTTTAGGCGCATACGAACCGCCATGCCGTCATGCGGCGGGTAAATGAGGTCAGGGATTGCAAAGCCCACTACATGGGGAGCGCTGGCCCGAAAGTATGGCGGACCAAACACAGTGAATACGACGTCGGGTGTCGTGTTCCGCTCAACCTTCCTGAGGTGGGCGCGAATCGCGGCGAAATCTCTCAGCCCACGCTTCCTCACAAACGTCATTCGATCATCTTGGTCGAGCGCGCCTGGAATCGCTGCACGCATTTGGTCGGGAACTACGGCGCGCCAGGACACCTCGCGCTGGTGCCGCAAGTGCTCAAGGAATGCGACCGCAACCTGGAC
>WNFC01004747.1_pt1 | contig 14836 bp, 13 predicted proteins | sample 5400541 | NCBI WGS metagenome assembly WNFC01 (sample SAMN13153342, study PRJNA577476) | soil metagenome | isolation source: 120 cm saprolite under Douglas fir tree site 2 hole 2 replicate 1 | place: USA:California | collected 2015-04-18
CTCTCTCCTTCTTGGCACGCGAACCGGGACCGATATTGGTCCATCATCGTTGTCATTCATGCCTCTGGCGCGTGTGAGGTCTCGACGCGGCGGCTTGGTCTTCGCCGGGCTGCTCTTATTCGGATTGACTCTCTTCCTTCGTTCAACGCCAAACGCGTTCCCATTTGGAGACGCCGCCGTCATCGAGATCTACACGCTCCAGGCCCTTCGGGGATTCTTGAAGCTCGGTCCGTATTCCCAATTCCTCTGGCACCATCCCGGTCCGATCTACTTTTACTCATTGGTGCCGTTCTATGAGCTCAGCGGTGGGCGGACCATTGGACTCGCGGCCTCCGCGCTTACGATCAACTTCGCATCTGTGGTAACGACCGGCTGGATTGCGGCGAGAAATAGTGGTCGACCCGTCGCCGCCGTTCTGGTTGCATCCCTAGTGATCTATCTATGGCGTGCCGACGGCCTCGCGGCGAGCATCTGGAACCCGCACATCATCGTTCTGCCGATGGCGACGTTGATCGTCGGCTGCGCAGCGCTGGCGACAGGAGATCGCGTGGCACTACCGGTTGCGACAGTCGTCGGAACATTTCTCATGCAGACACATGTGGCCACCGTACCCTGCGTCCTCATGCTGATCGGATCCGCGCTGGCGATAGCAGCAGCCGCGCGGCACATGTCGCGAAATGGGTCGAGCCGGGTTTGGGCCTTGCTGTCGATTGTCGTCGCAGCTCTCCTTTGGTTCCCGCCGATCGTCGAGGAGCTCACCGTCACGCCTGGTAATCTGACGCGTCTTTGGCGTTTCTTCGTCCTCGAACAACACCCCCGACAATCGGTGAGCGCGGCGTTCATGGCTTGGGCCGACATGACGACAGCGGTTGCCCGGCGGCATGTCGACATCGGCTGGGGTGCCGCCTACACGACGACCGGATCCTGGCCAACCGAGGCGTTGGCCGTCGTTCAGCTTGGAGGGCTCGCCTGCTCCGTGTGGTGGGCCTGGAAAGCCGGCCAACGATTTCTGGCGCTGCTGTGTCTGCTTGTGACTGCGAGTCTGCTTGTTGCCGGTTGGTCGGTTACGCGTATTCACGGCGAACAGGTTTTCGATTACCAAATCTTCTGGATCTCGGTTATCGGTGCGCTCGGTTGGGGGGCACTCGCGGCCACGGCCGTTACCATGACGCCCGCGCACCTGGCGCCGTCGCGAAATCGCGGCACGGGTCTCTTTTTCGCGCTCGCCGCGCTTGTGGCGACGCTGGGCATTCGCGCGCTCGGCCACGCGCGCGCGTACGCGGTCGAACAGCGCGATACAGACTTAACGAGAAAGCTGCTCGCGCTTGACGTTGAGCGCTACATCGCACGCGAACATGTGCGCCGGCCTTTGTTTCACATCGCTCGGGACATTTGGCCGGACGCGGCGTGTGTGATCCTGCAGGTGTATCGGCACCATCCGCAGCTGGCCGTCGATGAACAGTGGGTTACGATGTTTGGTGAGTGGCTGTCGGCGCACGGGCGTGAAGACGTCGACGTCGACATCGCCGATCGCGCGCTGCATGCGGTTCTCTCATCACGACCGGGAGATCGAGTGATCAGTGCCCACCATCAACTCTTCGTCCACGTGCTCGACCGCCAGTAGCATCGCCGCACCCACCCCCATCATAAGTATCCACGTAAAGGCTGGAACAACGCGCTCGATGTCGATCGCGCGCCGTCGATGACGTATATGGAGGCGCAGGGCTGCGCGAATATCTTCCTCTTTGCGTCATCGGAGGACCGGGGGGGAAGTCGTCACTTTCCGCGCCGATGCGCGATCGCTCGACTTGACGCCACAGCCGCGCCGGTTCGATCTCTCGAAGGAGCAGCGCGCGTTCAGCCTCCAGATTCATGTCTACGAGCGTCCGGTGCGACCCAACCCCTACTCTGACGTCGCGACGGAGATGCCTGCAGAGTCGGCGTGGCAGGCCTTGTCCGGTATTGTCGAAATCGAGCTCTCGCCGCGCGGGATCGATCCACGCGCGGAACACCTACGGCGGGCGACCGTCCGGATCCTCGGCGCGGAGTTCGTAGGTCCAGCCGGGAAAAGGATCCGGCTGAGCCGTCCGATCGTCCTGACGGCCATCGTCGGCGGCGTGTCCGCCTGATTGCGGAAATCACATGGCGAACTCGGCCGCCTTCTGCCGCCAGTTGATTGATCGTCTGCGCGCCAGGCCCGGCGTCACCGCCGCTGGCGCGATCGAAGACTTGTTGCAGCTCCGAAATCCTGACTATCAGGTCATGACGGCCGCCGGCCTGGCGCCTGCCGAGCCAATGAGTGGCGACGCCGTGAGCCCGGCGTATTTCGAAGCCGTTGCCGTTCAGCTCTTGAAAGGCCGTTTCTTTTCAGACGGCGACGTGGGAGGACCTCCACCGGCCATTGTCAACAAGACCATGGCGCGGCATCTGTGGCCCGGGGAGGATCCTCTCGGGAAGCAGTTCCGCGAAGCGGACGAGCTGCCGGAGCATCCGTGGTAGACGGAGGGTTTGCCGACCGTCGCTCGCTCAGAAGTGAAGGTTGGTGGACCAGATGCGCGCGAGTTGGAACCAGATCATCCTCTGGTTACAGCACATCGATGCACTCCGACGGGCCTTATGATCCTCTTTCATCGAGTGCATTTAGGAACGTTCGCACGGTCGGCGAGGCGACGGTCTGCGACAAGGCAAAAAAGGCGGCGGACACGTGCCGTCGCCCCCCCAAACCAGCAATCACCCGCGCGCGCCCTCCGTTCTACTGGCAAGGCTTGTGGAGCTGGATGTTCCCGCCAGCCAAGTTGCCACCGGCGTTGTAGCCATTCGACAGCTTCAGCACGAAGACGTCGTTGCGGCCAGGTTCCCCGTTGTCCGACACGTCGGCCTGGTAGTTTCCGGGCTGGCTGTTGATCTCCGCCGTGCCCTCGATATCCCGCGTCGTCGGATCGACCGCAGAGTACGCCGTGACACCGATTCCCTTCACGCGCGGCCCGTTGGACCCATGATCGATGTACATCAAATGGCCCCAGAACGCACCGTTCTTGATGCCGCCGGCCACTGCGAAGTTCGCCTTGGCGCCGGGATCTGAAGGCGAGGCAATCCATCCGCCGCCGGTCACGAAATCGGAGCCGGAGCACGGCGGTGGCAGAACGGTGCAGGTGATGTCGGCGTGCGCGGACGAGACAACGATGTCAGCCACGCCGGTCACAACGACGTGCAACGCGTTGACTGTAATATCGCCCGGCCCTGAGCTCGACTGCTCGTTGATGATGACCTTGCCGACGCCGAGCGGGAGCTGAATGGTCTGATTCGGCGTTCCGGTGACGTCGAGTGTCTGCCCGTTGATCACGAGCCGCGCGATCTCCGAGCTGCCACTGATGGACGCGCCTCCCAGCCTGCACGTCGCCATCGCTCCGGCCATCAGGAAATCGGCAGCGATCGTGTTTCCGCCTGCCGTGATCGCCACGTTGGCCACGGACGCTTCTGATCGGCTCCGGTCGCCTTGACCGATCGTCGAGGCGTGACCTACCTCGGCGCTGAGCAGGCCCGGTATGCTCAGATCGAGTAGAGATGCTTCTTGCGCGCCACCCGACTGCCGCAGCGGCCCGGTGTCGCTGAGGCCGAGCGTCCCGGCCAGCGGTAGAGTGGCGCGGACCACCGTCGCTTGGCCGCTGAACACGGGACCCGAGGCGGCGCGGACGGTTGCGGGTTGGGGGCCCAAGGCGATCAGCGACAGCCCGATGCCAAGCGCAACCCAAACCCGCGATGTGTATGCTTTCATGACGACTTTCCTCCAATAGACGCGGTGAAGGCAAAACGGCATCCATGAGTGGCAGCAAATCGGAAGATGCGAGTTCCGATTCTGGGGATTCGCGTTCCGTCCTGAGTTCTCGAGATCCAATCGCCAATCGCGGGACGCTGCGCGACCTGGTCACGCGCAATCCCCGTCTCAGTCCATGACATGCTCGTTGTTGATCGACTAGCTGAGCAGCGTCGAGGACGGCATAAAAGTCGTTCCACCGTGACAATTTTGATATGTGATCTGCCGAACGACGCGACACGCCGTGTCGATTCGGGATCTGCCGGGGCCGAATGCCCTGATGAGATAGCTTCGACGGGAACCCGTAGGCTTTTCGAACGAGTGTCGAATCAGTCTGCCATCTGACTATCGCGGCAGCACGTCGACAGATTCTTCCCGCACTCGAGGCACGTGAGCAGCGCCTCGCGACACGCGTCAGATCACTGCTCACTGCCGGAATCGTGATCGCGGTTGTGAGAAACCGACGGTGCCAGCGGCACTTTCTTTGCACTTTATGGACACGAATTGCGCACTAGACCATCACATTGTGCCGGGGAGTGACGGCAGTGTGGAATCGCGCTGCCTATCCGCGAGGCGACCCAACGTGATGGGATTGACTGCCGCGATCCGTCTGAAGATGGCTCTGCTACACAAGCTCGCCACACGTCCGTCTGCGGAGTGGCCCGACGACGTCGATCGATTCGTCGCCGCCGTCGAATCGTGCGACCTGGAGGATACGACAGCGCTGGCGGTGCTGCTCGCTGATCTGAAAGAGGCGATTCAAGTCTTCACGGGACTTCAAGCAGCTGGCGAGCCCGTGGGCGAGCGTGGCCCGGCGCCGTTAATGTCCGAAGCGTCCTCCAAGGACGAGATCCTGGCGCAGTTCCGGCTGGAGGTGGCCGGGTGGCGGCGCGCGCCAGGGCTGCACCGGGTGATCGTGTCGCCCGTGGTCGAGCAGCTGACGCACCTCATCGACGAGAATTACGCCGAGCGGCTCACGCTTGACGTGCTGGCCGCGGCGGTGGGGCGATCCAAGCGACACGTCGCGACCTTGTTCCGCCAGCAGACCGGCCAGACGGTCCATCGTTACCTCACGCAGGTGCGGGTGGATCACGCTGCGGCGCTGATCCGACAGCGAGAAAAAATTGAGGCGGTGAGCCTGCTGGTGGGCTATAGGGGCAAGAATAACTTCTACCAGCACTTCAAGCAGCAGATCGGCGTGACGCCGGGCGTCTACAAGACCGCGCTCATGGACCTGGTGCCGCCGTCCGGCAGAGAGCCGACGGAGAAGCACCCTAAGGGTTGACCTGTGGCGGCGTCGCCAATTCAGAAACTTCCGGATGCTCGCGTCAAATGTACGCGACGTTATACCGCTTCACATCCTCAATCCCACGCTTCTGATTCCGGCGCGCACTTCGAAATCGAGCCAGTGTCGAGGCGTTCTCTAGACTCGGATCTGATTCTGTTCGGGACGTGGAATATGCCCAACCCTGTAGATCTCCCGCCTCATGGATTCGATGACTGTCCATCCAGGAACAGATCGACTACGTGCAGCGTTGTGGGACCGAATCGCGACAACTTCTCATACCGTCCCCGTTCCTGAATAGCACCGAGAGGTGCTCCGCGAACGAGCAAGTGCCACCGGCCGACGCAGGTGCCGTCCGAGCCGACCTTTCCCGAAGCGTCGTCGAGGACCGTTTTATGATTCACGCTGTTCATCGGCAGCATCCGTGGATTGTGATCGTCGAACCCGATGTGGATGCCAGCCTCCTCGTCGTCGTGACGCTGTACGAGGTGTCCCAATGACCGAGCGCGCTGCAGGTTACGTATCGGAAAGGCCGACCATTTGCCGCCTACCTGCACCTGTCGCGCCCCTGGACCGATTGAACCGCCTGCTTACCGACCTCGGCGAGTCGCCACTGAGGGCACAGGACTACTTGCCGGTTCGCGCGGCGTGAGCACCACACACTTCACGACAAGTGCCGCTTGGCCAACGCCCGCCCTGAGCCAGATTTGAGATAGCGCTCGAACCGCACCGCAATCTGCTCCTCGGTGAATTCACCGGATACAACCGGCTGCCGCGGTTGTGGCGGGCTGTGTGGGGACAGTGCCCCGCGTTGTGCGTGGCGAGTCTGGGCGTGACGTCTGACGTCAATCCGACACAATGTCGCCCTAGATCGTGGAGGCTGCGAAGAAGGCAGACGAATCGCTTCGGTGCGTTACTCACACGCCGCGCTGGCGCTAGTTTCTCCGACCGTTTGGCGGAAGCAAATGTCACACAATGGTTGGCTCGCCATCCGAAGCTCGCGGCAGGCTCGCCTGCAGGTCCGCCTTCGCGGTAGGTAAGACAGGCCCGCTTCCGCGGACACCCTTCGCCTGCGATCGTGAGCGAAGGTTGGTGGACCTGAACAGCGCCAGTTGGAACCGCGTCGTGCTGTGGATGCGGCAACTCGAGACCCTCAGTCGGGCCTCATGAGCCGGATTTCGTTCAAGGCTTCGCGCGGGTGAGCCAGTAGAGTGGCCGGCGCTTGGCGTGGGCGACCGCCAGGACGAGTACGTGCTGCTCGTGCTTTTCAAAACGCGATCACGTAGGGGAACCGTTGGATGGTCGCCTTGCGGATCAACGGGCCTGCGGCCCGCGTGCGCGGCCATGTCGGGTAGGATTCCGGAGCCCCGCCAATTCGATCGAGGGTCGCCGAAACCTCGGCGATGAACTCGTGGTCCAATCCTGGACGTCGCTCGTCGTACCAGAGTGCGGCGCTGCGAAGCTCGGCCTGCGCCTCAGGATGTAGTTCGAGGCGCACGTCGCTGTTCGAGTTCCTTCAGGATCTCGGCGCGCGCGGCGTCCCAGCTGGTCGTCTGAACGCGACCTTCAGCCACGTCTCGTGAACGCCGTTCCAGCTCGGCCGCCCATGCCGTGGCGACTTCCTCGTCCGACTCTTCCAGACTGGAAAGCAGTTCCTCCGCGACCCGTGCGCGGTCAACGCGAGTGAGGCGCAGGGCCTCGGCAAGCAGCTCGTCCGTCGACATAACGTCAGTGTAGCATTTGCATCCGGTCAACGGCGTTTAGCCTCGGCTGCGCCGGCGTCTTGATTGACGCGTCCTTTCGGTTCATCGAGGCCCACCACGTGCGCGTCGCCGACGCGGCTCCGTCGGCTGCAGGCGCTTGATTAGGCATCGCCTCCGTTGTCGTCCACCGTACCAAAGAGATGCTTGAAAAAGCTCTCCGGTGAGTTGAGAAAATCGCGAGTGATGAGGAAGTGTTTCGTCTCACGATAGGTGATCTCCCGGATGGTATCCCCGTCGAGGGTGAAGAGGACGGCACCCGGGTAGCTTAGGATAATAGGCGAGTGAGTCGCGATGAGGAACTGCGCATGCCCCGGTGTCGCCAGATCGTGGATGATCGTGAGGAACGACAGCTGTCGTTGCGGCGAAAGCGCGGCCTCCGGCTCATCCAGTATGTAGATTCCCTGTTCGAAGCGATTGGCGAACAGAGAGATGAACGATTCTCCGTGGGATTGCTCGTGTAGCGATTTGCCGCCGTACGCTCGGAGGTCCGATACTTCCTCGATGTAGGTGGCGAAGTTGTAGAAGCTCTCCGCGCGCATGAAGAACCCTTCGGTGACCTTCGGCAGCCACGACAACCTGAGGGCCTGGGCTAACGGGGAACGGTCAGCGAAGGTCGCGCGGTGATGATCACGGTTCCCACCCTCGGGATTGAACCCGCAGCACTCCGCGAGCGCTTCGAGAAGTGTGGATTTGCCGCTACCGTTTTCACCGACGAAGAAGGTGACCTTGCTACGAAACGCTAAATCGATCCCGTGAGAGAAAGCGCGGATGTTGAACGGATACTTGGTTGGATCGATTTTCTCCGGCAAGCTTGCGATTCTGTGAAGGAACGGTGCGCCCGCAGTTCGTACCGGCGCGGTCACCTTCCGTCTCGCCTTCATCACCCCAACTATGCCACGACGTGCACCAGTGATGCCTGCGGATGCGCCGGAACGCCCGGTCGGTTCGATCAACGGAGTGGGTTAGCGATTTCGGTCTTTTGGAATCAATGACTTGGAGTTGGTGGACCTGACCAGGATCGAACTGGTGACCTCCTGAATGCCATTCAGGCGCGCTCCCAACTGCGCTACAGGCCCATTCGGGGAAAGGCGACCCCCCATTTTACATTATTCCTAGCGCGCGAGGCCCGGCAGCAGACCGCCGATCCCCCTCCCCAACAGACCGAAGGCCGTCGCGCTGACGAGAATACCCATCACGCGCGTCACCACGTTGAGGCCAATCGGCCCCAATCGGCGCGCGATCGAACCGGCCGATCGAAAAGTCAGCCACATCACGATCGCCACGCACCCGCAGACGCCGCTGATGACGGCCAGATCGCGCGGTGTCGTGAACGTCGTCGCCTGAACGACAACGGTGGTGATCGAGCCGGCGCCCACCGTGCCCGGGATGGCCAGCGGCACGACGGCCAGCGTCTTCCAGTGCTCTTCCGGCACTTCTTCGGCCGACACCTGCTCGGCCGGCGTGAGCTTGACCTCCTCGACCGTCACCATCCGGAGCCCATAGAGCAGCAGAATCAATCCGCCCGCCGCCTGCAGCATGGGCACGCTGATGCCGAGGATCTGCAGGAGCGGCCGCCCCATCCAGGCGCACACGAGCAGGACGACGAGAACCGCGAAGGCGCTCTGGTTCGCCATGCGCCGCTGGATGTCGCTCCCGAAGCGGCCCGCCATCGTGGCAAACAGCACCGCCGAGCTGATCGGGTTCACGATGGCGAGCAGCGTGGTCGTGAAGAGGACGACGTCCCGAAGGTGCACGGACTTGAGTATCGCCTATTGGACGGGATCGACCCCAAAAAGCCGGACGTAATCGTCTGCCGTGTCCACATCCTCCACGACACCGGGATCGTCCACCTCGACATCATCGACAATGGCGGCGCGCACGACCGCCTTGGCGCCGGCGGCGGGATCGGCCCGGCGCAGCGCCTCGAAAACAGCGCGCTTGAAGATGACGGGATGGCCGTGCCGGCCGTGATACACGGCACGAACGACGTTCGCGCCGGAGAGCGGCGCGCGCGCGATCAACGTCCTGACGGTCGCGGCCTGGACCAGTGGGACGTCGACGAGCGTCACGAGGACGGCATCGACGCCTGGACGATCGACGACGTCCAGACCCGTGATAAGGGACGACAACTGTCCGGCGTCGGCATCGGGATTCACGATCGCCTGGCCGAATGCGGCGGATTCGACCTCTTCTCTGACGGAATCGGCATCCTCTCGAATCACCACGACCGCATCCTGAACACCGCCGCGCTGCAGCGTCTCGAGGATGCGCCGGACGAACGAGCGGTCTCCCGCGCGAAGGAGGGCCTTCGGGCGTCCCATCCGCGAAGAGGCGCCGGCGGCCATCACAATCGCGGCAATCACTTGCGTCCGCCACTGCGGCCGGCCGCCAGGCGGACGACGACGGCGTGCACCCATTCTTCGCGTTCCTCGGAGCCCGGCTCGGGGGCGGCCAGCAGCAGCGCCGTGAGCGGGTCTGACGGTCCGCCCGCGACGTGGGCAAGACGGACGAACGGCACATCCGGATCGACCGCCACCGTACTCGCGGGCGCGGTCCATCGAATCGCCGCCACCGATGCCAGTGCGTACAAGGCATTGGCCGCCAGCGCCATGCCGCGGTCAGTTCTCAGCGACGACAGATCTACGGCGACGCGCAGCAGCGGCCTTTCGGGACCCGCGTCGCGCAGCCGGGCGAACGCCTGCCGGACCCCGGCGGCGGCGTCTTTGCGCAGCCGGCCATCCGCGCCGACGAGCTTCCCGGGGTTGCTCGCATAGGACTCGTCGAACTTGTCCTTCAGGAATTCATAGATCCACGTACGCGGCGCCAGCACCGCAGGGGCGTCCGCCAGAAACGCAAACTCGTCAGCGTCCACGAGCACCGCCGGGTTCTCGTAGCCGGCTTCGAGCACGAAGATCTCCTTGCCGAGATCGCGCGCAAGCGCCAGTAGTCGCACCGTCGCCACGATGGCGGCGTGACCGCGGTCGGGGTAGCCGCCATTGGAGTACAGCGACAGGCCTACGGCATCCGCGTTCGCGATCCACGAGGGCAGATCGAACGCCGCCACGCCCGGTCGGCCTTTCGCCAGTTTCTCCGCCTCGAACCCGCTGAACTGCAGGATGAAGGGCACGTCGTCTCGGCCGCTGGCCGTGTGCCAGATGCCGCGGCAGCGCCGGTACGCGTCGAAGAACCACTCATCGAGCGTCCGCACGAAGTCGGTATATGCGGCTTGCGGCCGGCCGAAGCGCGCGTCTTCCTCGTTCGATGGCAGGGGGACGAGGTCGATCGCCGGGATCGACGTCCCATACTCGCGATTCACCGCGCCGATATCCCCAAGGTGCGCGATGAGCCACCGGTGCCACAACCGGCGAGCCTCCGGTGTGTACTGCGTCAGTTCGTAGCGATCGGTGCGGTTGTCGTATTCCAGAAAGCCGCCGCGCTCGGACGCAAAAGGCTCGACGAACGGGCCGAGGGTGAATCCAATGAGGTTCGGCAACCGGCCATAGCGAACGGCGTAGTACCGCGTCTCCTCTTCCATCCACTCGGTGTACCCCCGCCGCCCGGCGGTCGTCAGGAAGTACTCCACCGTTGCGCGTCCGTCGGCCAGCCGTCCTGGCTCGGAGAGAATCCGCCCATACAGATAGTTCTCGCGCTGCCCTTTGTCGTCGGGTGGGTACGCGGCGTCGATTCTGGCGAAGATGATTTGCAAGTGCAGACGGCCGGCGTCGCCGACGATCGCATCGAGCATGCGGAGCGCGGTCGGGTTCTCCCAGACGTGCGCCGGCGGGACGACGCTGATCACTCCAGCGCCCTGGGCCGCGGCCACCTTCACGATGGCGCGCGCTTCCGCCTCGTTCTGGAGGCAGTCGAAATGGACGACGAACCCCGGCGTGGGCGCGGCATGTGCGCCCGCCGCCGTTAAGGCACACGTCAGGGCCAGCGCGACGGTCAGAAGCCGGAAGACCATGAATCAGGGAACGGGCTTCGAGCGGCCGGTCAGGATGCTGAGGCCGGCCGTCGCCGTCAGGCGCGCGCCGTTCTGATCGAGCCCGGAGATGGTCCGGCCGAGGCTGCCCGACACCGTAATCGCAGGCGTCAGCGTCACTTGCACGCCGCCGGCCGCATCGATCCGGAACGGGCTGAGGTCGACGAGGTCGCTGGTGCGCGGCGGGTGCGTCGTGTGCGAGTAGCTCACCGTGCCCAGCACCGTGACGCGGGGCGTCAGCGCCCGCTCAAGGGCGCCGCCGAGTGTGACGGCCCCGCGCGAGAAATAACCCGCGGTCCCATACGCGCGGAACTGGTCACGATCGATCTCGAGACTGATCGGCAACGCGACATTCGCGCGTGACAAGCCAAGCGTCGTGTCCGAGACGGCGTTCCGGCTGAGGATTTCCAGCGTCGGCGAGATCGACACGCCAACCGGATGGGTATGGGCATCGATCAGCCGCACCTTCGCGACGAAATAGGAATCGCCGAGACCGGAGCTTCGGAACCCGTCTGAGTAGGCGGCGCGGTAGTACGGGAGACTGGCGCTGAGCTGCACCCCTTGTGCTACACCGACCGAGACGTCAACGGCTGGGGCGTCGGATTCTCCGCCGTCGAGCGCGCTCCATCGTCCCACCGACAGTCCCAGGCTGACACGCCCGGGATCGAGCGTGTCCGCGTCGTCCAGCCACGACGCCACGACCGCACGGACGGGGAGGGCGGTCCGCCCGGCCGTGCCTGTCTTGGTCGGGTTCCTCGGCCGGCGCGGCGGCCGCGAATGCGGATTCTGGGCGAACGCTGGCGCCGTCAAGGCGAGTGCGCACATCGTGGCGAGCACGAGCTTGGATATCTGCATCAGCGACCCCGCATATGTCCGAGTCGACGCAAACGGATGCCACCGTAGACGATGATGAGCATCAGGACCGCCGCCGTGCCAAATGCCACGATGAGCGACGACGAGATGACGCTGACCAGATCGAGCACGAGTCCGCCCGGGCTCGATCCGCTGATCTCGACGCGGTGGCGCCCCTTGGGCATCAGGACGACCACCCCACGATCCTGCAGCGCCGTGACGTCGGAGCCCGCCACGTCGTCGATCAGGACCTGTTGGGGTTGCCGCCCGAGCAGGGCCAGCGCGCGTCCGTCCGACTCGTATTCGAACCGCACGTTCCCGTGGGTCGCCTCGGCGGCATCCACCGTCGCGTTCACGAGGAGGAGCTGAGGGCTGAGCGCACTGAGATCGAACAGCCGCAGCCACGGACGGTAGGTGGACAATACATGCGAGCCGGGGGGCAGCAGGACAGAACCACTTCGCCAGAACGGCCATGTTTCGCCGTCGACGTAGAAATCGTGGAGCCGGCCGGGCACCGGGATTTCGACGGAGTCCGGACCCTCGACCGTCCACGCGAGGCCTTGCACAGAGACCTGCGTGCGATCGGCCAGGGCGTAGGCCATCAACTCCAGATCGCGGCCGCGAACGGTTGCGTCGCCATAAAGCGCGACGCGCGGTCCCGCGGCGCGCGCCGCTTTTACGGCCCCGAGGAGCTCGCCGCCTGCCGCAGCGGCGAGCGGCAGATGCGTAGCCTCGACGCGGCGATCGGGGACGACGTTGATGTCGAACATCAGGCGTCGATTGGGGGGCATCAGCGGGCGGTAACGCTCGGCCAGCCGCTCGTACCGCCGCGGGGAGTCGGTCCACGCGGGGGCGGGATCCTCCACCTGGAGGGTGAAGTCGAACGTGGCGAGCAGCCCGAGAATCGCCAGTGGATCCACCCCCGCATCGTCGGCAACGGCTGGATGCTCCAATCCGTCGAGGACCGTCACGATGACTTCACGGCCGCCGTCCATCAAGGGACGGAGGGCGGTCAGAAACTCGCGGTGCCACTCGGTGACGAGCGTCCGCCGAAAGCCGAGCCAGGCCGCCCAGCCCGCGCGATCGCGCTTCCACGAGTGGCGCGACCCGGGCGCGAACAGCTGCGCCGGATCGAACCCGCGCTCGGTCGCAAACGCGGCGCGGACGTCGGCGTTCATCGGCACCGAGTGCACCGGATCGTCGCCGCTGGCGACGCCGTCGAAATTGAGCTCCGCGAGGTTGACCCCATCCCACGGCCAGCGTCCCAGCACGTCGGCCATGAACTGTATCGCGGCGGCGCGGCACGCGGGATTGGCAAAGTTCATGGCGAGCCGCCACGACGGATACGCCTGTCCCTTCGCGGGAACCTCGCGCCATTCGGGATGCCGCAGCCAGAACGTCCGGCTGACCTGCGGCAGCTCGAACCACGCATAGACGAGCAGGCCGTTCGCGTGCGCGACGCGGAGAAGGCGCTCGTAGTCGTAGGTGTAATTCGGATCGAATTCCCACGCGGCCGCATAGATAACGCGGACACCCTGCCGCCGCCACGCCACCGCGAGCTGCTCGATACTCACGCCGGGACGCAGCCCGGGATCGAAATACAGCTCGATGCCGGACCGCCGCGCGAGACCCTGGCGCCCGAAGCGCTCGAGCGCGTGCTCGAACAGAAACGGATAGCGGCTCGTTCCGTCGCGGGTAAATGGATCGAACGACGCGGCCAGATAGAGGACGCGTCCCGATCCGTACGTGAACAACGCCGAAACCGGCGTCCCGTTCCCGGTGTCCGACGCGAGCGGTACCGCGCTCGCCGGCAGGCGAAAGCCCTCGACGGTCGCAAGAGGCCGCCACCGGAGAATGGTCTCGGGCGCCGCCATGTCTCTGACGTTTCCGGCCGTCATCGGGCGGCCCGTATACGCGATGCCGAGCCCCTCCGTAAGGGCCGAGCGCCCGTCCGTGATCACGCCGCCACCCGCCTTCACGAATCGAATGACGGCGGCCGTTTCTTCCTTGCTGAAGGCCCGCGCCGTGGCGACAGGCACCACCAGCACTTCCGACGGCGACAGCGGCGCACCGGCGAGGTCCGAGTGCTTGAGCTCACGCGGTGTGACGCCGTACGCCACGAACGTCCTGCGGAAGCTCTCCTGATCCATCGCCGCTTCCCCGGTCGCGGACGAGTCCCAAACGAGCGCGACCAGGAGCGGTACGGGCGGCGACGGCGGAAGCGGGCTGTGACGGCGGACCAGCATCCACGTCCGGGCGACGAAAGCCTGGATCTTGGTAAGCGTGCCGGGGGGAGCCGGCGGCGGCTCGGCGATCCCTTCCGCGACCACAATCTCGCCGTCGCCCGGGACGAGCGCGGTTGTCACGGTACCGCTGCGGCGGACGGTCGACGTGCTCTCGCGCGTCCGGCGGCCGTCTCGCGCCTCGAGGAACTCGTGGAGATACTCGTCCTGCAGCCGGAGGCTGCCGGTCGCGCCGGCCGTCAGAATCAGATGGCGGCCGTCGGCCACGCGCGCCGGAAAATCGCGCAGCGACACGAACCGGTAGCCGAGCGCCTTGACGCCGCGAATCACCTCGTGAAACGGAGCCGGATCGAGAAAGTCGTGGACGTAGCCCGACGCGATGCCGTCCCGGACGACCAGGAGCGCCTTTGCATTCGCCACGAGCACCGCAGGATCGGGCTTGGCGGCGGGCAGGTATCCGAGATTCTCCGGCACGACCTGCGCGCCGCGGACGTCAACGGTGGGAAACGGGAAGAACTGCTGCGTCCCCTGACGGTCCATCGTGAGCATCCGCTCGTAGAACGTCGAGAAGACCTTGGCGACCTCGCCGTAGTCGAGGTGCGACGCCGTGTAGTGGGGCGTCTCCCACGCGACCGGATACAGCCCGTTCCGGAAACACTCGTCGAGCGCGGCCGCCAGCTTGTTCCGGACGAGCTCGACCGAATCGTCGCCTCTGGGCGCATTTCGCTCGGCGTCCCAGAACTCGAAGTCGTCGGGCGACACGCCGCGGTACTGATGGGTGTCGCCGTGCAGCACGACCGTCCCCCCCTGCCGGACGCCGTCGAGCAGGGCGGCAACCAGCGCGGGCCGATCCGACAGCGTGACCTCTCGGTTGTTGGCGGGATCGCGGAAAATCGG
>WNFC01010828.1_pt1 | contig 14836 bp, 13 predicted proteins | sample 5400541 | NCBI WGS metagenome assembly WNFC01 (sample SAMN13153342, study PRJNA577476) | soil metagenome | isolation source: 120 cm saprolite under Douglas fir tree site 2 hole 2 replicate 1 | place: USA:California | collected 2015-04-18
GATGGGCGGGTATCCCGGTACGCGGGACCCCCGGACCATGTATCGTAATGTCCGGTCGCTGTCGGTAAGGCGAGAACGGCAGGCAGAGCTTGCGCAGCACGTCCAGCCCGCTCCGCGATCACGGGTTTCGCGAGCAAGGGCGTGACCCGAAGCCCGAGCAAAAGTTAGGGAGTTGTTGTTCATGGCTCAGGGCACCGTCAAATGGTTCAACGCGGATAAGGGCTACGGCTTCATCGCGGTCGACGGTGGTAGGGACGTTTTCGTCCACTTCTCGGCTATTCAGTCGGACGGCTACCGCACGCTTGAAGAAGGTCAGCGAGTCGAATTCGAGATTACGCAGAGCGACCGTGGCCCGCAAGCGGAGGCTGTCAGAGCGGTTTAGTTCCGCGGCATGGCGCGGTAGACCCGGTACCGGAGTTGCCAGGACCCGGCTTGCACTCTCGGGGTGAGAGTGCTAAACAAGTCGTTGTCACTCTCGGGTTGAGAGTGCCAACTCACAAGCGTGATCGGGGCGATGAGGCAGGGTATTCCGCAGCAGGAAGGGACTGTCTGCGGGGCTTGCCGTCCGTCGCGGGCGTCGGCTCGGTCGGCATTTCACCAGGCAATAAGTTCCAGGAGGACTAGGAGCCTATGGCAGCGAAGATGATCGCGTATGACGAGGACGCCAGGCGCGGCCTCGAGCGCGGCATGAACCAGCTGGCCGACGTCGTCAAGGTAACCCTCGGCCCCAGGGGCCGGAACGTTGTGCTCGAGAAGAAGTGGGGAGCCCCCACGATCACCAACGATGGCGTGTCCATCGCTAAGGAGATCGAGCTCGAGGACCCGTGGGAGAAGATCGGCGCCGAGCTCGTCAAGGAAGTAGCCAAGAAGACGGACGACGTGGCCGGTGACGGCACGACGACCGCCACCGTTCTCGCTCAGGCGTTGGTCCGCGAGGGCCTGCGCAACGTCGCCGCCGGCGCCAACCCGATGTCGCTCAAGCGCGGCATCGAGGCGGCCGTCGAGCGGGTGAGCGAGGAGCTTTCCAAGCTGGCCAAGGACGTGGAGACCAAGGAGCAGATCGCTTCGACCGCCTCCATCTCCGCCGGTGACCCCGCGATCGGCGAGATGATCGCCGAGGCGATGGACAAGGTCGGCAAGGAAGGCGTCATCACTGTCGAAGAGAGCAACACCTTCGGCCTCGAGCTCGAGCTCACCGAGGGCATGCGTTTCGACAAGGGCTACATCTCACACTATTTCGTCACTGACCCGGAGCGGATGGAAGCGGTTCTCGAGGACGCGTACATCCTGATCGTCAACTCGAAGATCTCAGCGAACAAGGACCTCCTGCCGCTGCTCGACAAGGTGGTCCAGGCCAACAAGCCGCTGGTCATCATCGCCGAGGATGTGGATGGCGAGGCGCTCGCCACCCTGGTGGTCAACAAGATCCGCGGCCTGTTCAAGTCCGTCGCGGTGAAGGCGCCGGGCTTCGGTGACCGGCGCAAGGCCATGCTCGGTGACATCGCGGTCCTGACCGGCGGCCAGGTGATCAGCGAGGAAGTCGGCCTCAAGCTGGACACCACCGAGCTCGACATGCTCGGCCGGGCCCGCAAGGTCGTGGTCACCAAGGACGAGACCACGATCGTCGACGGCGCTGGCGACTCCGAGCAGATCTCCGGCCGGGTGAACCAGATCCGCGCCGAGATAGAGAACACCGACTCGGACTACGACCGCGAGAAGCTCCAGGAGCGGCTCGCCAAGCTGGCTGGCGGCGTAGCCGTCATCAAGGCTGGCGCGGCGACTGAGGTCGAGCTGAAGGAGCGCAAGCACCGCATCGAGGACGCTGTGCGCAACGCCAAGGCCGCTGTCGAGGAGGGTGTGGTCGCCGGTGGCGGCGTCGCCCTGCTGCAGGCCGGCAAGAACGCCTTCAAGAAGCTCGAACTGCCTGGCGACGAGCTGACCGGCGCGAATATCGTGCGCCGCGCGCTCGAAGAGCCGCTGAAGCAGATCGCCGTCAACGCCGGCCTCGAGGGCGGCGTGGTGGCCGAGAAGGTGCGCGGTCTGGATCCGGGTCACGGCCTGAACGCTGCGACGGGCGAGTACGTCGACATGTTCAAGGCCGGGATCATCGACCCGGCGAAGGTGACGCGCTCTGCCCTGCAGAACGCGGCCTCCATCGCCGGCCTGTTCCTCACGACCGAGGCCGTTATCGTGGAAAAGCCGGAGAAGGACAAGGCTCCGGCCGCTCCCGGCGGCGGTGACATGGACTTCTAGTCCTCGTTAGTCGGCCGGAACGTACGTTCCGGCCGGCGCGGTGACCGAGGTCTACCTCGCACCGGGTCCCGACCCGGGTGAGACAAGGAAAGGCGGCTCTGGCTTGGGCCAGAGCCGCCTTTTCGTGTGTTCCCGGGGCGCTGGGCCAAGGTAAATGAAGTGGCACCTGTTGCGTGCCGGCTCCTCAAGCGGCCATTAAAGGTGGATCATCAAGGCATGGATCCGCCCAGCGAGCAGCTGATCCGCGACTACCTCAACCGGTTGTCGCTCGCCGCGAAGGCCCGGCTGGAGCCCAGGGACCGGCAGGCATTGCTCGACGACACGCGCGCGCGCATCGACAATGAGACTGGCAGCCTGAGCAAGCCGACAGCGGCGCAGGCAAGGCGGATTCTGGCCGCCCTTGGTGATCCGACTGCCGTCGCAGAGAATGAGCGCGCAAGGATCGCCGCCCTCAGGGACCCGGCTTCCGGCAGCCGGGCAAACGGATCCATCCGACAGATCTGGCCGCCACCGGGCATCCCGGCGATCAGCCAGGTGCCGGCCAGCCAGATGCCGGCCAGGCAGGTGCCGGCCAGGCAGGTGCCGGCCAGGCAGGTGCCGGCCAGGGCTCCGGCACCGATGCCGCCCTTGTCCCGGGCAGCGCTGCAGTCCCTGTCACCCGGTACAGCGAGCCTGCCGGCCGCGGTCGGCAGGCCAGCCTACGCCAGCAACGGCAGCTCGGGCAGCGGGTCGGGCCCGCCATCGCCCACTGCCCTATCTCGCCTGGCCGAGCCAGCGAGTTCCGACGAACCGTCAGGTCCGGAAGGCGCATCCGGTCGCGCGGGGCCGCCAGGGTGCGGTCCACGATCATCGAGCGCTCCGCGCGGCTTGCCATCCCAGCGCACTCCGCGCGGCCTGCCCTCTCCTGGCGTTCCCAACGGCGTGCCGCGACCACGCGAAGCGCCCGCTTCGGCCAGTTCGCCGCCGCCGGCCAGTTCGCCGCCGCCGGGCAGTTCGCCGCCGCCGGCCAGTTCGCCGCCGCTGGCCAGCTCGCCCGCTCGGGGAAACTCGTCGGCTCCGGACAACTCGCACGCTCCCGGCAGCGAGCCTGCGCCGCCCGCAGGACAGTCCGAGCAGGACAAGGCCAGCCCCAAAGCGACGCCAGGACGGGGCGGGACAGATCACTCCGGGCTCGACGAGGACGAACCGGGTGTCGAGTTGAGCGTCGAGCTGCCAGAACCGGTCTACGAGGAGGCCGGCCGCAGCTGGCTATCCCAGCGAGCCGGCGCGGCTGCGGGCGGGCTTGCGCGGTTCGGATCTGCTCTGGCCGGTGTCGCGGTGCGAGACCCCCTGGAAACGATCGCGGTTCTCGTACTGGGAATCGGAGGGGCCATATACCAGCCGGTCTGGCTCGTTGGCGCCCTCATCGCGGTGGTATCCAGGAAATGGGATCTTCGCGATAAATGGTTCGGGCTCGCCGGACCCGTCGTCGTCGTCATAGTCGGCGCGACCCTCGCCATCGTCCTGGGCGGCCAGCACACGTCGTTTGGTTCGTACGCGTTCGAAGCCTGGCTGGCCCTGGGCCGGCTGAGCAGGATCGGCGCTGTCCTCGGTGCCAGCTACCTGCTCTGGCGCGCCTATAACGGACCACGGGAGCCCAGGGATCCGCCGTGGAGCATGCCGCGCAGGCGTGGCTGACAGCCGCATTCTCCGGCCCTCCTGAGGCAGCATTAATGCGGTGTCCTAGGGGACCGAACAGGGTATGTTCTGCTCGTGACCCCGGCCATCGGCGGAGTCTGGGGACACGCAAGCACATTTCAGGCATACCGTGCCTGGTGCGTAAGCCTTTTCTGGCCTAGCCAGTTCCATCCGGACGTGGGCGCACCGGGTGGGGACCGATAGCCTATATATGCGCAGCAAGGTCGTATCGCATCATTTCTCTTCGCGTAAAGGGTCCGCACGTGCCAACTGGCAAGGTCAAGTGGTATGACGCCGACAAGGGGTTCGGCTTCCTCACCCGTGATGACGGTGGCGAGGTCTTCGTGCACTCGACTGCTTTGGCGACGGCAGGCACGGTCTTGCGAGCCGGGCAGCGGGTTGAATTCGGCGTGGCCGAGGGCCGGCGCGGGGCGCAGGCACTTCAGGTCAGGACCCTGGAGCCGCCGCCTAGTGTCGCGAAGTCCAGCCGCAAGGGCACAGACGAGATGACCGTGCTAGTCGAGGACCTGATCAAACTGCTTGACGGGCTGTCGAACACCTATCACCGCGGGAAGCACCCTGACGCCAGGGAAGCGAAGAAGATCGCGGCCGTGCTGCGAGCGGTAGCAGACGATATAGATAGCTAGCTCACGCCGCCAGATCGGGCCTATCTGCCGAGCTGGCAATCTCCCCGGTGCCTACCCACTCGCGCCGCGGGCGTAGATAACGCGCTATGAGGTGCTCGGAACCGGCCGCTGCCTGGCCCGCAGGATGCGGTTCCTCCGCGCGAGAAGCAGCGAGGAGAGCGACAGCGCGAGACCGGCGGCCGCTACGGACAGGCCGGCCACGCCGCTGCCGGTCATCGACATCAGCAGGCCGAGAAGGCCGCCGATGACCCAGGACAGCTGGTGCAGCGTCTCCGATGCCGCGAACGTGGATGACCGAACGTCGGCGCCGACCTCGCGCTGCAGCGGCCCACAGCCCGAAGTACAAGGCGCACAACGACGTCACTACCAGCGCCACAGCCAGCATGCCGAACACGATCACCTGGGGTGCCCTGGAGCGCAGCGCGGCGCCGATGGCGGTGCCGATGAGCCCGCCGGCGGCAACTGCCGCGATCATCTCGCCGAGTGCCAAGTGGTCAGAGACGCCCCCGAAGTGAACCGTGCGCAAGATGAAGGCGAGAAAGAAGATCATGAAGCCTGAGTAGGCGCGCAGGGTGATGTTGGCCCCGAGTGCCTCGCCGACGACCGGCCCGACCGGCCTGGGGAAGAGTTTCCTGTGCAACCTCCGGTCCCGGCCGCCGCCGGGACGCTCGTGACCCGAGCCGGGAGAGCCGGGCTGTGCGGCGCCCGCACCTGTCTCGGTGGCCGGCGCTTGCTGCTCCGGCGCCTGCAGTACGGGCACTGGCTCGTCGACTCCGCTAGGCAGCCGGAATCCCGGCACCATCGCGGCCAGGTACACCAGCGTTCCGACCCGCAGCACCCACGCCGCGCCGCCCGCATGACCGCCTGCGGCGGCGTCGATCCCCGCAGCAATGGGAACCCCGATGGACGTCGCGATCACCGACGCAAGCGCCACGCGCGCGTTGGCGGTGACGAGTGTGATCTCGGCCGGCAGCAGGCGGGGGGTCACTGAGGCCCTGGTGACTCCGTAGGCCTTCTGCAGGACGAGGACTCCGAATGCCGCCGGCAGAAGCGTCAGCGTGTCGTTGTGCTGGACCGCGCCGGCCATGCCCCAGCACAACAGTCCCCGCGCGAGCATCGTGCCGATCAGGATGTACCTGCGGCCGTGCCTGACCCGGTCAAGCAGCGGGCCAATGAAGGGAGCGAGCAGCGCGAACGGCGCCATCGTGATGATCAGGGCCAGCGCGACGTGGCCCCTGGCCTCGGTCACCGATGCGCTGAAGAACAGGGTGCCGGCTAGGGCTACGGCCACGAATCCGTCACCGACGCTGCCCGCTGCGGACAACTCGATCAGCTGTGCCAGGCCGGTCCTGCCCGCTCCTCCGGCGTGCGTCATCTTGTGCAGTGTTCGGGAAGTTCCGCTTGCCGCAGCCGCGCCAGCACGTCCCGCCGTCTGCGAGGCAGAGACAAATGACCTGGCTGCCTGCCTGGCCCGAGCCCCAGCCCGCAAATCTCCCATGGACATAGTATTGAGCCTTCCGGTCCTACCACGGCACCACAGACTCGGGCAGTAGCCCGGATGGGGCACAATTAGTGATCGTGAGCCCTACGACGCGCCAGGCGGAGCCGGATCAGGCCAGCGCCGCTGCGGTGGACCTTGCCCGTGCCGCGGCTGAGGCTGACGCCGGGCCGGACGAGGTCGGTCCTCACGTCGGCATCCAAGTCGAGGCGGACCGGGTCGTAACCCACCTGTTCGCCTCCCTCAGTCCCGCGTATGTCGGCTGGCGCTGGGCCGTGACGGTCTCCAGGGCCGCGCGGTCGAAGGTGGTCACGGTCAGCGAGAACGTGCTTCTGCCCGGGCCCGATTCCCTGCTCGCGCCGCCCTGGGTGCCGTGGACCGAGCGGGTCCGCCCCGGTGACCTGAAGGCCGGCGACCTGATGCCAGCCAAGTCAGACGACGAGCGCCTCGTTCCTGTCGTGGCTATCGCCGGCGAGACCGGGCTGCTGGACTGGGACGAGACCGACGCCTGGCGGCTGCCCGGCGACGTGGGCGCCGGGCCTGCCGGTGAGCCAGCTCAGCCAGGTGCCAGCCCTGATGCTGGCCAGACACCGGCCGGCGAGCCGGGAGGTGGCGCGAGCGAGGCCGGCGAGCCAGGCGCTCACCGCGCGCCAGGCAGCCGGACGCGCACCAGGCGTAAGTCCGCTCCTGGGGAGCGCGACCGGACTCCTGGCTTGCTCAGGCCCGCGAGGGTTCTGTCAGCCACGGGGCGCGACGAGGCCGCGCTGCGGTGGTACACAAGCGAGCAAGGTCCCGACTCCCCGCTCGCCAGCTCGGCGCCGGCCAACTGCGTGACCTGCGGGTTCTTGGTCAGGCTGAGCGGGCCGCTCGGCCGGGTCTTCGGAGTATGCGCGAACGAGTACGCTCCCGACGACGGCAAGGTGGTCTCGGTTGACCATGGCTGCGGTGCGCACTCCGACGGAGCGGCTGCGGTCAGCGCCGTCGAAGCCGGCACGGTCGCTCCCAGCGTCGACGAGCTCGGCTACGACATGCTGAACACCGGCGCGACCGTGCCAGAGAGTGTGCTCGAGACCCTGGACCACGAGCAGCTCTAATCCCGGTCCTCAGACGCCCGAGCCCGCGATCGCTTCAGCAGCGGGACATACCCGACTGCGAAGAGGCCGAGTCCCACGCCGACGACGCAGGTCCAGATCCACCAGTGCTGTGACGCCGGCAAGTGATGACGCAGCACCAAGACCACGATCAGCGCTACTGCCCAGGCGCCCGCGCCAACAGCCGCGATCAGCCGGTCGTTGCCTTCAAGGGCCGGCGGAACCTCGCGATATGGCTTGGGCACACACCTCAGGTTAGCGAAGCCGCGGCGAGGGCAGCCTAGGCGGCAGATCGGCCGAGGTTATCGCGCGGTCTGGCCCCGGTGGCGTACCTTGTTCGTGCCCGGCCGGCCAGGTTAAAAGCCAGCCTGCCAGGTACCGACCGACGGGCTGCCGGCCGTAGCTGGCGGAATCATTCGCCACGCTCTACGGTTAGCAAGAATAATGAGCGAAGCTAACGATTATGACAACACCCCAGTCCAGGTCGGACGCCGGGCTGGCAACATCCCTGCGGATCTCGGTCAGCCGGCTGGCGCGACGGATGCGCGCCGAGCGAGTCGCTCAGGGCCTGCAACCAGAGCTTTCCGACTCGCAGCTCGCCGCACTGGCCGCCCTGGAGAAGCGCACGATGACTCCCGGCGAGCTCGCCGAGCACGAGAAGGTGCAGCCGCCGTCGATCACCAGGGTCATCGCCTCTCTGGAAGAACGCGGCCTGATTCAGCGGATGCCGCATCCAAGCGACCGCCGGCAGGTCGTTCTCACCGTGACCGACCAGGGGCGAGACGTGGTGCGCCAGGTCAGGCGGCTGCGCGAGGCATGGCTGGCGCGGCGGCTGCGCGACCTGACTCCGGCCGAGCGCGCGGTGCTGAAGGACGCGGTGCCGATTCTGGAGAAGCTGAGCCAGTCCTGAGCCGGACGGAGGCTCGCCCCGAACCAGCCCATAGTGGGTCACCACGCACCGAGCCCGGCCGGACCGAGCGGCCGGCCAGGCCGCGCCAACGGATGTTCAGCTCGCTGCGGGTGCGGAACTTCAGGCTTTTCGCCGCCGGCCAGGTGGTTTCCAACACCGGCACCTGGATGCAGCGGGTCGCCCAGGACTGGCTGATACTCCAGCTCACCAACGGCAGCGGGACGGCGGTCGGCATCGCGACCGGCCTGCAGTTCCTCCCGCTGCTGATGTTTAGCCTCTGGGGCGGCATGATCGCCGACCGCTACCCCAAGCGCATGGTCCTGATGGTGACCCAGGCCAGCATGGGCTGCCTCGCGCTCACGCTCGGCGTGCTCGCGGTGACCGGAGTCGTCCAGCCATGGCACGTCTACCTGCTCGCGTTCGGCCTGGGGATGGCCACCGTGGTGGACAACCCGACCAGGCAGTCCTTCGCGATCGAGATGGTCGGCCGCGACGACCTGCAGAACGCGATCGCACTGAACAGTGCGGTGTTCAATCTGGCCAGGATCGCCGGTCCGGCCGTGGCCGGCATCGTGATCGGCTTCATCGGCATATCTACGGCCTTCTTCCTCAACGCGGCCTCGTACCTGACCGTGATAGTCAGCCTGCGCCTGATGCGCCAATCTGAACTGCGCCCGGCAGAGCGGGTCGCGCGGGCCAAGGGACAGCTGCGCGAGGGTCTGGCCTACGTCCGGTCCAGGCCGGACCTGCTCATGACGATGGTCCTGGTCTTCTTCGTCGCGACGTTCGGAATGAACTTCCAGGTCACCACCGCCCTGATGTCGCGCGTGGTGTTCGATACGGGTGCCGGGAAGTTCGGCCTCGCATCGGCCGTCTTCGCGATCGGCGCGCTGATCGGGGCCCTTGTCGCCGCGCGCCGCAGCAAGACGGGCATGCGCATGCTGATCTGGACGGGGCTGGCCTTCGGCCTGCTGGAAGCCGCCACTGGACTGATGCCGTCGTACTGGTTGTTCCTCGTCCTGCTGGTGCCGACCGGGCTGGCCGTGATCAGCTTCACCACGCTGGCGAACTCGTCGGTGCAGCTCAGCGTCCCGGCCGAGATGCGCGGCCGCGTGATGGGGATCTACATGCTCGTCTTCCTCGGCGGCGCTCCGCTCGGGTCGCCGCTGACCGGCTGGGTCGCCGAGCAGTTCGGCACCAGGATCAGCATGGTCGCCGGTGCCGCGATCTCGGTCGCCGCCACTGTCGTCGTCGCAGCACTGGTCGCCCGGCACCGGGGGGTGCCCGTCCGTACCTACCTGCGCCAGGCCAGGTTCGCGCGGCTGGCGGCCTGAGCGCGGCTGGCGGCCTGAGCGCGGCTGGCGGCCTGAGCGCGGCTCGCGGCCTTGGCGCGGTTGGCGCCCTGAGCGCGAGATGCGGCCTGACCCTGGTAGCAATGTGCCATGCGACTCTTCGTCGCGGTGACGCCGCCGCAGGCCGCGCTGGCCGAGCTTGACGCGGCCGCCGCCGCCCTACGCGCCGACTGGCCAGGATTGCGCTGGGCCGGCCTGGACAAGTGGCACGTCACGCTCGCATTCCTCGGCGAGGTCGCCGATGAGCGGCTCGCTGACTTGCGGACGCGGCTAGCACGCGCTTCCGGCCGGCATCATGCGCTCCGGCTGAGCATTGGCCGCGGCGGGGCGTTCCCGTCACCTGCCAAGGCCCGGGTGCTTTGCGCGCACATCCACGGCGACCCACAGGCTATGTCGGACCTGCGCAGGCTCGCCGAGTCTGTCGCCGCGGCCGCCCGGCGCGCCGGGGCACCGCCGCCCGACGAGGGCAGGCGCTACCGGCCGCACGTAACCCTCGCGAGGAGCAAGCAGCCCGCCAACCTCGGCCCGCTGGTCGCCGCTCTGGGCGACTTCAGCGGTATGGCCTGGGACGCCACAACCGTCGAGCTGATCAAGAGCCAGACCGGCCCGCTGACGAACTACGAGACGATCGGGAACTGGCCGCTGCGCGCGCCCGCCTAGGCGATCACGCGGTGCCCGGTCAGAAGTTGCTGTCGAGGACGTCTGCGCCGCCTGGCACGTCGCGGACCGACCTGGCTGACGGGCCGATATACCGGGCGCTGGGCCGGACCAGCCTGCCGGTCCGCTTCTGCTCGAGTATGTGCGCCGCCCAGCCCGCCGTGCGCGCACACGTGAACATCGAGGTGAACATGTGCGGCGCGACCCCGGCGAAGTCGAGCATGATCGCCGCCCAGAACTCGACGTTGGTGGCCAGGACCCGATCCGGCCGCCGTGCGTGCAGCTCGTCGAGGGCTGCCTTCTCCAGGGCCGCCGCCACCTCGTACCGCGGAGCGCCGAGATCACGCGCGGTCCGGCGCAGTACGCGGGCGCGAGGATCCTCGGCCCGGTAGACCCGGTGGCCGAACCCCATCAGCCGCTCGCCCTTGTCCAGGGCCTCCTTGACGTAGGCCTCGGCGTCGCCTGTCCGTTCCACTTCCTCGATCATGTGCAGAACGCGGGCGGGGGCGCCGCCGTGCAGCGGGCCGGACATCGCGCCGACCGCGCCGGACAGCGCCGCGGCCACATCCGCCCCGGTGGACGCGATGACCCGCGCGGTGAAGGTGGACGCGTTCATGCCGTGCTCTGCGGCGGACACCCAGTACGCGTCGATCGCCTTGACATGCTTCGGGTCGGGATCGCCGCGCCAGCGGATCATGAACCGCTCGGTAATCGTCCTCGCCTCATCGACTCGGCGCTGCGGCACCATCGGCAGGCCGATGCCGCGGGCGGCTTGGGCGACGAACGACAGGGCCATCACCGACGCGCGTGCGAGGTCGTCCCGCGCCTGCTCGTCGGAGATGTCGAGCAGTTGCTGCATCCCCCACGCCGGGGCCAGCATCGCGAGCGCGCTCTGCACGTCGACCCTGATGTCGCCGGAGTGGACCGGAATCGGATACGGCTCGGCCGGAGGCAGGCCTGGCTCGAATGCGTTGTCGACCAGAAGCCCCCAGACATGCCCGTACGTCACATGCCCGACAAGCTCCTCGATGTCCACACCTCGGTACCTGAGCGCACCGCCTTCTTTGTCTGGCTCGGCGATCTGAGTCTCGAAAGCGACGACCCCTTCGAGGCCAGGCGTGAAGTCGGACATCTGGCTCTCCTCTTCTGTCGACCGGCCGCGTCACAGGGGCCGGCAAGCCGGTCAAACGCCGCTAAGCTTACGACCCTTTTGTTTAACTTCTCACATGGCCGCCTGCCGAGTCTCGCCCCAGCTTGCTGTGTGAGGATCTGTACCCATGGGGCTGGCGAAGAACGCAGCGGAGTGGCCCACCGAGGGCCTTGATGAGGGCATGCTCTCGCCCGATCCGCATGATCAGTTCGACCGCTGGATGGGCGACGTCGTCGAGCTCGGGCTGCCTGAGCCGACGGCCATGGTGCTCGCGACCGTCTCGGCCGCCGGGCAGCCCAGAGCCAGGACAGTACTGCTGAAGGGCCACGACAAGGACGGCTTCGCCTTCTTCACCAACAGGACGTCCAGGAAGGGCACCGACCTGGACGAGGTGCCGAGGGCCTGCTTGCTCTTCCCATGGCACCCGATTCACCGTCAGGTGATCGTGGAGGGGACCGCGACCAGGTTGTCGCCCGAGGCCAGCGCGGCGTACTTCAGGACCAGGCCGCACGCCTCGCAGCTGGCCGCCTGGGCGAGCAGGCAGTCGACGGTGATCAGCTCGCGGCAGGATCTCGAGGAGCGTTTCGCGCTGATGGAAAGGCGCTGGCCGGCCGGCGAGCAGGTGCCGCTGCCGGAGTTCTGGGGCGGATACCTGGTCACGCCGCAGACGATCGAGTTCTGGCACGGCAGGGCCAACCGGATGCACGACCGGCTGCGCTACCGCAGGGACGGCGGGCACTGGATTATCGAGCGCCTGGCACCCTAAGGTTGGCTGGCGCCCCGACTGCGTGACGCGCCGTAGCATCGAAGCCGGAGGGAGGCAGCGGTGACGGCGCACGGCCTGATCGATACGACGGAGATGTACCTTCGCACGGTCTACGAACTGACCGAGGAAGGGATCGTTCCGCTGCGTGCCAGGATCGCAGAGCGGCTGTCGCAGAGCGGCCCCACGGTCAGCGAGACCGTGGCCAGGATGGAACGCGACGGGCTTCTGACGGTCATCGACAACAGAAGGCTGTCGCTGACCGACGATGGCCTGCGACTGGCAACCCGGGTGATGCGCAAGCACCGGCTGGCCGAATGCCTGCTGGTGGACGTGATCGGCCTGCCTTGGGAGGAAGTGCACATCGAGGCATGCCGCTGGGAACATGTCATTTCTGACAGCGTAGAACGGCGACTAGCTGAGCTGCTGAATTACCCGGTGCGTTGTCCACACGGAAATGTCATTCCCGGGCTAGCCGAGCTTGACGTGCCTGACGTAGCCATCGACGGCGCGCAAGCTGCTGCGCAGCAGGCTGACCTTGCCATGACAGCCATAGCGGGGAAGGCGCCAGTGGACGTCATTGTCCAGAGGATCAGCGAACAACTCCAAAGTGACGCCGCACTAATGCTTAAACTAAAGACCATAGGGATACAGCCCGGCCGCGAGGTCACCCTCGTTGCCGGCCACGACGATGTGCGGGTGACAAGTGCAGGCACGGACGGTGGGGATCTTGGTGCCGGGGTGGCGCTGCCGCGCGGCATCGCGGCACAGCTGTTCGTTGTCGCAGCGTCCTGACCGCCTGGTAGACGGATTATGACGGCAGACGGCGAAGCCGCGGCGCGAGTCGATGCGGTGCGGGCGGGTGAAGCTACCCCGTTCAGCTTGTCCACCGAGGAGATTCTGAGCCACGTCGAGACCGCGGTGATCGCCGTCGACCACGACGGCCTGGTGCGTTACGCGAATAGATTCGCAGCCGAGTTGCTCGGCTTCGCTGATCCGGCCGAGCTGATCGAGGTGCCGTTCGGTCGGCTTGGCTTTGACGATGAGGACATCAGCAAGGTCGAGAACCTTGAGTACCAGGCCTGCCGAGGGCGGGACTGGGAGGGTACGCTCGCGATCAGGCGCAAGGATGGTTCCAACTTCTTCGTCAGGATGAACGCGGCCCCGCTGCGCGGCCGCGACGGCGAGGTCGCCGGATCCGTGATCATGGCGAAGCAGGCCGTCCAGGTCGGCACTCAGGGATCGACCGGGCGGGCGGGCCTGCTCGACCGGATCGGAGAGCGGCTGGGGGGTTCACTCGAGCTCGACGAGACGCTGAGCCGTGTCGCCGACACGCTCGTTCCGCAGTTCGCCGACCACTGCTTCATCGACTTGCGGACCAAGGAAGTGCTCGTCCGCAAGGTCCAGAAGAACGCGGGGGGCTGGGAGCCCGCGGGCACTGGCTGGGCGAAGGTCGGCGAGCACGTCACCTATCAGCGCGGTCACTTCTGCGACCAGGCGATCGCCCAGGGCGAGACCATCCTGGTCGAGGACCTGCTCGAGGAGGACTTCCAGGCAACCACCGCCGAAAGCCTCCAGGCCATCAGGGAAGTCGGCATTACTTCGGTCATCGCCGCGCCGCTGCACATGCGCGGGCAAGACCTCGGCGTGCTGACGCTGGCGCTGTCCGACCTCACCGTGCGCGATGCCCAGCACTATGTCGCAGACGACCGTGACCTGGTCGCCGCGATCGCGAGCCGGGTATCTGTCGCGGTCGACAACGCCCTGCTGTTCGAGGAGGAACGGGCCACAGCGCTGGCCTTCCAGACCAGCCTGCTGCCGATTAAGCCGCCCGTCCTTGACGGGCTCGAGGTGGCCTACCGGTACGTCCCGGCGAAGCCGCTCGAGACTCATGGCCAGGGCATTCAGACCCAGGTCGGCGGCGACTGGTACGACATCATCCAGCTGTCAGCGGGCCGGGTCGGCATCGTGATCGGCGACGTCGAAGGACGCGGTGCCAGGGCGGCAGCCATCATGGGCCAGCTGCGCTCAGCGCTTCGGGCGTTCGCCCAGGACGATAAGGCGCCGGCCGACATCCTGGGCAGGCTGGATGACTGGCTACGGAAAATGACTGATGAACGGGAGGAACAGGACACCGATCCGCTGACGGCCAGCTGCACCTACCTGATCTATGATCCGTGGTCCCGCCAGCTGACGATCGCCAACGCAGGTCACATGCCGCCGCTGATCGTGACGGACGAGGATGTTACCCCGCTGACGATCCAGCATCAGGGCATCTTGATCGGCCTGCGCGGCATGTTCCCCGGCCTGCCGACCTACCGCGAGGAAGCCCATAACCTGCCCGCCGGGTCGACGCTGATCTTCTACACCGACGGGCTAGTTGACCGGCGTCATCGGGCCGACGGGCAAGGCCACTACGACGACACCGAGGTGTTCGGCATGCTCAGCGAGGCCGTCAAGTCAGTGGCCAGCGAAAGCGTCGAGAAGATAGCCGAGGCGGCTGAGCACGCCGTCCCCGGTCAGATCGACGATGACGTGGCGATCCTGGTGATCAGGACCTCGACGGAGAACCTGCGGACTTGGGATATGCGCTTCCCTGCCGAGCCGATCAAGGTGTCAGAAGCGCGGCGGCTGGCCTTCGACATGTTTGTCCAGTGCGGGATGGCCGACGACCAAGCCGAGCTCGCCTGCCTGCTGGTGTCCGAGGTCGTCACAAACGTGGTCCTGCACACCTCCGCGGCGCGGGCGCCGCAGCAGGAGGTCGTGTTCGAGGCTGTGGGCAAGCCGAGGACGCCCGGCGGTCTCGAGGACTGGGCCGCCTTCGTCGACTCGTCGTTC
>WNFC01007835.1_pt1 | contig 14835 bp, 10 predicted proteins | sample 5400541 | NCBI WGS metagenome assembly WNFC01 (sample SAMN13153342, study PRJNA577476) | soil metagenome | isolation source: 120 cm saprolite under Douglas fir tree site 2 hole 2 replicate 1 | place: USA:California | collected 2015-04-18
GCTCTTCTGGCGAGCGCTTTGAACGCATCAACCCGCTGGTGGCGCTCGACGCTGGCTTGCTGTTTGCATCGGTAGGGCAGATCTTCGGGCGCATCGGCAATCTCATCAACGGTGACATTATCGGGTACCCCAGTACGCTTCCCTGGTCGACCGTCTACCAGCACCCCGCTAGCTGGGCATGCCTGAACCGCACGACTTGTAACGTTCCCGTACAGCCCGCGGCGGCCTATGAATTGCTCACCAACGTGGCCTTACTGGTCCTGCTGTTCTCCCTCGCACGCTACGTGAGGCGCCCAGGAGTCCTGATGCTGGTCTACCTGTACGGCTACGTCGTGACGCAGTTTCTGCTCTTCTTCGCCCGCGACAACGTCGTTGTCAGCTTTCTCGGGTTGAACTGGGGGCTGAAGCAGGCGCAGTGGACCTCCATCGTCCTGTTCCTGCTCCTGCTCCCCGTCACCTACCTGGTGTTCCGTTCCTCGAGGCCGGTGCCGGTCGGTGAAGTAGCTGCGACCTACGGCATCCCACAGCCGCCAGAAGCCGGGAAGCAGGTGAAAGAGGGGCGAGCAGTGGGTACAGGAAAGAGCAATACGATCCCGAAGCCGCGGCAGAAAGGGCACAAACGACGTTGACACTGCCGATTACTCGATCTACTACCGCCAGTAGTACTCTTGACGGTCATACTATTGCGAGCTATAATCCGACAGGTAACATGAGTGCATAGGGTATTCCCCGGTTATCTGAAGCGGGAAGTTGGTAGGAACAATGGAAGTTGAAAGCCTTTCACCTGGTGAGACAAAAGCCGGGACGGGTGCGGGAGAACACAGAAGAAACGGTGGCAAACGCCGCATCGCCGTTTTTCTCGTGGTGGGCCTTTTATGCGTTGGGCTGCTCGCGCTGCTCGGGTCCCAAATCCTGGCACCTGCCCAGGGTCAGACCAACCCCGGGAGCAGTCCGCTTCTAGGACACCCCGCGCCTGATTTTACCCTGGCAACTCTCAGCTCCCATCCTGCGCCGGCAGTGCATCTGGCAGGCTTAAAGGGGAAGCAGGTGATGCTCAACTTCTGGGCCTCGTGGTGCGATGCTTGTAAACAAGAAGCTGCCCTGCTGCAGACGACATGGCAGCGCGTACAGGCTCAGGGGGTCGTCTTTCTGGGCATCGATATTCAAGATACCCAGAGCGATGGGCTGAACTTCTTGCGCACCTTTGGGGTCACCTACCCCAATGTGGTGGAACCGAATGGCTCCGTAACGATTAACTATGGCGTCACCGGCGTGCCGGAGACCTTCTTTCTCAACCGCCGTGGTGTGGTCGTCTCCAAAGTAATCGGTGAGCTGACCCAACAAACCTTGCAAAGCAATTTGCAAATGCTTTTACGCTCGACGTAGCCCAGGTATCTGCACAGTAGGAGTGTAACCACGCACGTACTCTTATGAAGAGAAAGCAAAGTGTGTGTCCATATGCGTATAATGAGATCAATGGACTGATGGACTGGTGACAGGACGATGAGCCACAAACAGTATCTCCCTCATTCCAAAGAGGAGGGCAACGCGCCCGAGACTGGCAGGCTGGAACTGCGTGCAGGTCTCCGTGTCCACCGACCATCCCCACGCTGGTCGGCCCATCGTCGGCATGATGCCTGGTTGCTGCTGGGTGTGCTGCTGTTGGGTATCGCCACCATTTTTACGCTCTCGAGCGGGGGTACTCTCCTGGGGAAGCGTGCGAACGTGACGCAACCGGGCACATCTTCTGCTCCATCCGCTCAGGAGGAACCAAGCACACCTCCGGTGAGCGCGACCACAGACAAGTTTCGTGAGTACCTCTTGCAGCAGACGGACAGCCAGGTGATGCGTCTCACGGTTGATCATAGTGGCCGCGTTTGGTTTGGGGAGATGGGACGCAACTATCTCGCCGTCTTTGACCCGCGAACCCAGACCTTTCAGCAAATGACACCACCGCATGGGCGCTTCGGGATGATGGGCATCCAGGTCGCCTCCGACGATACGATCTGGTTTGCCGAGCAGTACGCCAACTACATCGGCCACTACTTCCCCAGGACGGGACGTTTTCAGCTCTACCCCTTGCCGGTGTATACCGTCCCCGACCCCTCCAATGCGGGGAAGACGCTCACGCTGCCGAGCGCTCCGAACGACCTGGCGCTGGATGCGCATGGCGATGTCTGGTTCACCGAATTCAACGTCGATCGCCTGGGACGGCTCGATCCACGCACCGGGCATATGCAGCAGTATCCCCTCACTGCGAAGCAGAGTGTGGAGAAGCTCGCACCCTATGGCGTGGCTGTCGATCCTGAGGGGAACGTCTGGTTCACCGAGTCAAGCAACGACCACATTGGTCGCCTCGATCCATCCTCAGGCCACATCCGCCTTTTCGCGCCGCCGGGTCCTCCTATCGCGCCGATGGAAATCGCCAGTGATGCGCACGGAGCCATCTGGGTGACCTCGTTCAGCTCTGGACTCCTACTCCAGTTGAATCCGCGTACTGGAGCGGTGACTTCCTACTACGCCTCGCTGTCAGGAGAAGACACGGGCGGCCTCTACGGCCTGGCCGTGACCTCGTCGGGTAACGTCTGGGTGACCATCCTAGCGGAGAACGCGCTTGCGCGTCTTGATGCTGCGACCCACCGTTTCATTTATTACCGTGTCCCGACGGAGAACAGCGGACCGCTCGCGCTGGCGGCGGGTGCCGACCAGACGCTCTGGTTTACGGAAACCGAGAAGATTGGCATGTTGCGGCCATAACTCTCAAAGATGACCCGAACGCGACATTTTTGAAGTCCTGTATGAGCGCCGGCGAACGGCCTATACCGCGGTGATGAATAGATGACGCGCATGGCCTGGAAACACTTTCTGCGAGTAGAGAAGAACGATCAGGCCTATGCCAGCACGCTGGCGAAGGATTGGTTGCACGCCGTCAAGGCCTCTCGAATAGCCCACTTTAACAACAGTTCAGCCTTTTGAGGGGGCTGGTGAGTCTATCGACGGGCCTATTCAGCGGCTCTTTACCGAGCCTGGGCCGACCTATGATCTGGTAAAAATTGCGCTCCAGCCAGCCTACTCATCTGAACAGTGGCTGTGTCATTACTCCTGGTTTGGGTAGCAGTGAGTACAATGCTCATGCTTGCACTGATGGGATGCGGGCCGGCAATACTGTCCGGAAGGCTCTACCGGACTCCGGAGCAACTGACACACAGATCAGACCTGCGCTCTTGCTTTAACTCGTCTTTTTCTTTGAACAAGCAAGAACAACCCACCTCCAATGCTCAGCAAGATTATCATAGTGAGTAGTACCTGGGGAGTGCCCAGAGGCAACAGTGGCAGCCACAGGTGAGTTTCATGTGATAATTGACCATCCACGACAGCCATCGGTGGTGTTCCATAGGGTGCCAAGCGGATAACTCCGGAAGGACTCACTCCCAGGTCATAGGTGACTGTAGGTTCAGGGGCATCGAGGTTCAGGTATGTTAACCAACTGTCTGAGCGTACCCAGCCCATATTGCGGTCAGTTGACAGGTCATGAAAGAGTCTGGGGGTCAATTTTTCCTGGAACGAGACGACAAAGCCAGAAGCGCCGAGTATCTCACTGCCCACCGAAGACTGTCCTACCATGGCGTCCAAATTGGTGGTGTAGACTGGCTGATCCGTCAAGAGGTAGAGGTCGGCCTGCACTTGCTGTCCTTCGATGGCCAGCACCTCGAGGGGGACCCAGATATGCGCCGTCTTCATGGTGATCAGGATGGGCGTCCCGTCACCCTGAAACAGACCTCGTGCTTTAGCTGCTGAGGTGTCGTACTTGGCTGCCATGAATATCGGGCTACCCTTCGCGTAGGCCAGCAGGTGCTCTCTTGTCTCCGTGTTCAGAAAGAAGTTATTGCTGGTAGCCCAGTTGAGTACTTCCTGCCCACTGCCTCGAATAACCGTAAGGTTGAGCGCTTCGATCTTCACCTGCTGGAGCACGGCCGCTGAATCTGCGGTCGCTGCGGCTTGCTCAACACCAAATCTCAATTCAACTGGATGGGTTTCCAGGGAGAGACGCTGGAGCGTCCATGCGCCACCCTCTTCGATCTTCAGGGGGACTGCTGGCAGGGGAACGATCCATCCCAGGTTGGAGAAGTTCCCTTGGTAGCTAAAGCTGGTCAGGTATCGCTCGATCCCATCATGCCACGCGACCATTGTAGTGGCACGAGATAGGCGGACAGAACCGTTGGGAGCGACCAGGGCTCCGCAGGCAAAGGCCGGGAGGACCTGAAGCACGAATAAACCGAGAGCAATCGTTAATGCGGCCAACTTCTTGAGCATAGTGGATTCTCCTTCATCGCTATTGTTCTTCCTTTCCAGGACTTCATCCACTAGGACGGTTCCACAGTGAGGAAAGTTCCCACTAGAATTGAATGAGGTTCAAAGAGGACAACAGCGTGACCACGTGATGCATCCCTACCCTGATACGGAAGATATTCCATATGCGCACAACACCCAACCATGCCAGAGCCAGTCTACCTTGAACACTTTTCCGCTCGCTACGCGCACTCCTGCTTGCTGACAAATACACACCATCACAAAAACAAGCATGCTCGTAAAGAGGCTAGGACACAACCACCAGGTCTTTTTCTGTGCATCGGGCAGTTACATCAGCTTTCCCTTTCGTCTCAGTTACCCCATGGAATGGTGTCATAAAGAAAGGCTCTGCAAAGGGTATCTTCGTGGTCTTCTCCCAACCTGGGCAAGTGAAAACAGAAAAAAACTTCACCGTTTTTCAGCAGCGATGGTTCGCAGTCAATCCTTTGTGGAGGCAGATAGCTGCGCTTTGCGTATACAGCTCTCCAAACATTCGGCCATCACGTGAAGATGGACAGTTCTGGAAGTCATATGATCGCCAGGAAGATGGTGGATATCGGCATTCCCTTTTGCTTCTACTTTACGCCAACTCTTGTGCGAGGCCCTTGCTACAACATCGTTCTCTCCTTCTGTCCAAAAGAACGTGATTTTGCCAGCATAGAGGCTCGATGGAGTATATCCCGACCCTATCCAGTCAAATAATCTGGGATAACTCTGGTGTAGGTCTGCAAAAGCCAGATGTTCGGGATCCTCCTTTCTTAAGAGCGTAAGACGGAGCGATCTCCAGAGGTGTTTCAGACGGAGATACCAGGTTAACTGCTTCTCCTGACTGAGCCGTAGCACCCTTCCTAACAGGTTGAACGCGGCGCGATATCCCCTGAAGGAGATGGGATACTTAAGGAATTCCGCATCCATCAAGAATAGTAAATCGACGGCGTGTCCAGCCGCTTGAAGTTGGCGGGCCATTTCATAGGCGACCAGAGCGCCATTGCAAAAGCCGCCTAGCAGATACGGCCCTTCCGGCTGAATGGTACGCATTGCCTTGATATGAGCAGCGGCGATGTCCTCCATGGTGGGCAAACCCTGCCGCCCATCGAGCAGATACGGGTCCATTCCATAAAAGGGTTGATCTGGTCCTAACGCTTGGGCTAACGGATAGCAATGGAAAGACAATCCCTCTACCCATTGCCCGTGCAGGTAGAAGAAAGGCCGCCGGGAGCCGCCTGTCTGGATCGCCAGCACACGAACATGTGCATGGTCCTCTTCCAGGAGAGACAGTGCCTCATCGTCGCTCATCGTCTGCAGCTGCACAAGGATGAGCCGTTCGACTTCTGCTGCCAACTGCCGCACGGTGGGAGCGTCGAAGAGCGTCCGCAAGGGAAGATGGATGCCGAATATCTCGTCCACCTGAGTAGTCAGTTGCATTCCGGTCAAGGAATTGCCCCCGATCAAGAAAAAGTTCTCATCAATGCCAACCTGTTCCACCCCTAAGAGAGAGGCAACGATCTCGACCAATCGCTGTTCAGTAGGCGTGCTGGGTGCTGCAAGGGCGCTATCGCGTCTGCCATCTATCCTGTCTGGCATCGGCAAGGTCTTGCGGTCGATCTTGCCGTTTGGGGTGAGCGGGAAGGCGTCCAGTAGCACAAAATCAGAGGGCAGCATATAGTAGGGGAGTTGCTCAGCTAAGAAACGATGGAGATCGCTCATCGATGGTGCTGGCTCGTTCTCAGCGACTACGTACGCCGCCAAACGTTTCTCACCTCCCGCCGCCTCTTGAGCCACCGCGACGCACGCCTTGACGGAGGGGTGCTGGCTCAACGCTACCTCGATTTCGCCGAGTTCGATACGGAATCCGCTCACTTTGACCTGGTGATCCAGGCGTCCCAGGTGTTCAAGGGATCCATCAGAAAGGTAGCGGACCAGGTCTCCGGTGCGGTAGATGCGCGCCGGGGAGGCCGTGTGCGTCGTGGAGAACGGGTCCGGCAGGAAGCGCTCTTGAGTGAGCTCTGGGCGGTGCAGGTAGCCGCGTGCTACCCCATCGCCGCCAATGTAAAGTTCGCCAGGCACGCCAATGGGAACCGGCTGCAAATCGTGATCCAGCACGTAGACTTGCGTATTGGCGATGGGATGGCCGATGCTGATGGGGATCTCAACCGAGCGGATCTGGCAGAGGGTGGACCAGATAGTGGTCTCGGTCGGTCCATACATGTTGAACAGGGCTTTGACCCTCGGCAGCAAGTGTTCAGCGAGGTCGCGTGGCAGCGCCTCTCCACCGCAGAGCGCCACCAGGTCGGCTTTGCCGGGCCAGCCTGCACTGAGCAGCAAGCGCCAGGTGGCGGGAGTGCCTTGCAGCATTGTGGCTCCTACCTGTTCTAAAGCGTGCGCAAGCGCCTGTCCGTTGGTGGCGGTCGCACGACTGGAGAGGGCAACCCGCGCGCCCACCAGCAGCGGCAGGTAGAGTTCGAGCCCGGCGATATCGAAGGAGAGGGTCGTGACTGCCAGCAGCGTGTCTTCGGCAGAGATTCCGGGGACTTGATGCATTGAACACAGGAAGTTGACCAGTGCGCGCTGGGGGATCCCTACCCCTTTGGGTTTGCCGGTCGAGCCGGAGGTGTAGAGGACATAGGCCAACTGATCGGGATCGACGGGCATATTCAGGTTGGCGCTGCTCTGCTGGGCAATCTGCTGCCCATCGCTTTCGAGGCAAACAACCTGGACGTGTTCGGAAATGGGCAGGAGCGCACGCAGGGAGTCCTGGGTGAGCAACACCTGGATCTGGGCATCCTCGAGCATGTAAGCCAGGCGCTCGGCCGGAAAATCAGGATCGAGCGGGACGTAGGCGCCGCTTGCTTTGAAGATGGCGAGCAGGCCAACGAGCATGTGAGCGGTGCGATCCAGGCAGATGCCCACCAGCACCTCGGGGCCGACGCCCAGGGCGCGCAGGTGGCGAGCCAGTTGGTTGGCCTGCTGGTTGAGTTCGTGATAGGTGAGCTGGCCCTGCTCGTCGGTGACAGCGATGGCTTCGGGGGTGCGCTTCACCTGCGCCTCGAAGAGCTGATGAACACCGCTCTCCGGCGGGTAGTCGCGTCGTGTCTCGTTCCACTCGACCAGCATCTGCCGCCGCTCAGCTTCTGTCAGCAGTGGCAGCTGTGCAATGCGCTGCTCTGGCTGAGCGACGATGCCCTCCAACAGGACCTGCAGGTGCCCGACCAGGCGAGCCATCGTGGTCGCATCAAAGAGGTCGGTGCTGTACGTCAGACGTCCGCCGAGTCCTTCAGGTGCCTCTGCGAATTCGAAGGCGAGATCAAAGGGCGTCGCGTTGCTTTCTATTTGAAGAGGAGCCAGCATTATATCTGGGAGCGCCACGGGCTCCATGGGAGCATCCTGCATCGCAACCATGACCTGGAACAAGGAGTTATAACTCAAGTCTCCTTTTGGCTGCAGTTCCTCTACCAGCCGCTCAAAGGGGAATGCATGGTGAGCAGTGGCTTCCAGGAACACCTCACGGATGCTCACCAGGACATCGATAAAGCGAAGGTCACCGGACAGATCGGTGCGTAGCACCAGTGTGTTCTCAAAGAAGCCGATCAACCCTTCGAGTTCGGTCCGCGTGCGGTTGGCAACGGGTGTTCCTACAATCATATCTTCCTGCCGGGTATAGCGAAAGAGCAGCGCATTCACCGCCGCGAGCAGTGTCATAAAGAGTGTGACGTTTTCTCGCTGGCTCAGGGTCTTCAGCGCTTCTGTAAGGACTCCGGAAAGCTGGAAGGGGTAGTACGCCGCCTGAAAGCTCTGGACTGGCGGACGCGGTCGATCGGCCGGTACCTGGAGCATGGGAGAAATACCAGCAAGCTGCTTCTTCCAGTAATGCAGTTGGCTCTGCGCTTCCTCGGACTGCATCCATTCGCGCTGCCGAATGGCAAGGTCTGTATACTGGAGAGGAAGATCCGGCAGAAGAGGAGTGCTCTGGGAGGTAATGGACTGATAGAGACTGGTTAATTCGCGGATGAAAACTCTCGCCGACCAACTATCGGAGAGAATGTGATGCATAATGACCAGCAGGACATGCTTTTCTTCGCTCAGGCGGAGCAAGCTGGCCCGCAGCAACGGGCATTGGGCCAGATCGAAGGCACGTTGAGCTTCCTGAGCCGCTATCTCATGCACCCTCATCTCTTGCTCAGCTTCGGGCAACGCCTGCAGATCGACGCGGGTAAGATGTATTTGCAACGCGGGTGTCACCTTTTGCACGGGTTGCGCTCCCTCTACCTTGAAAAAGGTGCGGAGAATCTGGTGACGTCTGATAACCTCATTGACGCTTTGCTCGAGCGCCTCTCCATCAAGCTTCCCAGTCAAACGAAGAGCGAGTGGAACCGTGTAGATTGAACTGTCAGGCACTAGCTGGTCGACGAACCACAAACGTTGTTGGGCAAAAGAGAGGGGAAAAGAAGCGACTTCATTTCCATTAGGCTGTGCAATTTGCTCATCTGTCCCATCGTGTTTGTGCGGACGATGATCACGTTCCTTGAGGGAGAAACCTGCGAAACTCATGGTATCATTCTTCATTCGTGTCTCCTCTATCTACATGAAGGATGCATATCCTGGCAAAAAATTGGGCATCAAAACATTTTTTAAAGAGAGAGCATGTTTCGGGTTGATACAAGATTGACCCCCCAGCCAGCTTGCATCTGCTCATTGATCTATACCTGAGGGATTATAGCGTGAAGTGGTATGCTTGTCAATGGTACTATTGCCGATAGTAGAATGAGCAATTGGAGTAATCTTTGGTGCTTCAGCTCTTTCTGCTGCAGCCGCAGGATCGTATGCCTCGCTGTTGAGACCTGATAGAGCCGTTGAAACATCCTTTTTGTGGCAAGCTTCGAGTCGCCAAAGGGATAGGTAGTTCTGCTCTCAAAGACGATGCAGCCTGCTGGGTGAGGACTCTTGTTGATGCCAGGTCTGATCAGAACAGCTTTTCGAACAACAGGGCGGGGTCGCATCCCATCAATGCAAGCATCACACTGAGATTGACCCCTTCAAGAATCAGCAGGCCAACCAATGCCGGAAAAGTGAGAGACGAGCCGACTTTGCTCGTGCTACAAGCGTTGGCAGCTGGTCGTGATGGCGCGAGCAGTCGCTCGATCCGGCCATTGACCAGTTCATCCACCCTCACAAGCGGCTGCGCGACTCCGAAGCGGGCGAGGCGGGGCTCCTCGATCGCATGCAGCAGCACCTTCGCCAGCGCGCTCGCCAGTGCCAGAGGCCGATGCGTCGAACCGACCACCGCGTCATCGCACGCGAATTCTTTCTCATGCTTGAGCTGGCGGTAGGCGGCCAGGCTTGTCGGGAGGTAGAAGAAGGCGTCTCGGAGCATGGTCGCCAGCCAGATCACAAGATAGTCACGCCGTGCCACATGCTCCAGTTCATGGGCTAACACAGCTTCCAGCTCACGGTGGTCCAGGTACTCGACCATCCAGGTCGAGAGGAGCACCGTCGGTCGCAGGATCCCACAGGTGAACGCCAGGGGGCGGTTGTAGACGCGCAGGAGAACGCGGCATCGGGACGTACCGAGACGGGCTGACAGGGTGTGAGCAAATGACTGCAGTTCTGGATCGGCCACCGCGCCGCTACGGGCGACCATCCATGCCATGAGCACGAGCCGCGCCATCCCTACAATCAGAGCGCCCAGTGCAGCTACCCCCATCGTTGCCGGCAGCGCGACGCCCAGCAGGAAATTCCAGGTGAGTGCCTGGCTCAGGCAGGTGCAGTCGGGAAAGTGGTGCAGCACACTCATGCCAAGCAGCAGACTCATGATTGGCACTGACAGAACGAGGCACTGGAGAGCACGCCGACGTGACCAGGCGCCGACGCGGGGCAGGAGACTAAGTGGCAGGAAGCCGCCAAACAGGACGAGCAGTACGCTCGCGACGCCGAGAAAGAGATGCACTAGACCCCCTCCTCCAGGGCACGCCTGCGGGCAATCTCATCGAGCTGCTGACGTACTTGGGAGACTGCCTCCTGATCTTGGAGGGCTTTCAATCCCTCCAGGGTCGCTCCAGAGAAGTTGACGTAGAGGTCTTCGAGGATCCGCCCGACAAAACGCGAGATGAATTCAGGCTCTGTCTGGTTGGGGAAATAGAGGTAGGCCTGGTCGTGCTTCTCCACACGTAGGACGTTCTTCCTCGCGAGACGAGACATGGTGTTCATGACGGTGGTGTAGGCGATTCGTCGACGCTCGTACAAGATCTCGAAGACATCGCGCACCGTCGTAGCTGAACCGGCAGGACGCGCCCAGATAAGTTCCATGATCTCGGCTTCCAGGTCTCCGAGAACCTTGCGGATGCCAGGTCGGTCGGGTCGAAACACGCTGATATCCGTTTCCGAAGTCATTGCTTGCCGCTCCTCATCCCTGACGCTGCCTGAACGGTGACATGCGTCATTGCAAATCATAACGCAAGGGCATGTCACCACCAGGTGTCAGGGGAAACCTTTCGTCGTTGGCTCTAGTATAGGGTATGGTGATACACTTGTCAATGGTACCATTATGCATGGTTCCATGTGACCACGTGATGCATCCCTACCCTGATACGGAAGATATTCCATATGCGCACAACACCCAACCGTGCCAGAGCCAGTCTACTTTGAACACGTTCTCACTCGCAACGTGCAGTCCTGCTTCCTGACAAAGCGCGTGTACTTCGGACAGGGTATACGCACGCACGCTGCTCCCCTCAATGCGCTGCAAGAGCCATTCGAAAGCTACCCAGAAGAAACGAGGCTCACGTGGTGCGAAATCTTCCACCACCAGTTGTCCTCCAGGCGCCAGTAGCCTCTTCAACTCTGCTAAGATGCCCGCAGGTTCTGGCATGTCATGCAGTGCATTCGTACAGGTGATGAGATCAAAGGTCTCGTGCGCGTATGGGAGATTTGCAGTCTCACCTGTACCGATCTGCGCGCGCTCTAAATGCACATGCAACTGGCCTTTCAGAGCTATGCGTGCCTGTACGAGCATGTCTGCACTTGCGTCCACTCCATATGCTTCTACACCGGGCACCAGAGCGAGCAACTGTTTCAGTAAAATGCCCGTTCCACAGGCCACGTCCAGGACGCGTGGGCAGCGCCCTAGCCGTTCAGGGACAAAACGCAGTGCAGCAACATCAATGATCGCCTTTGTCTCCTCCAGCGTCCTCGCGGTGTATGTATGCCAGCGTGTGTTGTAATGCTGCGCGCGTTTCCCAGTATAATACGTGCTCATACGTTTCTTCCTCTTACGCCAGATGATTGGCAAGGAGAATAGGACAGCAGCCTTTGTTCTACCGTAAATATGCTACACCCAAAAAATTAACTAGACAAATACAAGCTTCTCTCGTACACTGATAACAAGAGATACGTTCCTCTCAGACTGCCATCGACCAGCGCAAGTGTATTGGCTGCCACGCCTGCACAGTGGCTTGCAAAGCAGAGCACGACATCCCGATTGGCGTCAATCGCACCTGGGTCAAATATATCGAAAAGGGCGAGTTTCCCAACTCGCGCCGCTATTTCCTCGTCAACCGTTGCAATCACTGCGATAATGCCCCGTGCGTTACTATTTGTCCCACGAAAGCCTTATTTAAGCGCAAGGATGGCATTGTGGACTTCGATTCGTCGCGTTGCATTGGCTGTAAATCCTGTATGCAGGCATGTCCCTACGACGCGCTCTACATCGACCCCTATAGCCACACCGCTGCAAAGTGTAATTACTGCGCTCATCGCACTGAAGTTGGTATCGAGCCAGCCTGTGTAGTCGTCTGTCCTGTGCATGCCATTATTGCGGGCGATCTTCATCATCCTGACAGCGAAATCGCCAGGATCATCGCTCGTGAACCTGTGCGTACGCGCAAACCAGAACAGGGGACAGGCCCGAATGTCTATTATGTAGGAGCGGAAGAAGCTGCCATCGATCCAGAAGTAGCCGTCGAGGAACTGCCACATATGACGATGTGGAGTACATTGCTGAATCCAGATCAAAACGGCGCGAAAGAAATCGACAGAAGCAAGTCGCTTCGTACGCTCAAAACCATCAACCAGCTTAAACCTTATACACCACTCGAACCTCAAAGACGAGACCCCTCTGAGGCACACATCGTCTATGACACACCAAAAAATAAAGCGCCATGGGGCTGGAAAGTCTCAGCTTACCTGGGCACGAAGTCGATAGGCACTGGCGTTATGATCGTGGCGGCATTCGTGCTGGCATTGTACGGATTGAGTGGTACGCTGAGCAGCGATATGTATAACCTGTTGGGTATTGGCGCTCCCATTATCGGCGGCTTTTTCACTGCATTGACGTTGGTATTGCTGATCGCCGACCTGAAGCGCCCCGGACGAGCGCTCTTTCTCGTTACCAGGCCGAATCCAACTTCATGGCTCGTCTGGGGTGGCTATATCCTGGGCATATTTGGCCTGATTGAAGCCGCCTGGTTTATTTCAGCTCTATTCGGTTTGACAGATGTGCTGCTCTGGCTCTTCATCCCTGCCATACTGTTTGGGGCTGCTGGGGCTGGTTATACGGCATTCCTCTTTGGTCAGGCTGAGGGACGCGATTTCTGGCAAAGTCCGCTCTTGCTTCCTATACTGCTGGTGCAGGCAGTTATCGCAGGTACTTCTGCCTTGGGATTGTTGATATGGCCGCTTCACGTTGGAAGCGCCGTAAGCAAATTGCTCACCATCATTTTGATAAGCGCGATTACGTTGCACATATTTCTGATCATGATAGAAGTCTACGGTTCGCATAGCAACAGCCATGTAGCAACAGCCGCGCACTATATGAGGAGCAGCAGGCTAAAAGATATTTTCTGGGGTATATTCTTTGCTATTGGTTCACTCCTGCCTATCGCAATGCTCTGTATCGCTTTATTAGTGCCAGCCGCACAACCCGCGCTATTAGCTTTCGCAGGCATTCTTGCACTGGTTGGCATTTTCGCTTACGAACATTGCTTTGTGGTTGCCGGGCAGGTGGTTCCGCTAAGTTGATGCGCAACGAAATGCCCATCGATGCCTGTAGAGGCGACCTTGATGGTCGCCCGCCGGGGATGGGGGCGTGGCCCTTGATATGGGCAAAATGGCGGGCAGCACGCCCCACCCCACCCACGGGCGACCATCAAGGTCGCCCCTACGGATGATGGGCGTATCCTTGCGGGCAGCCATACTGGGTGTGACGAACGATCAACGCATCACGAACAACGAAAGGAAACCATAATGAATCATCGCAGCTTTGATCCAAAAACCTATACAAGACGAAATTCTAACCGCCTTCCTTCCTATGACTATCGCTCAAGCGGAGCTTATTTTCTCACCATCTGTACCGAAAAACGGCAACGAGTGCTCGAAATACCCATCATTCGTACTGCGTTGTTAGAGAAATGGCACCAACTCCCACAGCGTTCTCAGGGTGTTAGATTAGATGAATTTGTGATCATGCCCGATCATGTGCATGGCATTCTCTGGCTGGATGGAAGAGTGAAGGACGCACCGACTCTGGGCAGCGTGGTTGGGACATTTAAAGCGTGGGTGACCATCGCATGGCGGAAGTACCACAGAGACGCAAATCTCACCTGTCTGAACCATCTATGGCAAAGGGATTATTATGAGCATGTGATTCGAAATGAGAAGGATTTAGAGCTAACCCGCGAATATATTTTGAACAATCCACTCAAAGCGTTGTTGATGCAAGAGCAGAGATACGAAGAGATGCAGAGAGTGAGGAAGGACAGCGGGCGACCCTGAAGACAGGCAAGAGGCCGGATGATCCGTAGGGGCGACCTTGATGGTCGCCCGCCGGGGATGGGGGCGTGGCCCTGTTCCATGACGTGGGCAAGATGAACGTGCAGCACGCCCCACCCCACCCACGGGCGACCATCAAGGTCGCCCCTACGGATGATGATGAGTCCTGTTACAACCGTTATAAACGTTACAAGTGCAACAACCGCGACAACTGCGACAAATCTAATTTGGAGATAGAGATGACCGAGATACCCTTACAACAACACATTGCACCTAGCGGTGAACAGATGACCGTGCGAGACCTGGCCTCATGTCCGCCGCCCGAACGCTGGCATGACTGGGTAGAATATGATGCCAAAGCGTGGCCGCGCAAAGTCGAAAAGCATTACGCCATCATTCCCACGATCTGCTTTAACTGCGAAGCCCCTGTGGTCTGATGGCATATGTGGATAAGGAAACGGGTCGTGTCAAAAAATTCGAAGGCAACCCCTATCATCCAGGCAGTCGCGGACGCAACTGCGCCAAAGGTCCTGCTACCATCAACCAGGTCAATGACCCGGAACGCATCCTTTACCCCCTGAAACGTACAGGCAAACGTGGCGAAGGAAAATGGGTGCGCACCACCTGGGACGAGGTGTTGGACACATTCGCCGCCAAAATCCGCGCAGCTATTATCGACGATCGTCGCGACGAGGTCATGTATCATGTCGGGCGCCCAGGGCA
>WNFC01017692.1_pt1 | contig 14835 bp, 13 predicted proteins | sample 5400541 | NCBI WGS metagenome assembly WNFC01 (sample SAMN13153342, study PRJNA577476) | soil metagenome | isolation source: 120 cm saprolite under Douglas fir tree site 2 hole 2 replicate 1 | place: USA:California | collected 2015-04-18
TCGACCTGCGCCGCCTTCAATTCCAGACGCACCAGCGACGCGGCCGGCATCTCAGGACCCACCTGTGTCCAATCCTCGCCTCGCGCCACACGCGCACCCACGGGCGAAAAAATATCGCGCCCGTGAAATGTCGAAGATAACTTGGTGCCAATCATCCAATCCGTATTGGTGATCTCATGCACGCCCGCGATGCCGTCACGCTGCTCAACCAGCGTGAGCACTCCGTTATCCGGGAGCACGAAATATTGCCCGCGTTTCGACTTGGCCACGATCGCCTTGCGCGTGCTGCCCACTCCTGGGTCAACGACAACCACAAAAACCGTGCCCGCGGGATAGTAAGGTGTGGCGCCATAAAGAAAACGCGCGCCATCAAGAATGGAAAACGGCGTCACCTGATGGGTGAGGTCAACAATGCGCACCTCCGGCATGATCGAATACATCACTCCCCGGCAGATCGCGACCGAGTCGTCCATCACGCCAAAATCAGTCATGAAAACGATCGTCTGCGGATATTTTCCAGCCTGTGCCCCAGCGAGCCCGGAAAGCACAAGTATCAGCGCCAGCAGTGCGATCAAAGCGGTACCGCTTCCAAAAGAAATTGCGGAAAATCTCGAACAGCGATTCGGCTTTGAAAGGGCGCGACTTCCAGTCGTGCCGTAAAGCGCAACTAACAGGAACAGCGGCTTCAGCCGCCGGGATGCGGCAATCATGGTTCCACTCCTTCGTAAACGATCCGTGGCCTGCAAAGAATACCGGGGATTCTCGCGCGACGGCAAATCCCGCCTCTCCGATCTATAATGTCCTGTCATCATGGCCCGACCGCAAGGAGGTTTTATGCCGGAAGCTATCCCCGAGAAATATCGCGATCTTTTCCAGAAACGCGCCTTTGCCAACCTTGGCACCCTGATGCCCGACGGCCGCCCGCAAGTCACGCCCGTATGGTGCGACTTCGACGGAGAACATCTGATTTTCAACTCCGCCAAAGGACGCCAGAAAGATCGCAATGTCCGCCGCGATCCCCGCGTCGCCATCACTTTGATGGATCCCGAAAATCCCTACCGCTATGTCGAAATCAGAGGCCGCGTCGTCGAAATCACCGAGGACGGCGCCAGCGCCCACATCGACAAAATGGCCAAGAAATATCTCGGCGTCGATAAGTATCCTTACGGCCAGCCCGGCGAAGTCCGCGTGCTCTACAAAATCAAGCCCGAGCACACAACCGTGATGGGCTAGCGCGGCTTTGAGTGGCGCTGGCGTCCTCGCCCGGCATTCGAAGCCCGAGCAAAGCTTCGAATCGGGCACGCTCAGGCGTGCCGTTAGACCGATTTTGTTTGACGCGCCTTTAGGCGCTGGAATCTACTTCCCCGCTAGAGGGCTTCTATTCAGACCTATAACCTCTGCTTCCTCGGCTTCGGCAATGTCAACCGCACGCTCGTGCAACTATTCCGCGACCGCGAGCACGAACTGCGCGAGCGCCACGGAATTTCTTTTCGCATCACTGGAATCGCATCCCGCCGCCTGGGATGGATCGCCGACCCCAACGGTCTGGAGCCAGAAGCCTGTGTGGAGCGGGTGCCCCTTCGACAAGCTCAGGGCAAGCTCTCGACCGCTAAAAGCCAGCTCCCGAATGAAAAGCCGGCCGATGTCCGCGACTGGCTGAAAGCCGCCCGCGCCGACATCCTCTTCGAAGCCACTTCCCTCAACGTTGAAACCGGCCAGCCCGCCGTCGATCACATCCGCGCCGCCCTCGATCACGGAGCCCACGCCATTACCGCCAACAAAGGCCCCATCGTCCACGCCTACCGTGAACTCAGCGAGCTTGCCGCCGCGCGCGGCAAGCGCTTCCTGTTCGAATCCACCGTCATGGACGGCGTCCCCATCTTCTCTTTATTTGATCAATTGCCCGCGATCCACCTGCAGGGATTTCACGGCATCCTGAATTCCACGACGAACGTTATCCTGAGCGAAATGGAAAACGGGCTCAGCTTTGACGAGGCCTTAAAGAAAGCGCAAGCCCTCGGCATCGCCGAAACCGACGCCACCCACGACATCGACGGCTGGGACGCCGCCGTAAAAACCGCCGCGCTGATCACCGTGCTGATGGATGTTCCCATACGTTTAGAAGAAATCAAGCGCGAAGGAATTCGCAGCCTAAGCGCGGAAGCCGTCCGCTCCGCAAAAAAAGAAGGCCGCCCCTACAAACTGGTTTGCCGCGCTAAGAAAACAGGGAGCGGAGTTCTAGCCACCGTTCGCCCCGAACAACTCCCGCTCACCGATCCCATGGCGCAAGTCGCCGGCACATCGTCCTACATCTATTTTGAAACCGATATCTTCCCCGGCCTAGCCATCACCGAAGAAAACCCCGGTCTCTACGCCACCGCGTATGGCATGCTGGCGGATTTTGTACGTGCAGTGAGACCATGAGTCCCTCGCGCCGTATAATCGGCGATCATGTGCCCCAAGTGCGACGGCTTCGCCGAACGCCAGAACTTTGATAATCCACGTGACTATCGGGACATCGCACGCCAGTTAATTGAGGTCGTAGGGCAGGGGACGTTTTGGATCGTCCGTGCCACTTGCCCCCTAGAGGACCTATTCAAAGCCAAGTGGCCGGGGGACATTGTTTCCCACGAATTCGAATGCCTCACTTGTGGTCGTCGATTTTCGCTATTCGCGGACACTTACCACGGGAGCGCCGGATGGCGACCCGGGGATATTGAGCCTCCGAAATCTCGAGGTGTCTCTTAGCAGGGATACCGCCCGAGAAACTGGTCCGTGATAAAAATAGATCACCACCATGGCAACGACTGAAACCGCCGCCCCCACCGCCCTCGACATCACCTGGGTCCGCGCCCAATTCCCCTCACTCGCGCAAACCGTCAACGGACATCCCGCCGCCTTCCTCGACGGCCCCGGCGGCACGCAAGTCCCGCAGCGCGTCATCGACGCCATCTCCAACTACCTGCGCCGCGACAACGCCAACACTGGCGGAGCCTACGCAACCAGCCGCAACACTGATGCCATGCTCGCCGAAGCCCGCGCCGCCATGGCCGACTTCCTCAACTGCGCCGCCGACGAAATCGTCTTTGGCCCAAACATGACAACGCTTACTTACGCCATGAGCCGCGCCATCGGCCGCGACCTCGGCCCCGGCGATGAAATCCTGGTCACGCGCCTCGATCACGACGCCAACGTCTCCCCCTGGCTCGCGCTCGAAGAAAAAGGTGTCACCATCCGCTGGGCTGAAATTCATAAAGAAGATTGCACGCTCGATGTCGAGGACCTCGCCGCCAAGCTCAATTCAAAAACCAGGCTCGTCGCCATCGGCTATGCCTCCAACGCGGTCGGCACCATCAATCCGGTAAAAGAAATCGTTCGTCTGGCGCACTCGTATGGAGCGCTCGCCTACGTCGACGCCGTCCACTACGGCCCCCACGGCCTCATCGACGTCGCCGACCTCGACTGCGATTTTCTCGTCTGCTCCACCTACAAATTCTTTGGCCCGCACATGGGAGTCCTCTTCGGCAAGCGCGAGCATCTCGCCCGCTTGCGTCCTTACAAAGTTCGCCCGCTTACTGACGCCGTTCCCAACCGCTGGGAGTGGGGCACGCTCAACCACGAATGCATCGCCGGCATAACCGCCTGCGTGGACTACATCGCCGACCTCGGCCGCCACACGAATCCTCAGGCCGCCACACGCCGTGCCGCAATCGTCGCGGCTTTTGAAGTCATTCATCGCCACGAATACGGCCTGATGCAACGCCTGATCACCGGCCTCTCAAAAATCCCGAAAATAAAAATCTACGGCATCACCGACCCATCATGCTTCGCCTGGCGTTGCCCCACGCTCGCAGTGCGCGCCGTAAATCAGAATGAGGGGAACACGCCGCTAGCCCTCGCCACCAAACTCGGCGACCGCGGCTTCTTCACCTGGGACGGAAACTACTACGCTCTGAATCTCACCGAACATCTCGACGTGGAAAAATCCGGCGGCTTCCTCCGCATCGGCCTCGTGCATTACAACGCAGCAGAAGAAGTAGACCGCTTGCTTCTAGCGCTAAAGCAAATTCTTTCGTAGAGACTTCGGTCGCAACGTCTCTCCCGCCCAGGCTGAGATGCCCGTGCGCACTGGGCACCGTGAGACCCGGTACCGCCGCATGGTACCGACAGCGATGACCACAGTAACTGTAATGCCACGCAACAGTGTTGACTGCGGAGTTCCGTGCACTTACCGTGGAAACGAACAATGTTTGCTGATCGCCAAGCTGGGATGGGCAATCTTTCCCGCCGATTTTGAGTCCCGAAAAAGTGGCCGCGCAAGCAAACCAATCTGAATCATTGAACTTACAGTCGTCGCCGTACGAATGCATTTCGCGCCGGAGCGCCCACTCAATGAAACGAATTTGCTCGTCTATCGTAATCTTGTTCGCCTGTGTCTTTGCCGCGCAGTCACAATCGCGTCCCGTCAAGGTCCACGTTCATGTGATTCTGGTGGACTCCGAACTGAACCAGAAACCCGTGCCCTTTCTGAACGTGGTGTTTGTTAAGGGCGAAAAAACCTCGTTCGACCTGAAAACCGGGCTCGACGGCGCTGCCGAAACCACTCTTCCGCCTGGCGCCTACACCGTTACCACCACCAAGCCCGTCGATTTCGACGGCAAGCGCTAATTCCTGGGCCCTGCGCATGACGCTCACAGGCACCGAGAAAACTATCGACCTGACCAACGAGAACGCCAAGGTAGAGGATGACGCTGCTGCGGCTCCGCCTCGATCCTCAGGCGCATCCAGCGGCGACCTGACCGAACAGTTCAAGAAACTGAAGAACACCGTGGTCACCGTGATCAGCGAATCCGGCCACGGCACGGGCTTCTTCGTCGATGGAAAGGGCCTGATCCTGACCAACCAGCATGTGGTGGCGCAATCGCAGTATCTGGCGGTGCAATTTGACCGCGAGCACAAGATCGCCGCCCGCCTGATCGCCTCGGATGCGCAGAAGGATGTGGCCCTGCTCTGGGTTAACCTGAGCGCACTGCATAACGCCACGCCGGCGATACTGGCACGTTCCAGCGGCAGCCACGCACCCGTGCAGGAAGGCGAGCGCGTCTTCACCATCGGCAGCCCACTCAGCCTGGACAAGATCATCACCACCGGAATCATCAGTAAGGTGGACGCGCACACTCTCATGTCCGACATCAACATCAATCCCGGAAATTCCGGCGGGCCGCTGTTCAACAATGCCGGCCATGTGGTCGGATTGACGACTTTCGGCGCGAGAGCGGAAGGAGGTCCGGGTGTTTCCGGGGTGGTGCGAATTGAGGAAGCGCTGGCGCTCCTCGAGGAAAATCGTGGCAAGGCCACGGGCACTCCCCCGCCGGCCACGCTTCTTCCCGTCGAACCATTGACGCCGTATCCGGTGGAAGGCTTGAACGCCGCCTTGAAGGGAGAAAAATTCGATCCCCGCCCGTATTACCTCAATGCGGGCGATTTTGAAGTCGCACTCTCCACTCCGCCGTTCGATTACCGCGAAAAGGAAGAAGATCGCCTGCGCGCCGAACGCACCCAGAAAAAGCGCAACCGCAGGGACACCAACAGCCCGGACGCGACGCAACAAGACGCCAACCGCGAGGACTCTCCGCGCGACTGGGAGTCCGAAGCCGGCGGCCACCGCGCCGTTCTTGGCATCTATGCTGTGCCCAAGGTCAGGGAAGGGTTCGGTTCCGCTTTTTCCCGAAGCCTGCGCAACGGCTACGGCGCAGCCAACCTGAAGTTCAAAACCGATTTCTTGAGCATGAAGCTCTTCTGCGGAGAAAAAGAAGTCCAGCCGATTCACCCGGGAAGAATTCCGCTCACGGTCAACGTCCGCAATGCATCCGTGAAGCTGGAAGATTCCACTTATAAGGGAGTCTACTTTTATCCGCCGGACGCCGTTAATCCGCAGTGCGGTACGGTCAAGATTGCCATTTATTCATCGAAGACCGAAGAGCCTGTCGTGAAAACTCTTGATGGCAATACCGCAGCCCGCATCTGGGCCGATTTCGATGCCTTCCGCCGCGCCGATGTGGAAGCGCATTCCACCCAAGCTCGGAAGTAGCAATCATAGTTCACGGGATGAACAAATCACTAAGGGCTTAGAGGAAGTTGGCCGGATTAGTAACGGGGATCGGCATAGCGGACGCGATCTGCATTAATACCCGCACATACATTGGATTACTGGCGGATGACGGGCAAACCAGAGGCAACTTAAGTTAGGGCTTAAGAAAGACGCCAGTCCAAGGCTGGTAGGGAGCGCGACGAGCGCCACGATAATCTACAGATAAGGCCGCAGCGGCTCTTACGGCCAGCGCTTGGCAGTATCGTCCCAACCGGCCGCTCGCACCGGCTGCGCCGACGGCACCACTGGCGGCGACGGGATACGAATCGGCTGCTGCGGCCCGTTCACCGCCGTCGGCAGCACCGATTTCGCCATCTCTAAGTTCATTTCTTTTTCTTCGGACAGCAAGGGAGCCACCAACCGCAGCGCTTCCACTTCTTTTTCCAGCCGGGTCAGCTCCATCTCTTTCTGTCGCAAAACTTCGTATACATTCTTCATAAACAGGGCACCTGTGAGTGTGAGTCAATTGTAGAGTTCAGCAGCATTTCTCGAACTTTAGCAGACCTGCACCTGTTGTCAAGCGATTACAGCCCTAACTGCCAAGATTCGGGGGGAATGTCCGCTTTTTCATTCCTCTCACCCGCCTTATCGCCGCTGGACCGGCCAAATCCCTTGCCCGCCGCGGCGTTTACCCGATATCCACAGTCCACTTCACCTGTTAAAGATGTCCCGGTCAAGTCGCTTCCCGGCCGCAATCGCGAAAACCCGCGCCTCGCCTGCCTTTTGCGCGATCTCGGCTCATGCGCTGCACAAAATCCTGTCACCCGGCTGTGGATGCCATGCACTCCACTGAAAATAAAAGAGATAAAAGTGCACGCTTTTCATTGACTTAAAATTTAGAAAGCGTACAACAAGATCGTTCTTTGACAGTTTCTTAAGTTTTTCCGGTTGGTGCGGCGTCCGGGGCTCAAGCTGAGTCACTCTCGCATTGAAAAATGACGGGAGAAGGCCAGTAAGGGTCTATAGCAACGTGCTGGTCGAGGAGAACGGGAAGCCCAGTCGAAGGCAGGATAGAGTTCCGAGGCGTTGGGTAGGTTTTTCCGGTTGGCGGTAAGCCCGGAGCCCGAGCGAAGATCGCGCGCAGCACCCCGCAAGGGACGCTACGCAGCAGGTCGAGCGAGGGTCTAACGCGAGCTACTGGCCGAGACGAATGGACCCAACACCACCTCGGAACTCTTTATTTTTCGACACCTGAAAACCGCCCTACGGCCCCACCACCACCTGCAGCGCGGTCGGCGTCCGCAGGCCCCGCTTGTAGATTGCGTTGCGCCTGGCAACCTCGCCGTTCACGTTGACGTACACCACATAAGCGCCATGCGGCAAATTCTCGCCAAACGGCAGTGCCATTCCAATCGTCCCCTTCTTCAACGGAAAGTGCTGGTATCCGATCTCCGTCGCCCGTCCATCTTCAGCAACTGCCTTCACGTCAAACGTTAAATCCACGTCGTCGATGGTCGAGTTCGTAACTGCCACACTGCCCTCGATCCGGTTCGCATTCACATGAGCCGGAACCTTCCACGCCACCGTGATTGCCTCCACCACTTTGATCACGAATTCCTTCTGCACTACCTGCTGCGGTTTGCCGCCGTCCCGCACGGTCACGACAAACTGAAATTCGCCCGCGCGCTGGGCCTCGCCCCGCAGCACCCCGTTCTCGTCCAGAGCGATTCCCGGAGGCAGCGCGCCCTTCTCCACTCTCCATTGCAGCACCGGCACGAAGTTGCCTCGCGCCCGAAGATTCGCTTGATATGGCCCTTGCGGATACGTCCCCGGCAACTCCTTTGGCTCAATCACTATTCCATTGTTGTAATTTTCGTCAGTGGTTCGCTTGTTCGGTTCCTTCCAAACCTAGTCATTCCGAAATAACTCCTGTCATGCTGAGCGAAGGCTGGGCTTCGCGAATGCGAAGCCCAGCCGCAGTCGAAGCATCCCTTGCCCGCCCGCACCATTCGAGACTCTTCAAGGTATTTCTGCCACCGGCCCGGGTTCTGTCTCATGTGTCCCGGCGCCAAGCTTCCTCTACCATTATGCTACCGGAATTTTCCCCTCCCACCCCCGATTTCGCCGACCAAAGGATCGCTGCCGCCGACCCCGATGCCGAGATTCGTCAGCCCGCAGGTCGCGCTCGCCAGAATGTAATGATCGGTATAAGTTGCGTTCGAAAGTTTTTTCCAGGCAGGCCGCTACTAATTTCCGTGGTTCGGGTTCAAGGCAAAAGAATTCACCTGTGCTAACCTCGAACAAAAGGTGACTCGCTCCAAATTGAAGCTCTCCCAGGGGGAAAGTTATGTCAGTACGCAATGGAATCGCTCTGCTCCTCGCGCTCGGCGCGCTCACTTTTCTGGTGGCTTGCGGCGGCAGCAGCGCTCACAACTCCACGCCGCCGCCATCTGGCACTTTCAGCAACACCAACTTTAATGGGACCTACACATTTTCCGTCTCCGGCGTAAACGGAAATGGCATTTTCGCGATGGCTGGTGCGCTGGTAGCCTGTGGCTGCTCCGCGGGCACGATATCCTCTGGCACGGTTGATTTTGACGATCCCTCCGGTTTTGCCCCCTCTTCGACGATCGGCAACAACAGTACCTATACCATTAGCTCGGATGGTCGTGGCTTCGCCAAGCTGTTCATCACTACCACGGCAAGCGGTGCCTTCGAGGTGGATATCGACTTTGTCCTGACTTCCAGTTCGCACGCTTCGGTCATCCGCTACGATAGCAATGGAACCGGCAGTGGCACCATTGACCTGCAATCGACCGCCACTCTTGGCACTTCCACCTACGCCTTCAGCCTCTCCGGCAGCGACAACAGCAATAACCCCCTGGCGACGGTCGGGTCTTTTAGCCTGGATTCTTCGGGCACTATCGTTACCACCGGCAGCACTGCCGGAGTCGAAGATTTCAACTACGCCGCCACTTCCACTACTCAGTTGCCCCTTGCCGGTTCGGTTGCGGTGGGATCGGGAACCACCCCCGGAAGCGCCGCTCTTAACACTTCATTCGGGAATTTCACTTTCGATGTCTACGCAATCGACAGCACTCACCTGAAGCTGATCGAAAACGATGGGCAAGCCATTCTTGTAGGCGATGTCTTCACTCAGAGCAGTGCCACGATTCCTTCTGGCAATTTGGTCTTTACGATGGAAGGCTTGGACACAACGAGCAACCTGTTCGCGGTCGGTGGCGTGATGAATTCCGACGGTTCCAGTTTGATTCCTAGCGGCTCTGAAGACGTCAACGACGCCGGCCTTGTGGATAACGGTACGAATCCCGCTACTCCGTTCCCCTTTAGCGGTTCTTTCACGCCTACCGGCGGCGGACGACTCCTCGTTACTCTGACGGGCTTCGTCGGTGGTTCCTCGTTTGCCGCGTATCCCTCCGACGCCGGTCTCCTTATGTTGGAGATCGACACAGGCCTGACTGCAGGCGTCACCAGCGGCGTCGCCCTGCCGCAGACAAATGGCGCGTCCATCACTGCCTCTCAAGGCTATGGACTCAACCTGAGCGGCGAGGACGTTTTTAACGGGATTGAACTCGACGAAATCGCTGAGTTCAAAACCACCAGCAGCACCTTCACCGGCGGCCTTCTGGATGAGAATGACGGCGGCCCCGAAAATCCCCAGAACTTCAGTGGGTCCTACACCACTGGTTCTAATGGCTTCGGCTCGGCTATTCTGACTTCAGGCCTGCAAAGCATGTTTTTCTATGCCGCGGACAGCAACCTGCTGATCTTCATTTCTACGGATCCGAACCAGGCTGCCGTGGGATCCCTTGAAGTCCAGATCACTCCCGGTGCTGCGCAGGCGGCACTGAAAGCGCGTCCGCTTCCCATGCTGCGGTCGATGCCTCACCCGCATTCGGCCTTGCAAGGCAACAACGCTCGCTTTCACGCCATAAAATCAAAATAGCGACGGTTCCAACGGAGCTTTCAGGCACGTTGGATCGTTGATCGACACAACCCGAGGACGCGGGCGGAAGCCGCGTCCTCATTATTTTTCTCTTCGCTTTTCCACCGTGCTGGCCCGTCTCCCCAACCCTCTCATGACCTTAGTTACCTTTAATAAATGACCCTTCTTCCCGCACAATCACATTAGAATTCTGCAGCCTGTGGAGACTAAGAGTGCTTTACCAACGCTTTCTGCGCATCTCCTTATTCTTGCTCATCAGCGCCTCACTCGCGTCGGCGCGCGATCTCGCTCTGGTTTCCAACAAATCCAATGCAGTCGCCGCCATGACCGTCCCCGATCTGATCAAGGTTTGCAAAGCCCAGAACAAGCATTGGCCCGATGGCAAGCCCATCACCTTTATCATGCGCTCCCCGTCCGCCCCCGAAATGAAGTTGGTTTTGCAAAAGATTTACGAAATGCCCGAGGGCGAGGTCAACGGCCTGATCGTCACCTCGAATCACGGACGCCCCAACCACCCCGCGATCCTGGTCGTCTCCTCCGATGAAGAACTCGTCAACAAGGTCGCCTCCCTCCCCGGAGCGATCGGCGTGGTGGATGTGTATTCCATCAACAGCAGTGTTGCAGTCGTTAAAATCGCAGGCAAACTCCCCCTCGAACCCGGTTACCTGTTGCACGGAAACTAGTGGTCAGTGATTGTCAGTGATTGTCAGTGATCAGTGATCAGTGCTCAGTGGTCAGTAACAGCAGGTTCCACACTGTCCATTGACCTTGAACTGGTAAGAAGTGACCGCTCACTAATATTCAGGAAAGGCGACGTTTTCACTGGCCACTAACCACTGACCACTGACCACTGACTTTCGACATGCCAGCACCCGGCAAAAAACTCGCGTCCCGCAAATCCGCAGGCGCCCGCGCTCGCCGCTATCCGCGTTTCGCCATCGACGCCCGCATGCAGGTCCGCATGTTCCAATCCGGAGAATTCCAGAATTGTTGGGGACGCTCCACCGAACTTGGCGAGGACGGCATCGGCGCCACGCTCACTGGTGAACTTCAAGCCGGTGAAATCGTTTCTCTGCAGATTCCTCTGCCTCTCAGCCCCTATCCATTAAAAGTCCGCGCCATCGTCCGCTATCGAGACGGTCTGCGCTACGGTTTCGAATTCCTCACTCTCACCGGCACCCAGCGCGAAATGCTCCGCCGCGTCTGCGAAGTCCTCGCCACCAAATCATGAAGCAGTGGTCAGTGATCAGTGATCAGTAGTCAGTCCAAAGCAAGGTAAATTTACAGGCCACTGGCCACTAGCCACTAGCCACTGACCACTGAACCCTGGCCACTGCCCTCCAATTACCACCGTAACTTTCGAGTCACTCCCCCGCGTTCTACCATGCCTCTGGCTGAGTTCCAGAGGGGGGAGTTTTCTACATGGGCGGTCGTGTCACCCGGACACCGCAATCCAAGGACCTCGTCCGCGCCAAAAACTTGCGCCACGCGCTCCAGCGCGGAGCCCCACCCGCATTCATTCCGCCCACGACGCCCAATTCAGTCGCTCCAACATCTTCTCTTTCCTGGGCCTCCAAACAAAAAAACCCCGCCCCTGGGAATTCGGCAAAACTCCCTCCTGAAGAAATTTCAGAAGTCCGCCTCCAATATCTGGAACAGCTTTTTCAAAGCTCCCCAGACCCTCTCATCGTCGTCGATGCCTCCTTCCATGCGCTCTGCGTCAACCACGAGTTTCAGCGTATGTTCGGCTACACCCTCGCGCAGGTCTTGGGCCAGTCCATCGATGCGCTCATCTTTCCGCCCGATCGCGCCCCTGAAGCCCAGTGGATCGCCCAATGCCTGCAGCGCGGCGAACGCCTCTCCCTCGAAACCCAACGCCGCTGCAAGGACGGTACTCTGCTCGACGTCTCCGTCTCCTGCTCTCCCCTAATCCTCGACGGCCGCACTGTCGCCTTCTACGCCATCTACCGCGACATCTCCGACCGCAAACGCGCCGACGCGCTCAGCTCCGCTCTCTATCGCATTGCCGAAAAGTCCAGCGCCGCGCAGGATCTCCAGCAGTTTTTCGCCGCCATCCACGGCATCGTCGATGAACTCATGTGCGCCCGCAACTTCTCCATCGCCCTTCACGACGCGGAGTCCGATCTCCTCACCTTCCCCTACTTCGTCGACGAACGCGACTCCGTCCCCCTTCCCGCAAAACCCGCCTCCGGCCTCACCGAATACGTGCTCCGCACCGGAGAACCTCTTCTCTGCACCCCCGAGCTTGCGCAACAACTGCAAAAGCGCGGCCAGATCAAACTGACAAGTCCCTCCTCTCTCCAGTGGCTCGGCGTCCCGCTCAAGGTCAACAGTCACATCCTGGGCGCGCTCGTCCTCAAAAGCTATTCCAGAAACATTCTCTTCCGCGAGCGCGACAAAGAAATCCTCACTCTGGTGTCGCAACAATTAGCCGCCGCCATCGACCGCAAACGCAACGAGCAGGCTCTCCGCCGCTCCGAGCTGCGCTACCGCTCGCTGGTGCAAACAGCCGTCTACGGAATCTACCGCTCCAGCCTTGAAGGCCGTTTTCTCGACGTCAACCCCGCCCTGATCGGGATGCTCGGCTACAACTCCGCTCTTGAAGTCCTGGCCCTCGATCCCCAAAAAGATGTTTTCGTCGAGCCTCGCGAGTACGCCCGCCTGGTCGAAGAATTCCGCCGCACCGGACGCATGGACGGCTTCGAAGCCCGCTGGCGCCGTAAAGATGGTTCCTCGATCACCGTCCGCATCAGTGGCCGCGCCGTCGCCAGCGGCGACGAGCCCTCCGACGTTCTCGAAGCCATCGCCGAAGACATCACCGAGCGCCGTGTCCTCGAAGACCAATTCCGCCAGGCCCAGAAAATGGAAGCCGTCGGCCGCCTCGCCGGCGGCATCGCTCACGATTTCAACAACCTCCTCATGGTCATCAGCGGATATACCGAGGTTCTCCTCGACCAGCTCACTCCTGAACATCCGCTGCATTCCAAAGCCGAAGCCATTCGCCAGGCCTCCGATCGCGCGTCCACTCTCACCCGCCAGCTCCTCGCCTTCAGCCGCAAACAACATCTCGAGCTCAAGGTCATCGACGTCAACGCCATCGTCGCCAACATGGAGCGCCTCCTCCGCCCACTCATCGGAGAAGATATCGAACTCACCACTCAGCTCACCCCCACCGTCGGCTGCACTCGCGCCGATGCCGGACAGCTTGAGCAGGTCATCATGAATCTGGTGGTCAATGCCAAAGACGCCATGCCCAACGGCGGCAAAATCTGCATTCGTACCTCCAGTGTTACCCTCGACGGCTCCCATAGCCCCGAAAATACTTTCATCAAACACGGCCCCTACGTCATGATTTCCGTCAGCGACACCGGCGAGGGCATGGACCGCGACACTCAAGCCCGCATCTTCGAGCCCTTTTTCACTACCAAAGAAAAAGGCAAGGGCACCGGCCTCGGCCTCTCCACCGTCTACGGCATCATCAAGCAGAGCGGCGGCTACGTCTTCGTCCAGAGCGAACTCGCCCGCGGCACCGTCTTCACCATTTATTTCCCGCGCGTCGACGAACCCTGCGACGCTCTCGGCGCCACTCCCATCTTCCTTACCTCCGCTGGCGGATCCGAAACCATCCTCCTCGTCGAGGACGAAGATTCCGTCCGTCAACTCGTCCGCGAAACTCTGGCAGCCCGCGGTTATCGCGTTCTCGAAGCCTCCAATGGCAGCGCCGCCCTCGCCCTCGCCGCGCGCCACTCAGACGCCATCCACCTCGTCATTACCGACATCGTCATGCCCGGTCTCAGCGGCCACGAACTCGTCGAGCAACTCCTGCCCGCGCGCTCCGCCATTAAAGTCCTCTATCTCTCCGGCTACGCCCAGGACGCCTTCGCCACGCCGCTCGCCTCCGATGCCCAAAAAGCTTTTCTCCAAAAACCCTTCACCCTGCAAACCCTCTCCCGCAAAGTCCGCGAAGTCCTCGGCTCCCCCAGTAACTGATTGTGATTGCCCCTCTGGAAGAGATTCTTGTTAAGGATTGTCCGTGGAAGGTCTACGTGGAAGAGCGGCGCTTTAGCGCCGCGAAAGCGTTCTAAACTCGAATGCGCTTCAGCGCCCGGATGCGGCACTACTCACGCGGCACTACTCACGCGGCACCACTCACGCCGCGATAGCTTACGCCTTTGGGTGGCGCAGCGCTTCAGCGCTGCGATAAACCCGTCCTCTTGAATAAGGGCTTTAGCCCCCGAGGTTCCTCCTCGAAAATCTCCTCACAACCCCCGCTCCATTTCCATCACCGAACTGAGCGCCACGTTTCGCCTGAATCCGCACTTCCGCTTTCATCATCAGTACAATAAGACACTGGAGGAAAATCATGGCTCATGAACTACCGCCCCTGCCCTATGACTACGCGGCGCTCGAACCCGTCATCGACAAGCAGACGATGACCCTGCACCACGATATGCACCACGCGGCCTATGTAAAGAACCTCAATGCAGCCCTCGAGAAACATCCCGAGCTGTCCAAGAAAAGTGCCGAAGATCTAATCCGCGACTACAACGCCATTCCCGAAGACATTCGCGCCGCGGTCCGCAACAACGGCGGCGGCCACGTCAACCACACCATGTTCTGGAAGATTATGAAGCCCAAAGGCGGAGGCGATCCCAACGGCCCCATCGCCCAGGTCATCACCAAGACCTTCGGCAACTTCAAGGATTTCCAAGCCAAGTTCAACGACGCCGGCACCAAACAATTCGGCTCCGGATGG
>WNFC01010941.1_pt1 | contig 14832 bp, 13 predicted proteins | sample 5400541 | NCBI WGS metagenome assembly WNFC01 (sample SAMN13153342, study PRJNA577476) | soil metagenome | isolation source: 120 cm saprolite under Douglas fir tree site 2 hole 2 replicate 1 | place: USA:California | collected 2015-04-18
GGCGTCGGCGATCGTCAGCGTCCCGTTCGAGACGAGGTTCCCGCCCGAGACCGCGACATCCTCGGTCATCGAACCGCTGCTGACGCCGCCGATCACCGGCACGTCGTTCGTCCCGGTGAGCGTCACCGTCACCGTCTGCGTCGCCGGCCCGTTGTGAAAATCGCCGATCGTCACCGCATAGTTTTGGACCAGCGTCTGGCCGGCGGTAAGGAAATCGAGCGCGCCGTCGGGGACCGAGAAGGTCCAGGGGACCGATCCCGTGCCGCCGCCGGTGCTGTCCGTGAACGCGCCAAGCGTCAGGCTGCCGAGATAGCCCGGCCCTTGCGCGACGATGCTCACGACCCGATGCGTGTCGCCGAGATCGGCGTCGCTGAAGGTGATCAGCCCCTCCGCCACATCCGCTCCCGGATCGCCGGTGAGCCCGACCCGCTCGATGACGGAGCTGCTCGCCTGAGCCAGCGTAGACGTGATGACCACTGGATGGTTCGCCATAGGACCTCGGTCGGACTTTCGAGTGCAGAGGCAAGAAAGCGGCGCCGTCGAGTGGAAACGTGGCCGTCCGTGCGACTTTAGATGCGCAGATTACGACGTTACGGCGAGTAGCCAAGCGGCGGAAATGCATAAGCCGGCGAGCGAAATGGACTAGCCCGGACCTTACGCATGGCGAAGGTGGGTAATTCTTTTCTCTTTATTACAAGTGCGTAATTGTCATTTGCGAAACCGTTCGCTCATTTTCAATTCATCGACGTCTACGATATCAAGCAAGCGAAGCATGTCGGGATGCGTCGCTTCGGCCATGAACTGGCACGGAACGTCGGTTGGGGCTGACGCGGACAGGTTCAGGTCGCGGGGCTTTGATTGGCGAGCCGCGCAAGGCTTTGTCATCTTGTTCTTGGAGTGGTAGCGCATGGGTCCACGTCATCGGTTGCTGATCGCGAAGCACAGCGCTGCCGGCTTACCCGCGATCATGAAGAAACTCGATTCGCAGACTGTCGAGGTCGTTGCGTATTGCGACGCACCCCCTCTCATAAAGCATGAGAACAGCGATATCGGGTTCGATGTCTGCCTAATCGACCTTCGCATGCTGCGGCGCGTGCGTCGCAAGCACCCGGAGGAGATTGCCCGCATTCAGCGATCGGGCATTGTGGTGCTGCTCGTTCACAGCAAGCATCTCCCGAAGGCGCGGGCGTACTCGGAGAGCATCGACGGATTGGCGATCGTCGATCATCTGCTGAGCCATATCAACGAGTCATTCTTGCTGGCGCGGCACGCTCATTCCCTGCTGCCGGTTGGCGTTTTGACGGCGTTGGCGAGCGAAACCGCAAAAATCGCCGCGCTGGGATCTCTCTCCGAGAGCGAGCGAACCCTTCTCAAGCATCTCGCCAACGCTCAGACCAACCAAGCCATCGCGACGCTGATGGATATTCCGGAAAACACCGTCAAGGCGATGGTTCGCATCGTGCTGGCGAAACTGAACCTGATGAATCGCACCGAGGCGGCGATTTTCGCCGTGCGCCTCAATTTTGCGGCGCAGAACTATTCGAGGGGCGCCTCCGAAGAATAAGGCCGGCGCTCGATCAAGCTTCGCGCTCGCGGATCCCCGATCGATGCTTGGTTGAGGTGTCGTCGACGCAACGCTGTCGCCGCGTGCGACACTCAAGACCGTGTGCCGTGTCGGCAGTGAGGTCGTGATCGACGGCGAAGCCCTGGTCCTGGTCCTGGTGCCGGCCCGTTCGTAACGCCGACTTCCGGAGGATTTCGCCACGGCGGCCTGTCGCCTGTGGCGATCTGGCTGGCGCGGAAGGAAGTGTGATCGTAGCAGGTGCGGCCGGAAGCGCGCTGGCGCAGGTCGGTCGAACCGCGCCAGAAGCTGCAGTCTTTCCTACACTGTGGCGACCTTGGTGACATCCGTCTCGTCGCCGAAGCCGTTCGCCAAGCCCCACACGGCAGCCTGCGTGCGGTTCTGCGCGTTGATCTTCCGCATCACCGCCTTGAGATGGACCTTGACGGTCGCTTCGCTGATGCCGAGCTGCCGCGCGATCTGTTTGTTCGAGTGACCGCTGAGGAGGCTGCGCAAGATCTCGCCTTCGCGGCCCGAGACGCCGCGCGTTCGCGAGGAGTGGGCGGCGGACGAGCCGTCGCCGGAATGAGACGGACCGAGGCCCCTGTTCCCGATGAGCATCAGCGCCGCTTGCGTTGGAAAGACCTGCTGACCGAGCATGACGAGCTCAATCGAGCGGCTCAGCGCTTCGATCGACATGTCGCGCAGAAGACAGGCGCTGACGCCTGCATTGATCGCCTGAGACAGCAGGCTCAATGATACGTTGTTGGCCAGGATCACGACTTTGAGACCGGAAAACTTGGCGCGCAGCTGATCGACGATCGCGCTCTGATCCCCGGACGTCGATTCCTCGAATGCGTAGACAAGCATGTCGGGGCCGAGTCCCGCCGCGATCTGATCGGCCGCTTCGTCAAGGGAGCGCGCGACGCCGATGACGTCGTGCGTTTCGCTTCCGAGCAGGCGCCGCAGCCCTTCTCGGGACAGCTGGTGCGCATCGACCAGAAGAATTTTGATACTTTGCATGGAAGCTCCTAATTCTAAAAACCTGCGCGGGTCCCGGCGCGGCGGTCTCGTGATATGCCTCGGTTCTCACATTAGCCGATCACTGCGCGATACGACCGCGCGGGCCAATATGCGTTCGGAACCGGGACCTCACCATTTCACTTTCGGCTAGAATATCGGGATTAGGAGGTAGCCCGGGCCGGCGTCGACTTGCCGGATGCATTAACCGGATTGCGACTAGCCGGTCTCATCGGCGAGACCCGCGATTCCCATCGGCGAGCCCATGCCGACGCCAAGGAAGGACGCACTCCCCGCAAGAGGGGCGGCAGCCTCGATGGGAACGCCGGCGCCTCGGCCCTTGTGGCGTCCCTCTCTTGGAGGCTCCAGTCTTGCTCGCGTCGGCAAGGTCTAGGCTAAGGACGAGCCACACGGAGGACGGTGGCAAGCCGCCGATGATCGCATTTCGATGCGACGACAGCACCGAGAAACCCTGCGAAGGGGCAGCGCGGCGCCCTAGGCCCGCGGCCCCGCCGGGCGGCTTCCCTACGCCAACATTCTTTCGCCATAGCCATTTTCGATCGCCCAGATCGCGGCCTGCGTACGATTGCGCGCCTTCAGCTTGCGGAGCAGCACCTTCAGATGCACCTTCACCGTTGCCTCGCTGATCGCGAGCTCGCGGGCGATCATCTTATTGGAATGGCCGAGCAGCAGCTTGCCCAGGATCTCGCCCTCGCGCCCTGAGAGGCTCCTGCTCGAGCCCGGCAGGGCGGCGCCCTGCCGGAAATCGCGAGGAGCGTGGCTCGTCGCCTCCATCGGCAGCATGCCGGCCGGCGCCGGGAAAATCTCCTGGCCGAGCATGATGAGGCGGAGCGACTGCGTCAGGGCGCTTGCCGACATGTCCCCGAGGAGACACCCGTTGACGCCGGCTTCAAGGCAGCGCGCCGACAGAGACGGCGAGGCTTGCGCCGCGATGATGACGAATTTGAACGCCGAGAACCCGGCGCGGATCTGCTGTAGAGTCGCGACGCTCTCGCTCTCGCCAAGATGCCCGAGCACGAAAAGAACCAGATCGGGATGCAGCCCCTCGGCGATCGCCGCGCGGGCCTCGTCAAGCGATCGTGTCGCGCCGATGATGTCGTACGAGTCGCTGTGGAGCAGAAGCTTCAGCCCCTCGCGCGAGAGCTCGTGGGCGTCTATGAGCAAAACCTTCGTGTTGTGCATGAGCCTTCCCCGGTCAATGTCTTTGGTCTGATGCATTCCGCGAGAGCGATTTAGTGAGTTAGCGCTTTCGCGCGCGCCTCGTCCGTTATTGCAACTCTGACCGTTGGCGGAGTAGTAATCTATCCCCCATATGGCCTAACGCCGCTCTCAAAGGAGTTATCCATCGCCGTCGATGAGTCGACGACACCAAATTTTACCCAGAAAGAGAGCGCGATGTCGGGCGACGGCAAGGTCCGTTCGTACAGCCCGTTGCCTTTTCGGCCAGTCCCGTCTCTCGCGCTTCCCCGCTCGCTCTGTAGGACGATGGATGAAACGAGTGCGGTGATCCGTCTTCCTTGGACCTGACGACGCTTCCCGTCTCTATCTCGCGTGTGGCGAACGGTCATCTGGCGTCCATGTTGCAAATAGCTGAACTTGAGCGGCGCTCTGCGACGCCTGAACGAGGCTCTCTCCAATCGTCAAACAATTGACACGGCCTAGCTCACCTCGTATGGCCGCAAAGGGAACTTCAAGATGATTGCCAAACAGAGCCTGCTGCAAATCCTCGCCGCCGCCGACACAGCCGACGCCGACGATGTCGCGATCCGTGCCGCCCTCTATACCGCCTTGCGCGGCATCGAGGAGAATTTCGCCGCCGGATGCTACGCCCCGAGCTTGCGCACGCCATGCGATGCGCGGCATCATCCTACGCCCCTATTTCAGCGCTTTCCATCGCTTGGCAAGCGGTCGCATGGCCAGCGCTTCCACTGAGAGGCGGCGCACGCCTCTGGGCTCACCCGGCGCGTGAGAGCGCCGTTTTGATGATCCCCGCCTTCGACAAAGCCGCTAGCGTTCGAGCGACCGAAACTTCGACCGACTCGGTGGAGGTAGCCAAGGTGAGATCGGGCGACAAAGGTGCTTCATACGGCGAATCGATACCTGTCATGCTCCGCAGCTTCCCAGCCTTCACCTTCGCATAGAGGCCCTTCGGATCGCGCTCCATGCAGCGCTCGATCGAGGCATCGACGAATATCTCGATGAACTCCCCCGGACCGACTAAAGCCCGGATCATCTCGCGCTCGGCGCGGTAGGGCGAGATGAACGCGCAGAGGACGATAAGGCCGGCGTCGACCATGAGCTTCGCCGCCTCGCCGGCCCGCCGGATGTTCTCGGCCCGGTCGGCGGCGGAGAAGGCGAGATCCCGGTTGAGGCCGAAGCGCAGATTGTCGCCGTCGAGCATCATCGTGTGGTAGCCGAGGTGGTTGAGACGTCGTTCGACCAGGTTGGCGATCGTGGATTTTCCGGCCCCCGACAAACCCGTCAACCAGACGATTGCCGGATGCTGATTTTTGAGGACCGCCCGCTCCGCCTTGTCGACGAGGAATTCTTGGCGATGAATGTTGGTGGAGAGACCGGAGGCGGCGCTGACCATTCCGGCACCGGCGGTCTCGTTCGTCAACTGATCGATCAGGATGAACCCGCCGGTCTGGCGGTTCTCGTTATAGGGATCGAGCGCGACGGGCACTGCCGTCGAGATCTCACAGAAGCCGATCTCGTTGAGTGCGAGGCTTGCTGCCGTTTCATGGCCGAGCGTGCCGATATCGACGCGGTGGCAGACGGCGACGACGCGCGCGGCGACCGAAGCGGTGCCGATTTGCAAGACGTAAGAGCGGCCGGCGAGCAACGGCGTCTCGCTCATCCACAGAATCTGCGCTGTGAACCGATCAGCCAGCGCCGGTCGCCGCTGCGGCTCGCAGATGAGTTCGCCGCGCCCGACATCGACGTCCTCCGCGAGGACCAACGTGACGGCCTCGCCCGCCTGTGCCCGATCGAGATCGCCGTCGAACGTCACGATGCGTGAGATGCTGGTTTGCCGCCCCGAGCTGACCACGACGACGGTGTCGTTCCGGGCGATGCTGCCGGAGGAGATCGTCCCCGAGAGGCCACGAAAATCGAGATGCGGCCGATTGACCCATTGGACCGCGAAGCGGAACGGCCGGACATTCGTAACTCGCGCGACGTCCACCGTCTCCAAATGCTCGAGTAGCGCCGGGCCCGCGTACCACGGCGTCTTCGTCGATCGGGTCGTCACATTGTCGCCGAACCGCGCCGACAGGGGCACCGCCGCGATCGAGGCGAAGTCGAGCTCGCGCGCAAAGGCGCGATAGGAGGCGACGATATGCTCGAAAACCTTCTCGGCCTCCGCCACCAGATCAATCTTGTTGACTGCGAGGACGACGTGGCGGATGCCAAGGAGTGAACAGATGATCGAATGGCGTCTCGTCTGCGGCAGCACGCCCTTGCGCGCGTCGATTAGGATCACCGCAAGATCCGCGGTCGAGGCACCGGTCGCCATGTTCCGCGTATACTGCTCGTGACCCGGCGTGTCGGCGACGATGAAGGAGCGCCGGCCGGTCGAAAAGAACCGGTAGGCGACGTCGATCGTGATGCCCTGCTCGCGCTCGGCTTCGAGCCCGTCGACCAGGAGCGCGAGGTCGAGATCCTCGCCGGTCGTGCCATGGCGGCGGGAAGCGCGCGACAGCGCCTCGATCTGATCGTCGAGAATGAGCTTTGCGTCGTAGAGGAGACGCCCGATGAGCGTCGATTTACCGTCGTCGACCGAGCCGCAGGTGATGAAGCGCAGAAGGTCCGTTGCCGCCGCTACGGGGGATTGGATCGTGATCACTAGAAATAGCCTTCCTGTTTCTTGCGCTCCATCGAGGCGGTCTCGTCCGAGTCGATGAGACGACCCTGGCGCTCGGATGCCCGCGCGCTCTTCATCTCGGCGATGATGTCGTCGAGGGTTTCGGCCTCCGACTCGATGGCGCCGGTGAGCGGATAGCAGCCAAGCGTGCGGAAGCGAACCCGGCGCTGCGACGGGGTCTCGTCCGGCCCGAGTTCCAAGCGTTCGTCGTCGACCATGATCAAGGTACCCGAGCGCTCAACCACCGGCCGGGTCTTAGCGAAATAGAGCGGCACGACCGGAATCCCCTCGGCGTGTAGATACCGCCAGACGTCGAGCTCGGTCCAATTGGACAGCGGGAAAACGCGAATCGACTCGCCCTTGCGGATACGGGTGTTATAGAGGTGCCACAATTCAGGGCGCTGGTTGCGCGCGTCCCACGCATGGCTCTCGCCGCGAAAGGAAAAGACGCGCTCCTTAGCCCGGCTCCGCTCCTCGTCGCGGCGCGCGCCGCCGAAGGCCACGTCGAACTCGTGATGATCGAGCGCCTGCTTCAAGGCTTCCGTTTTCATCACCTTGGTATAGAGGGCCGAGCCGGAGCGGATCGGATCCATACCTTGCGCCTGACCCTCCTTGTTCGTGTGTACGATGAGCTCGAGACCGGCCGCCGCCACCGCCGCGTCGCGAAAGGCGATCATTTCGCGAAACTTCCAGCCGGTGTCGACATGGAGCAACGGGAAGGGTGGACGTCCGGGAAAGAACGCCTTCTTCGCGAGGTGCAGCATCACCGTCGAATCCTTCCCGACGGAGTACATCATGACCGGGTTACGCGCTGTCGCGACGACCTCGCGCATGATGGTGATCGCCTCGGATTCGAGGCGTTTTAGACTTGTCGTAAGGGGGCTTCTCGACAAAGCTCTTCCCGACGGAGGGCATGCCAGATTGGAGCTTCTCACCGTCGTTCCCCTTATGCCGCCTTGACGTGGGACGCCGGACCCTGGGCCGTCAGGGCTTGAGCTGCCTGCCGCAGTTTGTTCTCCGTCAGGATCCGCGTGCGTTCCATCAGAAACCACGCGAGATCGTAGCCGAACAGGCTCGCGACATCGTTGAGCATCGGAACCGACATGATCTGCCGGACTGCCTCGTCGGTGAGCCCGTATATCCATTTGTCCTCGATCCAGCCGCCGAACGGCTTATTGCTGAAATAGTTGATCTTCCATTCCTCTGCTTTGTCGAGAGCGGACGGCGTAAAATTGGGGTCGCGCAGATAGGCTCCGCCATTGCCGCCGACGGCGTGCGACGGCACCTGCCAATAGGTGAGCATGGCGGGGTCGAAGGGGATGTTGAGAAATTCGCAGACGCGCCGGATCGACGGCTCCGGCCTGAAGGCGAAATCCTCGTAGCGCACGACGAGCGAGGGGATGCCACGGCCGGCAAGGGAGCGAAGCGTGTGCAGATAGAAGTCGCGCCACGAGGCCGCCGCCGCCATCGGCGAGAGACGCAGCGCGCCGCCGTCGGAGCTCTTCGCGAAAGAAAAGGGCGTGCGCGTGCAGATGATCGCCTTGACGTTGGATTTGAGCCCGGAATCGTAAAGGCTGTTGAGCCAGTCGATCCGCTTGCTGCCATCGAGCAGGATCGGCGCTTCGTTCCGCTCAATCACCGCCCGGTAGGCGGAGATGTCGTCGAGCGCCCGGATCTTCTCGATGAATTCGCTCGGCCAGGCCGGACAATCGTGCTCGGCTTGCGTCGAGCAAAGGCGGCAGCCGCGCTCGCGCCCATGGGTCCAATCCGGCTCGCGCCGGAAGGCCTCGAGACGATCGATCTCGCCGGCGAAGAAAATCGACGGATGCGCATTGAGGCAATTGCCGAGCAGCGTTGATCCGGAGAAATAAGTGCCGATGAGGAAGGCCGCCTGGCGCAGCGGCTTTGCCGCCCGGCGGCCGATCTGACGCGGTTTCGCGGCAGCGGTTTTTTCAGTGGCCAGTTTTTCAACAGACATTTATAGCGCCTTTCAACGTTCAACGTGATGCGGGAAGCGGAAAGTCGAGTTCGTGCAGGCGGTAGCTCCACAAGGTGGTGGGGAAGCAGGAATGCGCGGCCGCGCATTCATCGCTCGTCGTTACCACGACCTCTATCCTGTCGGCCCTCGGCAGCCCGCCCCAGACATCCTTGACGATGCCGGCGTTGTGATTGCGCGGCGCCTTCGTCAAGGCGGGCCCGATGACCGTCAGCTTGCGCCAAGTCCCGCCGTTGCCGGTGAGGGCCCCCTCGGCGAGGGCGTCGACCTCTTGCCACGCCTCGACCGTGGTCGGTGGGGTGGAGGGCAGCGGCCGCACCGGCCTCACGGTGATAAATTCATGCGAGCCCGCCACATAGGCGATGGCGGCGTCGTTGAGGAAATCCGGCATCTTGCCGTCGGCCTGGCGCAACCCGCCGGTCGGCACCGCGCGCGGTGCGCCGACGGCGATCGGGATATCGCCCTCGGGGCTCATCCGGACGGAGCGCAGAAGCGTGCGGGTGCCCGCCCTCGCACCCTCCGTATAGAACAGCAAGAAACCGCCGCCGTGATCGGGATTGACGGCGGCCGGCTGGCCGACGCCCCAGGATGTCTCCTCATCGCCGCCGAAATCGAAGGAAACGAGCGGTTCGGCGGCACGTTGCCATGGCCCGTCGAGCGTATCCGCGAGCGCCATGCCGAGCCGGTTCCCGTTGGCGAGCGGCTTGTCGTTCCCCGTGTAGAGGAGGGCGAAGCGAAAGACGTGGCCGCGATAGCCGAAGCTCCCGGCGACGATCTCGGGGTCGCAGACGTGAAAGGAGTCGAAACGCCGTCTCTCTTCCGCTGGTCGGAGCGCGACATCGGTGGCGACCACGCGGCCTCCAACATAACGGTGATGCACGATGTGATCGCGGATCTCCCCGGAGACGACGTTCGCGCACGCGAAGACGTGCTTGACGCCGCCCTCCACGACAATCGCCGGGGCGTACTCGTAGAACTTGCCGACGAGAAGCTGCGGCGGCGCTCGGCCGACAACGACCCCCGGACTCGCTTCCGCCGCGGCCCGCGCCGGGCCGACGAGCCCGACGGGGAGCGCGAGAAGTGCTGCAACGACAGTGGCGATGCTCATGGCGAGGCTCAGCGCACGTGATCGCGGAAGCCGAGCACGATCAGCAGCCCGAGGCCCCAGACCGCAGCGCCGCAGACCCCGATGAGAGCGATCATGACCAAGCGCCGCGGGTAGAGCGGCTCCTCCGCCAGGCTCGGCGACAGGTAGACCGAGAGGAACCGTTGCTGACGGTCGGCCTCCGAGCGCGCCCTCTCCAATGAAGCGAGCGCGAGGACGTAAGCCTTCTCGGCGAATTGGTGCTCGGTCTCGACCTCGTCGTAGCGCGTCAGCATTTCCGACATCGGGCCCTTCTCGCGGGTCGGTGTGCGTTCGGCCCGTAGCCGCGCCAGCTCGCTTTCGACCGACGCGATCTTCGCGTTGAGGACGACCGCGGACGGCGAGTCGGGGTTGAGGAACCGGCTGGCCGCGGCAAGTTCGGATCGCAGATGAATGAGATCGGCCTGCAGCTTCGAGTCGAGTTCCTGCCGGCCGGCGGCGCTGCGCGCCGGGTCGATGATCTCGTTGCGGCCGCGGAAGCATCCACCTCGGCGTTGCGCACGGCGTCCCGGCGCGCCTCGGCGGACAGCCGGTTGACGAGGGCGGTGCTGGCCGAGAGGATTTTCTCCGCGATGAGCTGCGCATCCTCGGGCGTGAACGCCCGAATGCCGACGGTGATGATGCTTGAGGTGGAGTCGAATTTGACATTCGCCATCCAGCGCCAGTAATCGACGAGCTCCTCGATCGGCTGCGTGGCGTCGAAGCGCGCCCACCAGTCAACATCCTGGCGTGAATAGAGCGCGCGCAAATTGATCGACCGCGACAGCTCGTCGAGCAGCTCGCGGCTCTTGATGTAGTCGGCGACGACATAGCTGTCGGACACCGATTGCGTCACTGGGAAGCCGGCGAGCATGCCGATTGCGTCGGTGCTTGGCGTCTCCTTGCCGCGCACGCTGAAGCGTATCTCCGAGACATATTGGTCGGAGGCGAAGAGCCCGTAATAAACGGAGGCGGCGACCATCGGGATCGCGATGAGCAGCAAGGCCGAGATGGTGCGCCACCGCCGGGCGGTGCGCCGCCGGCGAGCGGGCGGGAAATCGGCGATTTTCGTCGGCCGAACGGCGTGCACATGCGTCCCGACTTCGGCGCGGCGCGCCGGCGCATCGGGCGTCTTGAGATCTGTTGTCATGATGCCTTCAGCCTCTCTTCATAAGACTTGATCGCGTCGTCGACGCGATCAAACACCGTGAGCCCGCCTCCGCCGACGAGCGCGCCCATGTCGCAATATTGCCGGATCGTCGCGATATTGTGCGACGCTATGATCACGTCGGCCGCACCGTGTCGCTCGCGAAAAACTTGTGAGCAGCGTGCCTGGAATCGCGCATCGCCGACGGCGGTTATCTCGTCAACTAGGTAGGTGTCGAACTCCATCGACATGCTGACGGCGAAGGCGAGACGAGAGCGCATGCCCGAGGAGTAGGTCTTCACCGGCATGTCGAGATAGCGACCGAGTTCGGCGAAATCTTCGACGAACGCAACCGTGTCGTCGACATCCTTGCCGTAGATGCGGGCGATAAAGCGCACGTTCGAGCGTCCCGTGGTGCTGCCGTGGAAGCTGCCGCTGAAGCCAAGCGGCCAGGAGACGCGGCCGGCGCGGACGACATGGCCCTTATCGGGCAGCTCGGTGCCGGCGATGAGGCGCAGCAAGGTCGACTTGCCGGCCCCGTTGACGCCGAGGAGGCCGACGCTACGGCCGCGCGGCAGCTCCGCGCTAACCTCGTCGAAAACGATCTTGCGCTGGTCGCCGACTGCATAGGATTTGTGCAGCCCCTCGAGGCGGATCATTCGTGCTCCATCCTTTTTCTGAGGAGACGCTCGCCTAGCATGCCAACGAGCAGCAGCCCCGCGCCCCAGGCCAGGAGATACGGCTTGCTCAGCGACATGCTCTGGTAGCCGGGAAAGAAGGCTTCTCGGAACCATTCGACGCCGTGAAACGTCGGGAACCACCAGATGAAGTCGCGGGCGGCTTCCGGCAGATGATTCGGCAGGAAATAGACGCCGGAGGTCACGTAGAGGATGCGAACGAACATGTGGACGAGGCGGTCCCAGCTGTGCGCGAACATCGTGATGATCGCGCTCGTGACCCCGAAGCCAGTCCCGAGCAGCCCCATCGCGCTCCATGCCAGCATGAGGTTCAGCGGGTCGCCGATCCGGAGCTCGAGGCCGAAGCACGCGAAGGTCGCCGCCGCGAGGACCGCGACTACCGCCCAAGTGGCGATCTCGAGCAGCGCGCGCGCGGCTAGCACGTCTATGTTCTTGACGATCGGGAAATAGAGCAGCGAGCGGTTGGCGCTAAGCGACGGTGAGAGGTGAAACGCCAGGTCGCGGAACAGGAAGAACGGCACGATCCCGGTGGCGAAGAAGACCTCGACGCTGCTGCCGAGAGGTGCCGAGTGATGGATCATTTTCGCGATCTGGCTGAAGGCGAGGATATGACAGAACGGCTCGATGATCGCCCACAGGAATCCAAGTTTCGCGGTGCCGAAACGGGTCTGCGTCTCGCGCAGCACCAGCGCGCCGATTACGCGCATTTGCGTCGCGGCGCCCTGCGCCAGACCCGACCCGCGCGGGCGGATCGTCCCGATCGTCGTTTGCGCCGTCATCTCACGGCACCTTGGCGATGGCGGGACCGGTCGCCCCGAAGGCGGACCCGACGACGCCGAGAACCTTCTGAAGATCGCTGATCGGCGCGTTCGAGACGAAGATCAGGTCCTTGTCGCGCATCGGGAAATCGGCGGCGAGCATGTAGGCGTCGGCGGCCTCGAGGTTGGCGTGAAAGACCGTCGGCACGCGGCCGTTCTTCGTCGTGGGCGGATTTTGCTCTGTCGCGGCGCCGGGGTTCTTGATCCGTCGATAGACCTCGGCGTCCTCGTAGCGGAAGATGTAGACGCCTTTGGCGTCGGCGCGATGATCGAGGAGGCCGCCCGATTTGGCGAGGGCTTCGGCCATCGTCAGCTTATCCGCGTCGAACGGTATCTGGCCGTTGCGCCCCGTCGCACCGAAGACGGTGAAAGTCGGCGGCTGGCGGTAGACGAAGATGTCGTCGCCCGGGCGTAGATAGATGTTCTCGTGTGAATTCGTGACGATGCTCTGGAGCAGCATCGAACCGGATCGCTCGCCGCGCGTCAGGCGGACGAAGGTTTCATATGACGGGCTGCGCGGCCCGCCGGCGAGCGCGATCGCATCGAGAATGCGGTCGCCGTTGAGGCGCAGCGGAAAGCGCATGCCCTGCCCGACTTCGCCGGCGATGGTGACAAGATTGCTCTGGTTTTGCGCGATCGACACGATCACCTGCGGCTCGATCGCCTTCCCGCGCAGCCCGCTGATGATGGCGGCGGAGATTTCGCTCGGCGTCTTGCCCGCCGCCATGACCTGCCCACAATAGGGCACCGTGATCATGCCGGTTTGGTCGACCACCTGCGGCGGGAGCTGGGTTCCGCGTACCGTCCCGCTGCGCGCGTTCGTGCTGTCCGCGACAGCGAAAAGACCGCCTGCAGCCGCCTCGTAGATCGTCACGTCGAGCGCATCGCCGACGCCGACCCGCAATTCCGCCGGCGGGCGACGGTCTTCGAAATGCTGCGTCAGCATGTCGACCGGCCGGACCGCCAGAGCGTCGATCGTGGCGCGATCGATGTCGATGATCCCTACATCGGCGCCTTTTCCGAGGTATTGATCGCGCACCGTCGCGGTTGAGGGACCGGATTGCGGGAGCGACCCGCAATCCGCAAGGGCGAGCGGCAGCAGAGCGACGATGGCCACCAGCATCGGCGGCCGCCGTGTCGGCCGCAGTCCTTTCTCGCGCCGCTGCGTACGGGATTGGTCAACTGTCGGAGTGATCATTGAAATTCCCTATAGAAGACGCGGGCCACTCTCACTAAGGGGTTCTTGCTGTCGGCGCAGAAATTGTAGGGGTCGCGCCTGAATTTCGCGTATTTGCGGATCACCGGCGGCACGTCCACCCCTTTCAGCTGCGCCGGGATCGAGTCGTGGCCGTTCTTGATCGGGACGAGCGCCTGGGGCGGCATCACTTCGACGACGGGTGGGCCGGCCGCCGGCCCCGCAACCGGCACCGGAGGCGCCTTGGGAGGCGCGGCTGGAGTCGGCGGCGTCGCCCGCGCGGCGGCGGGCTGAGGCGGCGGCGCCTTCTTGCCGTTTTGCGGCGCGCCCACCTTGGCGGCCTGCGGCGGCGTCGGCAGCGGAAGCTGCGGGGGCTTGGGGGGTGCTGGCGGCGCCGCGTAGAGGACCTGAGCGGCCTCCTTCCACTGGCTCTTGCCGAGCGCGACATCGCGTGCCCGCGGGGTGATCGAACTTACCGCCGAGCGCTCGTCATAGAGCAGCCAGGTGTCGCCGCCGCCGAATGAATTCTCGACCTTGAGGCCGGCGAAGAGCCGCGCGTCGCCCGGGCTCGGCCGGCGCGCCAGCTCGAAGAAGACCTTGCTGCCGAGATAGGTGCCCAAGGGCAGATCGTCGAAGCAGTAATCCGCCCGCTCGATGAAGTCTTCCGCGAAGGCGACGATGCCGGCATGGATGCGCTTCATGAAGCTGAGGCGTTGCGGCTCCCGATCGACCGAGACGTGGTCCATGCTCCAGACGCCCTCATCGTCATAGCGGTGCCGCTTGAGCGACGCCTCGCACGACGACAGAACGGTCTCGAAGAGGAACACGTAGTCATTGAGGGGATGGCAATCCGCCATCCGCGGCTCGTCCCATTCGGTGAAGAACGCTTCGACCGCGCTCCCCTCGAAGTTCCAGCGCGCCGCTTCGTGCGTCAGCATGTAGTATCCCGGGATATTGATCCCGAGGATGTTCTGCACGTAGCGCTGGATCGAGCCGGAATAGCCGATGTCGACCAGCGCGCAGCTCGACCCCGCGGCGATGACGCCGTTGTCGTCGAGATAGCGTACGAGGGCTGCTCGCTCGTCGGCCGCGTTGTCGAGAATGGCCGGCGCGAGCGCGTCGACGAGCCGTTGTAGGCGAGCGAGATCACCGCTGTCGGAGACCCGTGTCGTAGTCTTGAATCCGCATTTCTTCAGGGTGTTTTTCGGGATGCGATCACGCGGCAGGCCGAAGCGGTTCTCCAGCAAATCGTCTAGCCGGCGCGTCGCGAACGGCAGGTGCAAGAGCTCGGCGATGTCCCGCCTGGTGGTCAGCGCCGCCACTGCGGCCGCCCGTCGCGACAGGTACACGTACTTCGACTCCGGCAGGTCGGGATAGATGCCGGCGTC
>WNFC01033096.1_pt1 | contig 14832 bp, 20 predicted proteins | sample 5400541 | NCBI WGS metagenome assembly WNFC01 (sample SAMN13153342, study PRJNA577476) | soil metagenome | isolation source: 120 cm saprolite under Douglas fir tree site 2 hole 2 replicate 1 | place: USA:California | collected 2015-04-18
CACCGCGTCTACATTCTCCTCGGCGCCTTTGTCAGCCTCTTCCTCCCACCCACCTACTGCCCTCCAAACGCGCCACGTCGCGCACCATAACTCCCACCCATCCCCCTCACCTCGCTCCTCGTCTATATTTAACATCCATGAGTACCCTTCACAGGATCTCCTTCGCCTTCTTGCCGCCCTCCTCAAACAGATCGTTGATGCGAACGATGACTTACCAAGGCCTCCATCCTCTCCTCTACCCACCCAAGCAACCCACGTTACCTTGAATCGTTATTCTCACACGACCGTCTGGCCATCCCTTACCCTCGCATCCCGCATAGCACTCACCACCTCACCACCTTATCTCTCATTTCATGCCCGCACAGCACCTACCATCTCCCTCGAATCCTACCTTCTCCGTATCCTCAAATATTGTCCAACCACCAATGAGGTTTTTGTCTCTCTCCTCGTTTATTTCGATCGCATGGCCAAGCTCGCGAAAGAGTCGACCGGCAACGAATTCATCATAGACAGCTGTAACATCCACCGCCTCGTCATAGCAGGCGTAACTGTTGCATCCAAGTTTTTTTCTGACGTGTTTTACACGAATTCGCGCTACGCCAAGGTATGGTCCTCTTCGCTACCCCGTCATCTTTGCTCATCACGAATATACAGGTCGGTGGTCTCCCACAACACGAGCTCAACCAGCTAGAGCTACACTTCCTCCTTCTCAATGATTTCCGTCTCATGATATCCCCTGACGAGATGCAAGTCTATGCCAAGCGGCTCATCTTCCATGCCCAAGGGAACTCCCCACTGCGCACACGCCCTTCCGACCCACCTGTACCGATCATCGCTGCCCCCCGTCGCGCGATGGGCGCAGTAGACGCATATGGCGGTGATGGCCCAAGCACGCCACACATGCGACCAGTCCAAAAACTCGTGCACCAGGCATCATCTACGTCGCTTGCGTCTGCATGCTCACTTGCGACATCCGTATCCGAAGCGGAGACAGAGAGCACCGATGGTGGGGGGGACGAGGAAAGTACCGACGATGAACCGACTGTGCGCCCCGCGTGGAGCGTGTGCGGCGATGACAGTCGGGACGACCGTGATGAAGGGGCGGCAGATGGAGAACACGGGGAAGAGGATAACGATGGCTCGGGAGATCTGCGCATGGCAAGTCCGTTTGCACAAACACGGTAGTGCTGCCACGTTTCTCCGCATCACGAATTCTATCGCATTTAGCATCTTTAGACTTCCTCCGCCTCTCCCCCCTTGTCATGTTCAGACTCGCACATCTACTCGCATACCGGTCTCGGTTCCCCTCATCGATGGTAAACACTCTTTCCCCGCCCTTCTTTGTACTCTCGCCCTGTCTTACCCCGTCAACTTTTTCTATCTCTTTTCTCTTTCGCCTTTTTACCTTTTCATCTTTGATGCATTACATTGCATGCGTGCATGTTGTACACATACTCAACACTCAATATTAGGTATCAAAATCCTACCTTCACCTACGATCGATCGATCGCAGGTCCGGTTGTCGGTGGTCTTTCGTTGCCCACACCCACTCTACACTCCCCCTGAATGCTTTAGCACGGCGTACCTGTGCACAAATAACTTTTCAAAAAAGGTGAAATTGGCGACCGCGGAGCTTTTTAGGTCCTTTAAAGTTTTACGTTTCATCCCGAGGCCCCGACCAGTCCCGCAGCTGCGCAGCACTCCCGCAGCCTCACACGACACGCACCCACGCGCATACCCGCGATTAATTTATAGAGCTGTCCTCCAGATGAATGCATATTGCGCTTCCTGGTGACGGATGACGACCACATTCGCTCGCCCGCCTCATGACGGTATAACCATGACCAGCGCTACCCGTGCCGCGGTATTCCCCCACGCCAGCGGTGCGTATTCTGCGGCAAGTCGGAGTTCAGTCACTACAGTAGTACTTGTACTGGTACTGTACCTGTTTCTAGATCTTTCGCCTGCCCTCGCCCGCCTGATCAGAAACCAAAAAAATTATTTTTATCTTTTTTTCTTCCCCTCATTTTTTTTTAAAAGTAAGACCGTAGACTCGAGCCCCAAAAAAACAAAAGGAACAGAGTTTGTCTGGCTTTTGTTTTTTCTTTTGGCATGAACCGAAAAACTTTCACTTCGTCTTTGTTCGTTCCGAGAGCAAGAACACCATTCAAATTGCCTTTTGAAAAAAAAAAGAGTTGGATCCGGCGGCACAACTCGACACGATCGCTTATCGGGATAACTTTGGGATTGTGGCATAGATGGGCGGTCGTAACCACCCAAGGTTGATGAAATACTGCAAGCAGCATGGCGCAGCTGGTACAGCGCGCAGGGCCCATACTTACGGTGGTACCCTGAGGTCCCTCGATCGAAACGAGGTGCTGCTACTTTTTTCTTATTCATTTTTTTTTGCTGGATCGCCGTCCCCTCTCCTTCCGTCATCGTGTGTTAAAGTGTGTGTAGAGATGCGCCAAAAACTCCCAAAAGAACAACAAAAGAAAAAAAAAACATGGAATCAAACCCCGCGCGTGGAGTGTAGTAAAACCCCCCGCTGCAAATCTACGACCTCGTCCCCGAACGCCTCTCGCCACCGGTCCGCCAACGTCCGTGCGCGCCTGCGCAAGCCATGCACGTCCCCGAACGGGACGCTCTCCAACTCGCCGAGCCTCCGCACCGTGTCTGCCAACGCGCTCTCCTGCCACGTTTTCGGTCAGCAAGCAGCCAGCAACGCCCAAGGTCACGGCGAGCAGGACCGCGGGGGGGCAGGCGGTATTACAAAACGCGTGCTTACCTTGAGCACCTCGCGAGCGATGCCGCCGCCTCGCTGGTTCGCGCGCTCCACCTCGTCCAGCGCATCGCTAGTCCGCGCCATCTTCGCCTCGTCTATCGTCGTCTTGCCTTTCACCAGGGGGAGCAGCGCGGCCGTCCATGCCGTCGCCTCGTCATCGCTCACGTTCGTGTTGGGAGTCTCGACCGAGGCCGGGGGGGCCGCATCTGCATCTGCCGCGTCATCATTGGAGGACTTGCGCTGTGACGACGGTGGGCGGGGGGGCTCGATGGTGCGGTGAGCGGGCCCGTGTGAGTTCACGATGACCACCGTACCCGGGCGCGCTGTTCCATGCCGGGAGTGCGAACTCCTGGCAGACCCTCTTCTCGCCGCACCCGCCGGCCGCTACAAACCAAAGACGTCATAGTCAGTCTTTGTAAGTGGGGGATCTAATCAATGCAGAAGACCAGGACTCACCGCCACCCGACGCGGCTTACGGCCCATCCCACGATCAAGCGGGCCAGGCCCAAACGCATCCTCCAGTCTCTCCGCCCACATCCGCGCGCCCGACTCTCGCGGAAGCATTTCGGCCCTCCAGCCATCCGGGTCGAGGCTTCCAAACGGCGGCGGATCTTGCGCGGGGTCAGCGGGAAGCAACGCGCCTAGAGTGCGCCGGATGTCCGCCTTGGCCCGCGCCTCGAAGGTCGGGTGATACCACCATAACGAACTTTCTTCATTTCCCCCGTCGCTCTCGCCGCCGCCGTTGTCGTGGGTTGCTAGGTGGCGGCGGGACAGCGAAAAGTCGAAAGGGAGGGGAACGGCACCGAGGAGGGCGTCGATGTCCCGCGCTGTGAGGTCCTCGGATACGGCCACGCCACGGATGCGCCTTGACCCGTACTCGGGTAAGGAGTCCGGAATGCTCTCGACGGATCGCGTGGGGCGCACGGGCGCGGAGGAGAGGGTATGAGAAGCGAGGGGTTCCTGGGCCTTGTCATTCGTTATTTCCTTCAGTCTCTCAGTGGATTTGGGGACGGGTGTCCCAGCTCGTGTGGGATCCTGTGATTGCGACGCGTTCGATCGGGGGGTGGTGTTTTGGTCAACGAGAGCAGGCTTGAGCGTCGGGCGCTTGGGCGGTGAAGGGACCACGACAGCAAAGACGGGCTTTGACTTGCGTGATAGATCCAAATGCTTATACACTCCGTTGGAAGTGACAGTCCTCGGCGTTGACACCCTCGACTTGACTTTTGATAGCAGGTCCAAGTGGGTAGAAGGCCCGTGCTGCGTCGCTGGTTTGAACGGCGCACGTACCTGAGGCGAGCTCCGTCGTATGTGTCGCAACACCACGATCTCTGGGTCGTCATCGCTCATCGCAATGGGGTCCGGAGACGTGGCGGGCGAGCGACCGCCATCCCGAGGCGCGTCGTTCTGCGGCCGGCGATGCGGAACTCGTCCGTTCGGCACCGCGGCGGTCGGGGAGGGAGTGGGGGCGGCGCTCGCTGCGTCCTGTTGGCCAGACGCATCGTCGCGGCGCATCTGGACATAGAGGTCGGCGAGAGTCGTGAGTCTTGCCTGGGTGGTGGACTGGGCTTTCTCGGGGGCCCTGCCGCTCGGGACGCGTGCCGCGATCTTCGCACGCTTCTGCTCCACCCTTTCCTGAGCCTCGCGTAGCTGCGAACCGCTGATGCCATGAGGTTCCGAGTCACGTTTGCGCTTGTTAGATATGCTGGGGGACCGTCCCAGGGCAGAGTCACCGGGTGTCTTGGGTGGGGCTGAAGGGGGGAGGACAATTGTGTTGCCATTTTTGTCCGGCTTTTGGGGCAATGCGGATGCAGAATTGACAAGGGATTTGAGAGGAGACTTTGGAGGTATTGTAGGGTCAGATAAGGTTGTCAAGAGAGTTTGGTGGGCTGAGTTTACCAGGTGAAGTGGGGAAGGATGGTGTAGTGTGGAAAGGCCCTCTATGGAGGAAGGGGCAATGGCTGAAGATGGGATCATTAGCAGAGGCTTTGAGAAAGCTTGCAATGAGGAGCAGAATGTTAAATTCAATCCAATAGGATGTGTCAGTCCCACTTATGTAATCTAGGATAAACAGTGTCACATGACTTTTAAAAATCTTTCAAGAAATGGCACCTAGAGGTATTCCTGATCAAGACAGGAATTTAGATTCACCAGTTCTGTAATATATAATCACTATAAGACCCATTAATGCATTAATATTGTAGTGACAGTCTGTGGCAGGCTGTGGTACTATTCATTGTTTGTTTGTATTTGTCATGAAGATGTGTGGGTTGTTGCCATGAGATCAACTTTACCTCACACTGGCAGCTGGCTAGTGATCACTCCAAAAGGAAGGGATGCCTCAGCTTTGCTCAGCTCAGGGTACTGTAGTCACAACCTGATTAATGCCGTCATTCCATCGTCTTTCCTGTCTCTGAACAGCATGTTAGTTTTCAATGAGATAGAAAGAACAAGCAATAGACAAGTGATATATGCTATGATCACTCTCATCATTTCTCTCGACTTACTTCCTCTGATTCACCCATAAAACTTCGACGAATAGTATAGGCATGAATAGACAGTGTTTACGATTCTTATCATACCTACGATTATGTGAAAAATTATGTATACACGAAAGTTCGGATCGTAAATGTCATGTACATGAAATAAATCTGAAAGGCAACGGTCGTAATTAGCGCCATTCGGATGGTGCGAGTGCGGTGCTCACCTCAGTGCAGGAAGTAAGTTTTGAGGGCAGAAATCTCGCCTACAATGTCCCTCGCCTTTTCCTCGAGCGTGCGTATCCGTTCCAAGATGCGAGCACCGTCCTCGGCGGACAACGTGCTTGGGTAGCTCTCTGGCTCCGCCCCTCTCTCCCAGCCGCCGGCCGACGCCCTCGCCGCACGCGCGGCCTCCATGAACTCGTCGTCGTCGCTGCCGAACGGGTCGCCCTCGCTGTCCTCGTTCCGGTTGACGCGCACGCGCTTGCTCCCCGGCGTCGACACCTTGCGCTTCAGCGATCGCGCCCCCGCCTGCGCGGCTGGGCCGGCACTGGCGGAGGGGACGCTCGGGCGTACGTCTACGGGTGGGGGGCGCGGCCGCTTGCCGAACGGATGCGGGGGGCGCGGGTCGGGCACTTGGGGGTCCGACTCGGGCGTGCCGGCGGTCACGTCCTTTCGGGGCTTGGCAACGTGCGAGCATGCAACGCGGCGCTCCTTGCAGGGAAGGCAGGCACGCCCATCTTTGCCTATGCAGCTACGTCCTCGCCGGGCGCAGAGATCACAGGGAACGGGTCGTCTCCGGACGCCATCGGCGAGTTCTTCCTCCTAAAGTGGGTATTATTTTACCGATCCTGCCGGGAACCAGCAGACGCGGACTACGGACCTGAAGTTCATCGTGGTCCTTGAAGGCATTCGAGTTAGAACTGCGATGAACCCCCAAAGGTAATGCCACACACTTCTGGAGCTGGACTAGGCTTCACTTTGCTCTCGCCCTGAGTCTGCACTTTTTGGGCCTTCTCTCCGTTGGCATTTTCGTTTGCAATTGCAGGCGCAGACGCGGTCGTGTCAGGTTCGCCTTCAGCGTCTGTGCTGTCGTTCACCATGGCCGAGTACTCCACCTCTTCGGTGCTCCCTGGCGCGGAACCTAGTTGGTCAAGACCCTTGGTGTCTACAGACTCGCGGAGTCGGTCATAGATCATCTCCGCCTCCCTTTTACGGCCCAAGACCTTCAGCTCCCTTTCAAGGAGCTCGCCGGCCGGTGCCTCTTGCAAACCAACGCTCTTGAGTATGCCGCGGTACTCGCTCTGTGGTAGGTAGGATAGGTGGCGAAGGTCAGAAATAGGAGGTTGTGGCGCCAGGACGAGAAAGAGGACTGGCCCATTGTTTATCCATGTCGCGGAGCCAAACGATCCACGCGCGAAGGTGCTCGGGCTTATTTTCAGGTTGAAGAGCCAAGGTGTCCTCGAGGAATCCTAGCTCGTTGCCAATGCGGTGCAAGTTCCGGGCCTCAAGCGTCGGCAGAGCCATTTTTTTAAAAAGGCGAAAAAGAAGAGTCGGCCGCCGAGTCGCAGAGAGCCTGCTCTATATGAAATAGGGGGAGAATGCTCCAGAAAGGAGGGACGAGGACAATAGCGAAAGGGCGAAATGGACGCGAGAGACCGAAAATAACCAAAACCGCTCGGTGCGGGTTGAGGGGATAGCGGGCTTTGAGTCAACGTTGTTGATCAACCCGCTGGACTCGAATCTTGTTGGACGTTGAGCGCTTCTCGCTGCCGTCGGCTAACAAGGGAGGGAACGAACGCGCGAACGAGCCCATTAAATTCCAGCTGTCGGTATCCAGCGGCGCGGATGAGTTTTTCGGCCCGCTGATTGCGGCGTTTGCCTCCCGCCACCACTCCGACGCCGCGCCTCCGGATCCCACAGCGGACGACCCGTAAAGGCCGTAACGGGCAGCCGCATCTCCCATCACCGGCGCTCGGCGCTCGGCTCCTTTACCATCCGTAACTGATGCAGCTCAGCAACGACGATCCACACGTCTGATCGTCGGGAGCAACAACGCCCGCTGTACACCCGACTTGCGGCTCATCTGCATGGGCGTCGCTTGCACGCGGATTGCGACAGTTGAGTATTCGATATTTGCGGCGGACCTGACGTTCGCGGCAATAGGGTGCTTGTGGTTGTACATAGTCGCCCTAACTGCGATAGGCACCGCGACCTCCATTTTTTTTGAGATTAGTCACTGCGGGAGAGCATCGTCGTTATGTTATGCATATTTTTTTTCAGAACGTTTGACCGGCTCTATGTGCATCTTTCCCCTTTTTCTCTCTATGTACCAGACATATTTAGGAGAATGTAGTGGCGCCATGCTGGCGCATGCGAAGGCTCCACCGCTCCACCAGGACAAATTTTATACGGCCGCAGAGCGGGATATTGATCCCATCCTACCACTTTCGCTCCAAACAATACAGGCAATGGCAAAGGCTGTTTTGCCGCGCTAAACCAACGGTACTCGTATGTTGTGTACCTCGTGCAATCATGATCATCATTTGATGGTGCCACATTCCGAGTGCATCTCCTCTCCCAAAGTGTGTTCGAATTGTTATCATTTCATCTAGGAACCGCAGATACCGCATGATACGCCAAGTTTGCGCGCTAGTGCAGCAAAGTGCTCTAGATCTTTAGGTCTGGGCTTCGGACCGCAAGAGCGAGATTTGAGGGCGAAAGAGGCACCATTGCTCTGCGTCGCGGAAGTTATATTCATCCGGGCACGTGAACTGTTCGAATATTTTCATCGTAGTACTGTTCAAACGGGAGTGTAGAAATATCTGGAAGTGTTGTCGGTGAGATGGACAAAGAACGTGCCGCAGCCGCAGCGAGAGAGAGTGTGGTCGCGGGTAAAGCCGAGTTGAATGGGAATGGGACACGCAAACGCAAACGCGCGCGTGGGAGTCGCTCGACGCTTCTTTAACCCCTCCGCCCTCTCCCTCCCCGCAGTCGACACATCCCTACTCTATCCCTTCGTCCATAAATTCTCCAAAAAATGCAGCAACCATCCTCCAGACCCGCCTCTGCCTCAACTCGTCTCGGTCCTAGTCCTCGCCCCAACCAGGTCAACACCCAAACAAAACTAATAGACACCATCCACGGCAGAATACTCTGCGTCGCTGATATCCGCGGTCGTTTCTCTTCTCTCAATGACCTAGCGCGCGAAACAAATGCAAAAGCCGTCATCCATACCGGCGACTTTGGTCTCTTTGGTTCGTAAAATTACCTCTTTTTTCTTCTTCTCTCTCACCCCAATCATTTCCTCGAGCAGAGGCGGCCAGCATCGAGCGTATACACGACCGGACTCTCCGTCACTTGATCATGTACTCTCCTCTGATACCTGGTCCGCAGCGCCATCACTTGCTTTCCCCCGAGAATTCGCCCGCCACAATTCGCCAAACTGTGAACATCTCCATGCTGTCCGAGTTCCCACTCCTTTTGTCTGGCCAGGTCAAGCTTCACGTGCCAGTTTTTACCGTTGCAGGTGCATGCGAGGATATTCTCCTCCTCGAAAAGCTGCGCACGGGAACGTGCGATGTCGAGAACCTCCACCTCATTGATGAGGCAACCACCCGCTGCCTCGACATCGGCGGCATCAAATTACGACTCCTTGGCCTCGGCGGTGCCTTTGTTCCCCACAAGATGTTCGACAATGGGGAGGGGAGTGCAACAATCGCCGGCGGTAACGGCACCATCTGGACCACTGCCCTCCAAATTGGGGAACTGGTTGATACCGCCCAACGCGTGTATGATCCTACAGAAACTCGCCTCCTCATCACTCACGCTAGCCCCGGCCGCGAGGGCATTATTGCGTCCCTCGCCCTTGTCCTCAAGGCAGACCTCACCATTTCGGCCGGCCTTCACTTCCGTTATGCTTCTTCATGGAACGACTTTAGTGTACAGGGCGACTACGACGGCTACAGGAACAAGCTGCGCAATGGAAGGGACGCGTTTTACCGTGTTTGGGAGTCCGTCAAGTCTCAAGTAGACGCCGTCCCGAAGAGGCTGCGTGGAAGAATTGTTGGAACTGGAATTTGTGTGATGCAGCATATGGTTCACTGGTCCTTGACATCAAGGAGGGTCGCGTTAGTGCGGAGCTCAGGAGCCAAGGTAAGTTACCACATAGTCAGATTCCCTTCCACGTTTATACACTACTCCTAGGCTTCAATTACGCCTATCGTCGTTCCGCAACACCAACTACTCAGCCCACACCAACATCCACCAGGCCACCCTTGCCCCCTCAAACCGCAACTTCGATGACTCCTATCAAGCCATCAACGCCTGCTCCTGTTGCGCTGAAAGCGATGCCAGAGGAGCCTGACGCGCCTTCTCCTGCCCGGACTGCACCTTCTACTTCCGAACCCGCGTCTGGCAAAGAGACGCCCCCTGTCACCAAGGTGAATGGCAGTGACTCTACGACGGCCTCCACCCCCGGCTCTGCTGAAAAGGACAAGGGCGAGCGTGACCGTGAGAGGTCGGAGAAGCACAAACCTAAAAGGAAGGACCACCGCAAGGACCGCGATCGCGATCGTGCTGACAAGGACACGGCGCGTGATGGGGATGCCGAAGGCAGTGGTGAGAGGAAGGACGACGCCGTGGCAACAACAACCACTGCGCCCCCCAAATTGGACACAACTGGTTCACCCGCCCAGGGTTCCGACGCCGGCCCGGTGAGCCCGCGCACAGACAGCACCGGTATCCACACGCCAACGAGCCGCAAGTCAAGTCGACACCCCTGGACATTGTTCGTGCGCCTACCAGGCCCCACGAACGAGACGGAGCTACGCGAGTTTTTCGGAGAGGCGAAGGGTGGGGTGTGTACTTTCGTCTAAACTTCGGTGCGTGTACAAGGACTGACGAGTAGGTTTGCAGATAACACGGGTTCACTTCCTCGGTCCGCTCAATGGACGTGACCGTAAGATCGCCTATGTCGAGTTTGGTGACGAAGAGGCGATGAAAGCTGGGCTTGAAAAGCATGCAGAAGTATGTCTGACGGTTTTCTCTCGTCCTTTGTCATGGCAAATCATTGACTATGTTTTCCTTCAGAAACTAAATGAAGGAATACCCGAAGTGAAACAATCTGACCGCGACCCGCGCGACTACAATCCTTACCGCGGAGGACGTGGACGTGGAGGTCATCGCGGAAGGTTCCCTCATCGTGACTTTGCTGCTGCCGGGTTAGTAAGAGGCGGGGGCGCACCCAAAACCAACGGAGATACATAAATGAGGCCATATTCCTGTCGTCTCACCCTTTCAACGTTTTTGAAAAAATTTCTCCTCACTTCTCACTTCTCACGCTTTCTGTTGCATTCTACGTCGATCTTACGCGCGGTTTGGGGTTATGTTCTAGGTACTGGTACAGTTGCTTACATTTCAATATGTCCGATATATGCCCGAGCTCTCACACACCACTAATCAACGTTTGACCCATGTTCTTGACTGAATCGTAATTGTCACGTTTCGGCACTGGCTACCGGACCGTGAACATGAAGTGAAGGAGGCCCGGTGCAGACAATATTAATGTTGTTTGTTAACTCATTTAACCATTCCTGGGGTGTTCAAACGTTCAAGTTCAAGCATCACGCCGTGACACGGCTGATAAGGAACTCCATAAGTCTCGTAATGATATATAGTTCAAAATCTGTACACCAGTGGCAAAGTCTCAGACGTATCGTTGTAAGGATCCATGGTCCGGTCCACAATAAGTTTCTGCAAGGCCCAAAAAAGTGATTATGCCGTCTACAATTGAGGTGGACCATGGAGAGAAACATCGTGAAACACGACCTGATCGGGCCAAGACAAACCAGCGCCACTCCGGCTCGATACCAAGTGTGCTCTTGCTCCCTGGCCCTCTCTCTCCCCCTCAACACATCAGCCTTGTGACTCACCTCTCGAAAAAAAAAAAATTCGTGCATGCCTCAGGCTCCCGCGGCACGGCCCATCATCGAACGGTGGTGCGAGGGCACGGATGGAGAAAGAAATACCAAGCAACCACACACGACGTTTTGTGTGCGCCCGTACGTGCCATGTCGATCGACACGCACGCCGAGGTGCCGTATGCCGTCGAGAGGTGAGGTACCCTTGGATCGTCAGGTCAGTGTGTCCTTCTCTCGCATTTTCCGGTATGGAGCACGAGAAAAGGTTTGTACTCTGTGTTTTAGTAGCACTCAGAGAGAGAAACGAATGTGGTTACGATTGAGGAAGCACAATCCCTTTTTTTTGTAGGAGATGAAAGGGCAAGTCGGGGAGAGGAGGGAGGGCAAATGCTGCTCGTGTCCTCGCGCACAAAGAACCGATAAAAAAACCCGGGTGTTGCTTTCTACAATTGAAGTAGGTCACAAGCCCAACCAAGTAAGACATGACGAGGTAACAAGCAACTGACCATCAGCTAGGACAGCGATGTCTTCCATCACAAATAAAGGCGTTCCTATCCGTCTTGTAGCCCCAACCTCGACTAGTCTTCCATTTCAGCACCCAACTCACCTAGAACGAATGTTACAAATCACTCTCGATGCCGAAACGGCAGGGGTTGCGGGAAACACCCTCCAGACACCGATGGTTCCCGCAGCGACGGCGGTGGCAGCCTATCCGAACAAGGAAGCATCGCCCAGTACCAAGAACCCGAGAAGTCCTCGTCGCTCGGGACGCAGGGGCGCTTGCAAAACGAGGGGGACTCGCTGGAGGGCGGTGAGGCCGACGTCTCCAACAGGACGAAGGCCTGGGTGGCGTCGGACGCGAAGCACTGGCAGGACCCGTACGCGTCCGCAGACGAAGAATACGGACCTGAGGGCTGCTCAAGGAGGACGAGAAACGAACGCGAAAGAGGGTTGCGAGACCTGCTCAAGAGGCTCTGGACGAAGACGACAGGAAAGACGTACGTCGTATCATGCTGGAGGAACAGGGGGGGCATAAGCCCATCGAGAGGAACTTGAAGAGGAAGAGGAACAGTAGCGAGAACTTGAAGGAGGCGGTGGCGAAGAGCACAAAACGAGTCAATGACTGGCTTCAACAAGTACACGTAGGCGATGACATGCGACGGCAGGCATTGCAGAGAGTGCCTTGATGACCCTCATCCCACAGATCTTGATCCAGGTGCGGACGTGGACAAGCCACGAAGGGACAGCTATGTAATATGTTACCACAGTGTCTGCTCTTATTCTACACAACTATCGGCTGATTTTGTGCCTTTATGTTTTTCTCACCTCGGAGAGGACCTTGCTCCGCGTTCACTGGCTTGCAACTCGCTTTAACGAGCAGGAGAGAAGATGCACCGGAACGTCAGCCTGAGAGAAAATAATTGGACCCAACTTGCCAGAACCAATTTCGAGGAAGTAATTGGTTGCCAGAGAATGGTCTATCGTGTAAATCAGGTCGTGGCGACACTCGCAACTTGGAATAGCTAAAAAGAGTGCGGAGTGTCATGATCATGAGCGCTCAGCTGAGCGCAAGCTTGGAATAGACGCTGAGGTGAGGAACCGCGGTCACGTGTATGAAGCATTCTGTTTGTTTCTTCTCGGCGGCGTCTGCACACAGCAGGCGAATACTGTGGTTATCCAATACTGTCGCTGTATCATTAACGAGGTATCCGTTGCAACTCCAAGATATTCCTAAATGAGGCAGCTTACACGTTCCATATGCCGAGTGTCAATACACAATAAGTCATATGCCAGTAGGTCAAGTTGGCGAACATTGAATCACACTTCATCAGCGCCGTCGTCATATTCCTTGAAACCTGCGCTATTCAGGCGGCCATATGGAGAACCGATCGAGGCGGAGTGTTGAAGGCACTACTGTTGAAGAAGCCCTATTAGAGCGACAGAGTTTCTAATGCGAGACGAACGATCACCGGGTGATCTAATAAGGCCTACCCGGAGGGAGGACATCAGAGTCCGACATAACATCGCTCTGATACTTCTTGTCTTGCGAACGATGATGGCAGTGAGGACCGAAGGTCCGACACCCTTATTTTGCAAATGTGTGGTGTCTCCAACTTTTGATTCCGCGTATGCGGCCCCTGTGTCGACATTTCATCCTCAATCTCGCTCGTCCCCTTTTTCTTCGACTCTTGGCCTGGTTCACACATCCAACAGGTGGCTTTTGGACCGTGAGAAGCCCTTGTTATTATCACTGTGAAGACACGCTCAGCAGAGAAACCACGTGTATCCAGAGCAGGCTTATGCCCACGGTTTTTTGGGCCGTTGGACTCGACTCGTTTCCGTGATTGGGGCGCATCTCCTGGTCCTGAATCTTCCATTTCCATGTCCTCCTACTCAGCTACAGATGGAACGCCCGTGTGGCCGCTCTTTCAGACAGTTGTCGGTGTAAGCCACAGAATCTGGCACATTCTGTTCACTGTTTAACCATCACTTTCCCCAGTCCATCATCCAGGTTATTCTCGTGTCCGTTGCAGGCTATGTTCTCACTTTACAGGGGATTCTAGACAAGGCGACGCAAAGAGTAAGCCAGTAGTGTTTGTGGTCCCGTCTTTTGTCCTTTCTTATTCTGCTCTCAGCAACTGAACGCCATAAACGTGAATTTCTTCACGCCCTGTCTCCTGTTCTCAAAGGTAGCCTTTTCCCTTTCAGCAGGTACGTCAACTATCACTGGCACTCGACCGACTTGTCACTTACCTTTTACAGACAAGTTTCGGGAACTGTGGATCATCCCCCTGTTTTTTATCCTCGTCTGTGGTGTATCCTTGGTGGTGGCGAGGTTCCTTGGTTTTCTGTTCAGACTGAACCCCTCACAAAGGTATGCTACATTCTCGCCATTTTCTCCCGCATAGTTGATCAATATTTCTTCAAGAAGCTTTGCCATGGCCGCTGCCATGATCATGAACTCGAATTCTCTCCCAGTCGCGCTTCTTCAAACGCTCGCAGTTTCGGTGGCAGGGCTTGAATGGGGTCAAGATGATACTATCGATTCCATCACTGGACGCGCACTCTCCTATCTGTTGCTCTGCGGCACTATGGGGCAATTTGTAAGCCATTTTATTACAGATTATCTCGAAAACTCACCACGAACAAATCATAGATCCGCTGGAGTTACGGTGTTCACCTGCTCTCTAGAGCAGTTCCTTCAGACGAGATTGAACATACAACAGGGCTTGACGATGAATTTGGCTCACTGACCGATGGCATCGAAGGCATAGAAGACGTCTGGCGTGGGGTTGGTCACGACGGCTCGGTCCTTAATTATTCTTGGCGTGACGAAAACGGCAGGGATCCCTATAACCTCCACGTATCAACAGTTCCCCAACCCTCTGATTCTGAAACCATTCCCATCTCTAATCCCAACGTAAATTCCGAACATGAAGTTGTTTCAGTGCCAGCCTGGTCCCATCCGCCCACATTCCCGCAACGTGTGGTACGCGCAGGAGGCAAGATCTGGACAAGAACGACAGGTTTTATGACACCTCCCCTCTGGGCATCAGTTATATCCATCGTTGTTGCTCTCAACCAGCCCTTACGACACCTTTTCGACGGATATCTGCGGCCCGTTCGCGGCGCTATCACCCAAGCAGGC
>WNFC01035194.1_pt1 | contig 14832 bp, 17 predicted proteins | sample 5400541 | NCBI WGS metagenome assembly WNFC01 (sample SAMN13153342, study PRJNA577476) | soil metagenome | isolation source: 120 cm saprolite under Douglas fir tree site 2 hole 2 replicate 1 | place: USA:California | collected 2015-04-18
TCCACCGGTTCGGGTACGCCTGACCCGCGTGGAGTCGCGGCTACCGGTCAGCTAGCTGGGGATCTCGAGCTTGAAGGGCTGCTTTGGTACCTGGATGACCACCGTCTTCATGATCTTGTCGGCAAAGGTCTGCTTGAGGGGGTCCCACAGGGGGAACAGGAAGCCGATCAGGCAGATGCCGTCGAGAATGTGGCAGAAGGCGCGGCCGATGCCGGCACCGCCGCCGAGCAGCTGCCCGTCGTCCATCCGGACGACCTTCAGGCCGAGGGCCTTCTTGCCGATGGTCTGGCCCACCGCGCCGTTCCAGTACCCGAGAGCGATGTAGTTGTAAGCCAAAACGGCCAAGTAGCCGAGAACGAGCACGAGCGCGCCGAGCGTGCCGGACACTGCGCCCACGATGGCGGCCACGATGACCACCCCGATGAGCACGACGACGCCGATGCCCCAGTCGATCAGGCCTGCCAGAAACCGCTGGGGCCACTCAGCGAGCGGTGGGCCGCTCCATGCCGAGCCGGCCGCTCCAGGTGGGCCGTAGGCGCCGGGCGCGCCGTAAGGCGGAGGTGGCGGCGGCTGCTGGTAACCGGCGCCGGCGTTCGGGTCGTAGCTCGGATCCTGCGGCGGAACGTCTGCCATGGGCTGACCCCTGTCAAGTGAGACGGGTTGACCCGCGGAACGTATCAGGTTGAACACGGCGAAACCGTGATCGTCGCGGCAGTCGTGCCGCGCGCCGCGCCCCCGTAGACTTTGTGATTGGCCCTGGGAACCGATCAGGAGGTCTACCTGTGACCGAGCTCTACCTCCCCACGCCCCCGACGTTCTCCTCGGTGGAGGAGGAACGCCTCCACCGCAAGCAACGGCTCGCCGCCGCCTTCCGGGTCTTCTCCAAATGTGGCTTCGACGAGGGGGTCGCCGGCCACATCACGGCCCGGGACCCGGAGCTGACCGATCACTTCTGGGTCAACCCGTTCGGCATGCACTTCGGGCACATCAAGGTTTCGGACCTGATCCTGGTCAACGACCGCGGCGATGTGGTCGAGGGCACGCGCCACGTCAACCGGGCCGCCTTCGCCATCCACTCCCAGGTCCATGCCGCTCGCCCCGACGTGGTCGCCGCCGCCCACGCCCACTCGATCTACGGCAAGAGCTTCTCCTCGCTCGGGCGCAAGCTCGACCCCATAACCCAGGACGTGTGCGCCTTCTACGGCGACCACGAGCTCTTCGACGACTTCACGGGCGTCGTGCTCGACACCGAGGAGGGCAAGCGCATCGCCCACGCCCTCGGCGAGGCCAAAGCCGTGATCCTGCGCAACCACGGCCTGCTCACGGTGGGCCACTCGGTGGACGAGGCGGCCTGGTGGTTCGTGACCATGGAGCGCTCGTGCCAGGCCCAGCTGCTGGCCATGTCCGCCGGGACGCCGGTCCACATCGACCCGGAGATGGCCGCCCTCACCGCCACTCAGATCGGCTCTCCCACGGCCGGATGGTTCAGCTTCCAGCCCCTCTACGAGCGCATCGCCGCCGAGCAGCCCGACCTATTCGACTGATTGTCGTGAACGACGTCGCGGGCCTCAAGTGGACACGGTGGCCCGCCCCCTTGCCGCAGAGCCGAATAGCTGGGGAGATAACGCAACATCATGTTGCGTTATCTCCCCAGTAACCACGGGTGGGGGGCGCGACGGACGCCCGTGGCGGGCTCTCGTACCACCGTCCAACCCGGCCCGCGCTGGCAACTAGCTGCCCCGGGCGTCCCATGTGGGAATGAGCGTCCTGGCGGCGCGCGCCTCGTCCACCCGCCCGACCGGGGTGGTACGGGGCGCGGCTTGGGCCGCCGGCACTCCCCCGGCCTCGGGCCCGGCCTCGGCCTCGGCCTCGGCTTCGCGGGCGATGCGCTCCAGAGCGTCGCCCAGGGCGGCGACGGTCTCGGGGCTCTCGGTCTCGGTGGGCTCGATCATGAGCGCCTCGTCGACGATCAGCGGGAAGTACGTGGTGGGCGCGTGGAAGCCCTCCTCGAGCAGGCGCTTGGCCACGTCCACCGCCCGGAGGCCGGTGCGCTTCTTTAGCCCCTGGACCGAGGCCACCAGCTCGTGCATGTTGGGCCGGTCGTAGGGGATGTCGTAGGACCCGCGGAGCCGGTGCCGCAGCCAGTTGGCGTTGAGCACCGCCGCCTCCGCCACCCGCTGGAGGCCGTCCCCGCCGTTGAGCAGGATGTAGGTGTAGGCCCGGGCCAGCGCCAGGGCGTTGCCGTGCCAGCCGTGCACCCGGCCGATGGAGCGGGCCGGCCGCTCCCACGTGAAGGCCCCGTCCGGGCCCCCCCGCACCGGCCGGGGCCCGGGCAGGTACGGCGCCAGCCGCTCCGACACCGCCACCGGGCCGGCGCCCGGCCCCCCGCCGCCGTGGGGCACCGCGAAGGTCTTGTGCAGGTTCATGTGCACGATGTCAAAGCCCATGTCGCCGGGCCGGACGATCCCGAGGATGGCGTTCAGGTTGGCGCCGTCGTAGTACAGCAGGCCGCCGACCTCGTGGACCGACCGGGCGATCTCGACGATGTCCTCCTCGAACAGGCCGAGGGTGTTGGGGTTGGTCAGCATGATCCCCGCGACGTCTTCGTCGAGCCGCTCGCGCAGGGCCGCCACGTCGACGCAGCCCCGGTCGTCGGAAGGCACCTGGGTGACCTCGTAGCCCCCGAGGGTGACGGACGCGGGATTGGTGCCGTGGGCGGAGTCGGGGATGAGCACGCGGCGCCGCTGCCGGCCCGCGTCCTCGTGCCAGGCGCGCATCAGCAGCAGGCCCGTCAGCTCGCCGGCGGCGCCGGCCGCGGGCTGGAGCGTCGCCGCGTGCATCCCGGTTATGCGGCACAGGATCGTGTCCAGGTCGCTGAGCAGCTCCATCCAGCCCTGGGTCAGCGGGGCCGGGGCGGCCGGGTGCACGTCGGCCAGGCCCGGGAGGGCGGCGGCCTCGTCGCACGCCTTGGGGTTGTACTTCATGGTGCAGGACCCGAGCGGGTAGGCGCCGAGATCGACCGCGTACTGCCGGTGGGTGAGCCGGGTGAAGTGGGCCACGAGATCCCGCTCGGACACCTCGGCCACCGGGGTGGGCTCGTCGCGCAACCAGCCCGGCGGGATCAGCTCCGACGCCGCCCACTCGGGCACACCCGTGCTGCGGAACGACGCCGCCGACCGGCCGGGTGCGGACAGCTCGAACAGCGTCGGCTCCTCGTCGCGTCCCATGATGGGGGCGCTCGACGCCCTCCCGCCCGGCGCACGGAGGGCGCTCGCCGCCCTCCCGTTCGGCGCGTGCGGGGCGCTCACCGGAGCACCTTGTCGAGGGCGGCGGCGAAGCCTTCGATCTGCTCGGCCGTGCGGCGCTCGGTCACGGCCACGAGCAGCCCCTCCCCGTACTCGTCCGCCAGCGGTATCCCGGCCAGGAAGCCCTCCTCGGCCATTCGCTCCACCACCATGCCGGGGTCGATCGGCACGCGCACCGCGAACTCCCGGAAGACCGGGGCATCGGCGACCGGCGTGACCCCCTCGACGGCGAGGAGGGCCTGGCGCGCGTAGCGGGTGCCCCGGGCGCAGCGCAGGGCCAGCTCCCGCAGGCCGGCCGTGCCGAGCCAGCCCAGCTGGATGGCGCAACACACCGCGATCAAGGTCTGGTTGGTGCAGACGTTGGACGAGGCCTTCTCGCGGCGGATGTCCTGCTCCCTCGTGCGCAGGGTGGTGACGTACGCCCGCCGCCCCTCCGTGTCCACCGTCTCGCCCACGAGGCGCCCGGGCAGCCGGCGCACGAGCTCCTGCCGGCAGGCGAACAGCCCGAGGTACGGGCCACCGAGGGACAGCGGCGTGCCGAAGGGCTGGCCCTCCCCCACCACCACGTCGGCGCCGTAGGAGCCGGCTGAGCGCAACAGGCCGGCGGCGACCGGGTCGAATGCCACCAGCAGCAGGGCGCCGTGGGCCTGAGCCGCCGCGGCCGCCTCGGACAGATCCTCGAGGCAGCCCAGGTAGTTGGGCTGCTGCACCAGGATGGCGCCGGGGGCCTCGCTCACCCCGCCGGGCCTGGGCCAGGCCGTCACCCCGCCGGCCAGGCCGACATCGACGAGCCGGTGCCCGGTGCCGCGGGCGAAGGTCCGGACCACGTCGCGCCACTGCGGGTTCACGCCCCGGCTCAGCCACACGGTCTGGCGGCCGGCCGCGGCGACGGCCAGGTTGACGGCCTCCACGCACGCGGTGGCGCCGTCGTAGAGCGAGGCGTTGGCGATCTCCAGGCCGGCCAGGCGGGCGACCATCGTCTGGTACTCGAACAGGGCCTGCAGGACGCCCTGGGCCACCTCCGGCTGGTACGGCGTGTAGGCCGTGACGAACTCGGCCCGGTACGCCACCCGCCGGACCACCGCCGGGATGTCGTGGTCGTAGGCCCCGCCCCCGGCGAAGCACACCAGGTCGCGGCCGGCGGGCCGGTTGCGCCCGGCGAGGGTCGCCACCCGCTCCATGGCGTCGAACTCGGACAGGCCGGGGTCGAGGTCGAGGCCCCCGAGCGATGCCAGGCCCATGAAGTCGAGCATCGAGGCGATGTCGGCGTCGGTGTGGGGGACGTACTGGGCCACTCGTTCAGGCTCCCTCGGTCGGCGGGCCGGATGAGGGGACGCTCGACAGAACGGCCGGCGACACCGCCACCGCAGGCCGCCCGCCCCGCACGAACGGCGGCTTCACCACGGTCGCGGCGAGGGCCCGGCCCCGCCCGTGGATCTCCACGTTCTGGCCCGGTTCGACGTCGGGAGCCAGGAAGGCCAGGGCGACACCGCGGCCGAGCACCGGCGAGAAGTTCCCGCTCGTGACCACGCCGGGCTCCGAGACGCCGGTCGAGACGGTGTAGTCCTCCCGCGGCGGCTGCCGCCCGGCGACGACCAGACCCAGCAGCCTCCGGCGCAGGCCGCGGGCCCGTTCCGCTTCGAGCGCGGCCCGGCCCCGGAACTCGCCCTTGTCCCAGCCAACCACCCATCCCAGCCCGGCCTGGAGCGGGGTGACGCCCGGCCCGAGCTCGTGGCCGTGGAGCGGCAGCCCGGCCTCGAGCCGTAGCGTGTCCCGGGCGCCGAGGCCCGCCGGCGGGATGCCCGCGCCGGTGACCGCGTCCCAGAACGCATCCGCGGCCCCGACGGGAACGGCCACCTCCACGCCGTCCTCGCCCGTGTAGCCCGTGCCGGCGGCGACGCACGGCGCGCCCCGCCACTCGAAGGAGGCCACCCCGAAATGGGCGACGGCCGCGGCCTCAGGTGCGACCGGGCGCAGCCGCTCGCGGGCGGCCGGGCCCTGGACCGCGATGACCGCACGCGACCCCGTGACGTCCTCGCCACCGACCGCGGCTCGCACCCGATCGGTGTTGGAGGCGTTGGGCATCACGTCGAAGCGGTCCGCGCCGCGCCACCAGACGATGATGTCGTCCAACACCGAGCCGTCCTGGTCCAGGAGGTGGGTGTACTGAGCCCGGCCGGGGCCGATCTTGGCCAGGTCGTTGGTCAGCGTGGCGTTGAGGAGGGCCCCGGCGCCGGGCCCCTCCACCCGGACGGTGCCGAGGTGGCTGACGTCGAAGGCCACCGCGGCGGTGCGGCACGCCATGTGCTCGGCGAGGGTCCCGCCGGGGTACGCCAGCGGCATCTCCCAGCCCCCGAACGCGACCATCCTGGCGCCCAGGGCCCGGTGGGCCGCGTCGAGCGGGGAGCGGCGTGGTTCGACGGGGTGCATCCGCGGCGAGCCTACCGGCGGCCCACCGCCGGAGGTCAGTCGAAGGACAGCTCCGCCGGCGCGGCGGCGTCCAGGTCCTCGGCCTCCAACGAAGAGGCGTCCTCCAGGCCGTACTTGACGAGCAGGCTCAGGTAGTCGCGCTGGTAGAAGACCCGGACCTTGACCTCCGGGTACTGCTCGCGCAGGCGGCGCACCTTGCGGTTCTTCTTGGTCACCAGCTTCTGGTTGAGGGTGGTGATCTCGATGTACAGGTCGTAGGCCGGCAGGTAGAAGTCGGGCCGGAAGGCCAGTGACGCCTCGCCGGCACGGGTCCAGTCGAGGACGAACTCACGAGGCTCGTACTCCCACCGGACGCCGTAGAAGTCGAGCAGCTTGGCGAACTGCCGCTCCGAGTGGTGGGCGAAGCGGACCGCCTGAGAGGGAAGCTCGCCGGCCAGGACGACCTCGCTAGCTGGTCGCCGCAGCCCGCCGGCGGCCCACGGACCCGGCCACGGTGCGGGGAGGCTCGGCGGTGACCGGCGCGGCGGGCTCGAGCTCGTGGATGGCGGCGTCCAGCTCCTGCTTCACCCCGGCCAGGGGCACGATGTTGAGCACCCCCTGCCCGCCCTTCAGCAGGTCGATGATCTCGCCGTCGGTGTTGGCGAGCACCGATCCCTTGCCATTGAGCACCAGGTTGGCGGAGGCCACGTCCTCCCCGAGGTTCTGCCTCAGGCACTCCAGCGCCCGGCGGGCCGACTGGAGGGACACGCCTGCGTCGAGCAGCTGCTTGATGACCTTCAGCTCGAGGAGGTCCTGGTAGGCGTAGCGGCGCTGGGTCCCGCTCCCCCGGGCATCCGAGATTGAGGGCCGCAGCATGTCGGTGCGGGCCCAGTAGTCGAGCTGCCGGTAGGTGATGCCCACGATCGAGCACACCTGCGGGCCTCGGAAGCCTTCCTCATGGGGCAAGGGGAAGTGCCTTTCGGTCGGAGGGATGGGGGTCCAGATCTCACAGGCGCGTAGTTACGCGGATGTGACCCCCAGGGTACGACGAGCGGGCGGGCCCGTCAACGTCTGGGGCCTCAGGAGCTGAAGTCCTCGGGGCGGATGCCCTCGATGAAGTCGCGGAACTGCTCGACCAGCTCCTCCGGGTTGGTGTCGGCGTTCTCCTCGTCGTCACCCGAGAGCACGACGCCCTCGGCGTCGAGGAGGTCGTCGGCCACGAACAGCGGCGTGCCCAGCCGGGCGGCCAGGGCGATGGCGTCCGATGGGCGGCTGGAGACGGTGAGAGCACGACTGTCGATGTGGAGGCGGATCTCGGCGTAGTAGGTGGTCTCGCGCAGCTCGGTGATGACCACCCGCTCGACCGAGGCGCCCACCGCGTTGAGCAGGTCGCGCATCAGGTCGTGGGTCAGCGGCCGCTCCGGGACCACGCCCTGGAGGGCGAAGGCGATGGCGGTGGCCTCGGGGGCCCCGATGAAGATCGGCAACGTGCGGCGGGCTCCGTCCATCTCCTGGAGCAGGACGACCGGAGTGTTGGTCTGCAGGTCCACCCGTACATTGGTCAGCTCCACCTGGACCATGCACCAAAGCTACCCCGAGTACAGCTGCTCGACGTGTGCATCGGGGTCGGCCCGCAGCGATTCGAGCTCCCCGGCGAACACCTCCTCCAGGTTGCGGTACCGCCCGGCCCAGTCGATGCCGTAGCCGATGACGAACTCGTCGCCGACCTCCGCTCCCACGAAGCGCAGGCGGGTCGGCACGATCCGCCGGGCGGCCTTGTCGATCAGGGCGCACACCTCGAGCGAGGCTGGCCCGCGCCGCTCCAGCTGGCCGAGCAGGTAGGTGATGGTGAGCCCCGTGTCGACCAGGTCCTCCACCACCACGACGTGGCGGCCGGCGATGTCGATGTCCAGGTCCTTCAGGATGCGGACCCGTCCGGTGCCCTCGGCGTAGGCCGAGATGGCGAGGAAGTCGACCTCGACCGGGATGGCCATCTCGCGGACCAGGTCGGCGAGGAAGACCACGGAGCCTTTGAGCACGCCGACCAGCACGACACCGTCGGGATAGGCGGAGGAAAGCTCGGCCGCGAGGCGCCGCACCGTCGTGGCCAGCTCTTCACCGGTGAAGAGCCGCGTCACGCCCCGGTGGTGTCGCGCAGAGCCTGGCGAAGCATGGTGGCCCGCAGCGACTGGCCCAGACCGGCGAGCTCGCTCAGCGTGGCGGCCGCCTGCTGGCGCGCCTGCGGGTTGCGCTGCTTGAGAAGGGGCATCACGACCTGCTCGAACAGCCCGGCCTCTCGCTCCGCCGCCGTCTTGTACATCCGCAGGTGCCGGGCCTCCACCCCGAAGCGAAGGAACCCGGCGGCGAGCCGGGCGGCGATGAGCGCCTCCTCGTCGTAGTACACCGTGCCGGCGACGGCCTTGCCGGCCAGAAGGCCGTAGCGCTCCAGCTCCTGGATCCCCGACACCACCAGCCCGCACGCCGAGGCGATCTCCTCGATGGTGAGGTGGGTGCCGGTCGGGCCCGGGTCCATCGGCGCCGCCGGCTCTCGTGGCTCGGAGTTGGCCGGCACGGTCGGCCGCCCCGCCAGCCCGGGGCCGCGCATGCCCCCCGCCACCAGCCGCCGGCGCCCGCTGGTCCGGGTGGTCCCCCCGTCGGCCGGTGCGGCCAGCTCGCCCGCGGGCGGGGCCGCGGCCGCCGGCACGAGCACGGTGTCGTGGTCCTCCTCCTCCTCCACGCCGGGCTCCTCCTCGTCGCCTTCGTTGAGACGGCCCTTGATGACCTTCAACGGCAGGAAGTGCTCGCGCTGCTGGCGCAGGATCCAGCGGAGGCGCTCCACGTCGCTGTCGTAGAACTTGCGGTAGCCCGACGGGGTGCGTTCGGGGTCGATGAGCCCCTGGCTCTCGAGGAAGCGGATCTTGGAGATGGTGATGTCCGAGAACTCCTCTTTGAGCAGGGACAGCACCTCGCCGATGGACAGGTACGGGCGCTCCGGCAACCGAGTCCCGCCCTATCCCTCGGCACCGGCCAGGAAGACCAGCTTGAACTTGCCGATCTGGACCTCGTCGCCGTGGGTGAGGCGGCTCTCCTCGATCCGTTCCCGGTTGAGGTAGGTGCCGTTCAACGATCCGACGTCGCGGATGACGTACTCCCGGCCCTGCCGGACGAACTCGGCATGGCGGCGGGATACGGTCACGTCGTCGAGGAAGATCTCCGAGTCCGGGTGCCGGCCGGCCCGGGTGACCTGTTGGTCGAGGGCGAAGCGCGACCCGGCGTTGGGCCCCCGCTTGACCACCAGGCAGCCGAACCCCTGCGCCCTGTCGGCCTCGGCCAGGGACAGCTCCTCGTCGGAAGCCTCTGCGGCCGGTTCGGGAGGCAGGAAGGTGACCGTCGTCTCGTCGCCTTTCGGGGCGTCCAGCCCGGCCCCGCACGAGGAGCAGAACCGCGCTCCGTCGGGGTTGCGGTGGCCGCACTGGTTGCAAAACACGGTCATCACGCTACGCCATCACGCCACGCCATCACGCTTCGTCATCACGTTACCGGGCGGCGCCGGCTCAGTCGGTGATCAACATCCGGTAGGCCGCGGCGTCGAGCAGGCCGTCGTAGGCCTTCGGGTCGGTCGGGCGCAGCACGCAGATCCATCCCTCGCCAAAGGGGTCCTCGTTTAGCCGCTGGGGGGCGTCGGCGAGCTCGGTGTTTATCTCGACGACCACGCCGTCGACCGGCGCGTACACGTCGGAGACGGACTTCGTGGACTCGACCTCTCCGAACGAGGCGCCCGCGGAGACCTTGGCCCCGGGCTCGGGGAGCTGCACGAACACGACGTCGCCGAGGGCGTCCTGGGCGTAGTCCGTGATCCCGATCCGCACCCGGTCTCCCTCCAGCCGGGCCCACTCGTGGTCCGACGTGTAGCGAAGGTCGTCAGGCACGTTCATGGCTGGGACCCTACCGGATGGGCCACCTTGAAGCCTGGGCTGGAGGCCAGGGCCGGGAGGTCCACCCTGGCCTGGCGCTGCACGTCGGTCGAGGCCCCCTTCACCGCTCCGAGGGCGTCGAGGGCGCCGCCCGGGATGCGCAGCCCGCTCTCGAGCGTCTCGGGCTCGCCGATGGCGGCGACCCGGTAGGGCGGGGACAGCGGCGCGTCGTCGAGCAGCAGATGGCCGCCCGCGGCGCTGAACGAGGACCGCACGCCGATGCGGGTGCCGTTGACGGCCAGGGCCTCGGCGCCGGCGTCGCGCAGCTCCTCGATGACGTCGATCATGTTGTCGGGGCCGACGGCGCCGCTCGGGTCCTGGATGGCCAGCGTCAGGCCAGGGCCGGCGGCGCGTGAGATCGCCGACGTTCTCGGTCGACAGCTGCTGGGTGATGCGCCGCGTCCCCCGGACCTGGCTGACGAGGAGGAAGCCGACCAGGCTGGCGGCGGCCACCACGAGCAGGCTGCCCGCACCCAGCCGGATCCCGCTCGACCCTCGGCGGCGCCACGCCAACGCGGGGGCACCCATGGGGTCAGCCGCCCAGGACGCGGCGGCGGATGGCGGCCACGTTCTGGAAGATACGGATCCCGAAGACCACGACGATGGCGGTGGTCAGGTCGACGCCGAGCTGGTCGCCTATCCACACGAGGAAGGCGGCCACCGCCGCGTTGAGCACGAAGGACACCACGAAGATGCGGTCGTTGAACGTGCGCTCCAGGTTGGAGCGCACCCCGCCCACGGCGGTGTCCACCGCGGCCACCACGGCCATGGCCACGTACCGGGTGAGGTCCTGCGGAACGGTCGGCTGGAGCAAGATGGCCAGCAGGGCGCCGAGCACCAACCCGAACAGCGCAAGCACTGCCTAACCCCCGGCGGGGGTGGCGCTAGCGATGGCTGTGCGCCCCGTGTAGGCCGGGACGGTGACGCGGCCGCGGCGATGCACGGCGAAGCCCAGCCCGAACACGGTGGCCCAGTGCTTGAAGCGCCTGGCGATCTCGCTGCGGTTGAAGGCGGTGGGATCGGCGCCGATGGCGGTCACGTCGTAGGGCGAGGACAGAGGCTGGAAGTTCACCACGATGGTGGCCCCCGCGGCGCGGATGGGTGAGGTGGCCACCAGCCGGTCGCCGTTGACCGAGACCGCCTCGGCGCCGGCGGCGAACAGGGCGTTGACGACCTGCTGCACGTCGGTGTCGTGGATCCTGTAGGCACCCACGTCCGCCGTCCCGCTCGGGACCTGGGCGGCGTCGGCCAGATGGACCACGACGCCGGGCCCGGCCAGGGCCTGGGTCCCGGCCATCACGGCGAGCTCGTCGAGCCGGGCGGCCTGGGCCCGGTCCTGCTGGTCGAGCTGGGCCGAGCGGCGCGTGGCGGCCGCCAGCTGGCTGCGGAGGTCCCGGACCGCCTGGCCCAGGTCCGAGACCTCGGACCGGCGGGTGGTCACCAGGTGGAGCAGCGCCTGGCGTTGAGGGGCCTCGGCCCTCCTGCCCGCCGACGCCGTGAAGCCGGCCGCGACGACGGAGAAGCCCACCACCACGAACACCGCGGCAAGGGCCGCCGGGGTCCGTCGCGGCAATCGAGGTCCCCGGCGCTACCGGAGCATCTGACGGATGCGCCGGGCGAACTCCTGGGCACGCGCCCGCGCCTCCGCGCCCGAGCTGCCCTCGGCCCAGACGTGGGTCACGAGCTCCTCCGGGTCCGGGAGGACCAGGGCCCACCCGTCGTCGTAGAGGATCTTGATCCCGTCGACGAGCACCGCGTCCCGGTCCCTGAACGCCTCGACGAAGGTCCGCATGACCGTGCCCTTCTGCTCCCACGGCGTGACGACGGTCTCGTGGGCCATGTGGACCCGGGGCACGGCGGCGGTGATCTTGGACAGCCGGAGGTCGGTGGCGGCCATCATGCCGAGCACCCGGACCACGGTGGCGGTGGCGTCGTAGGCCGGCAGGAAGTCGGGGAAGATGAACCCGCCCTCCTGGCTGGCGGCGAAGGCGACGCCGCCGTGGGCGGCGACGTCCATCAGGTGCGGCGTCGACAGCTTGGTCCACACCACCTCGGCCCCGTTCTCCTCGCACAGCCGCTCGACGTGCCGGCTCACCGACACGGGCAGCGCGATCCGGGCCCGGTCTTCGTGGGTCGCCAGCACCAGGCTAAGGGTGGTGTGGAGGGCGTCGTTGTCGTCCAGGACGCGGCCCGCATCGTCGACCAGCGTGACGTGCTCGCCGTCAGGATCGAGCACCGCGCCGAGATGGGCCCCGGAGGCACCGACGAGCTCAGCCACCCGGTGGGCCGCGCTCCAGCGGTCGAAGCCCAACATGCCGGCCGTTGAAACATAGGGGTTGACGGCGAGGACCTCGGCCCCGAGCTTGCCGAGCACGTTCGGCATCACGAAGCTCGTCGACCCGTACGAGTAGTCCAGCACGACCTTGAAGCGCCCGGCCCGGATGCGCTCGACGTCGATCCCCTCGGTCACCGCGGCCGTGTAGAACTCTATGGCCCGGGGCGGGAAGCCGATGTCGCCGATGTCGACGGCCATGGCCCGGCGGAAGTCCTCGCGGTAGAAGAGCCTCTCGATCTTGCGCTGGGTGGCCTCGTCGACGTCCAGTCCCTCGCCGTCGACGAAGCGGATCACCACGGACTGCGGATCGTCCTGGGCCAGGCGCACCGTGATCCCGCCCTGGCTGCGCGCCGACCGCACCTGGAAGCGGGTCACCGGCACCGGCGCCACCTCCAGGTCGTCGACGTTGACGCCGCCGGCGTTGAGCCCGACCATTACGGCGCGCTTCAAGACCCGGGCGGCCCGGCTCGAGTCCCTCGACGTGGTCACGGTGCTGCCCTTCTTGAGGGTGGCGGCGTAGGCCATGGCCACCTTCACGGCCAGCTCGGGCGTGATGTCGACGTTGGCCAGCCCGGCGATCCCGTGGCGGCCGAAGAGGTTCCGGGCCCCGCGGGACTCCCAGATGATGGAGGACGTCACGTGGGCCCCGGGCTCGACGGTCTTGAACGGGTAGACCTTGACGCCCGGGTTGATGATGGCGTGCTCCCCGACGAAGCACTCGTCGCCGAGCACGACGCCCTCCTCGCACCGCGCTCCCCGGCGCAGGTCCGTCGACCGTCCCAGGATGGCGCCCCGGACCCGCACCGAGGGACCGAGATAGCTGTTGTCCCCCACGACCGAGCGCTGGAGGAAGGCGTCGGCTCCCACCCGGACGTTGGCCCCGAGCACGGTGTAGTCCGACACGTGGGCGCCGGCGTCGAGCCGGCAGTAGTCACCGATGATGGCCGGGCCGTCGATCCGGGCCCTGGGGTCGATCTCGGCCCCCTCGCCGAGCCACACGCCCTCCCGCAGCGGGAAGCCCCCGATCTCCAGGTCGACCTTGCCGTCCAGGGCGTCCTGGTGCGCCTTCAGGTAGGCGTTGAGGGTCCCGACGTCCTCCCAGTAGCCCTCCGCCAGGCACCCGTACAGCGGCTGGCCCGCCTCCAGGAGGGCGGGGAAGACCTCGCCCGAGAAGTCGACCACCCGACCGGGGGGGATGTGGTCGAAGATCTCCGGCTCGAGCACGTAGATCCCGGTGTTTATGGTGTCGCTGAAGACCTGGCCCCAGGTGGGCTTCTCTAGGAACCGCTCGATGGTCCCGTCCTCGCGCGTGATGACGATGCCGAAGTCGAGAGGGTTCTCCATGTGCTTGAGGGCGATGGTCGCCAGGGCGTCGTGCTCCTCGTGGAAGGACATCACGGCCGACAGATCGATGTCGGTGATGACGTCGCCGGCGATGACCATGAAGCGCTCGTCGAGCTCCTTCTTGGCGTTGCCGACCGATCCGGCCGTCCCGAGCGGCGACTCCTCGGTGGCGAACACCATACGGACACCGAACTCGCTGCCGTCGCCGAAGTAGGTCCGCACGTTGTTGGCCATGAAGGCGACGGTCACGACCAGCTCGTCGAAGCCGTGGTCGCGCAGCAGCCCGATGATGTGCTCCATCATGGGCCGGTTGACCAGGGGGATCATGGCCTTCTGCTGGTTCGACGTCAGCGGGCGCAGCCGGCTGCCCTCCCCGCCGGCCATGATCACTGCCTTCATCGCCGTCAAGCCTAGTGGCTCGCCCCCGCCCTCCCGTCCGCGAGCGCGGCCCGGGCGATCGGCACGTAGGTGGCCGCCGCGTACCAGGCGAGGGCCAGGGCCGGGACGACCACGATCCACGCCGCGCCCTCGGCCGGCCGGCGCCAGAAGGCGTTCGAGTGGCCGACCAGGAACAGCGGGAACGCCACCATGCACCCGAACGTCCCGGCCTTCCCCGCCCACTGAACGGGTCGAAGCGGCGGGCGACGTACCCGTCTACCCAGTCGGTGGTGCCCAGCGCCCCCAGCAGCCAGGCCGCGGGGTACTCCTCGTGGTGGAAGAGGAGCCACAGGAACACCGGGATGCACCCGAGGCGCAGGACCGACAGCAGGTTCGGGACGGTGAGGGCCCGGTCCTCGGCGTCACCCAACGTGACTCGGGGGCCGTCTCGGCAGCACCGGTGCGTCGCGGCCGGTGCGCCCACCCGATGACGAGGCGCCTTTCTGCTCGTGATAGTCCTCTTCCACGTTGACGGTCCACACGTCGTGGCCGGCACCGTCCAGGATGTTCTCGACGCTCAACATGGCGGTCAGCATGGAGTGGTCCTGGTTGTTGTACTTGTGCATGCCGTTGCGGCCCACCGGGTAGACGTTGGGCGTGTGCTCGGCCAGCCAGCGCACGAGGACCTCGACGTTCTCCTTGTAGCCCTCGTCGTAGACGGGGTAGGCCTTCGGCATCCGAACGACGTATCCGGCCTCGACCTGGCCCGGCTCGATCAGGCCCAGGGCGACGAGCTCCCGGGTGCCCAGCGCGACGAGGTCGTCGTCCGCCGCCGTCCACAGCTCGTCGCCCTCGAACACGAAGTACTCGAGCCCCAGGCACGTGCGTCCCTCTTTGACCATGTAGGGCGACCAGGACCCGAAGTTCTGGATGCGCCCGAGCTTGACGGCGGGCGAGTGGACGTAGATCCAGTTGTCGGGGAACCCCGCCGACTCCGGCACCACCAGCGCGATGGTCAGGAAGTCCCGGTAGTGAAGGTCGTTGGCCGCCTCGATGACCGGCGCGGGCGGGGCCGGGTCCATGGCCT
>WNFC01004752.1_pt1 | contig 14829 bp, 25 predicted proteins | sample 5400541 | NCBI WGS metagenome assembly WNFC01 (sample SAMN13153342, study PRJNA577476) | soil metagenome | isolation source: 120 cm saprolite under Douglas fir tree site 2 hole 2 replicate 1 | place: USA:California | collected 2015-04-18
ACATGCATCTACGAACGATGACCGTGGATCGTGCCGCTCGCTTCGCTCGCTCACGATGGCTAAGGAGGTGCCATGGCACAGGTGACGCTCAAAAGCGGGTTCGACGTCGATTACCACCTGGGCCAGGTGGGCGTGGACTATCACCTGACCGCCGGCGGCGAGCCGCCGGGCCGGTGGATGGGCCGCGGCGCCGAGGCTCTCGGCCTGTCCGGGCGCATCGGCGGCACCAGCGCCGAGGGCCCGGCGAACGCCGAGGCCATGCGGGGGCTGTACCACCACGACGTCGCCCCGGACGGTACGCCGCTGACGACTTCGCAGCGGCGGCACAAGTACCCGGACAAGAGCGCCCAGGCGGCCGCGGCGCAGGAGCGGATCGACGCCCAGGTGGCCGTGCTGGGCCGGTTCGCGACCCCGGAGAAGGTCCGGGATATCGAGATCGCCGAGCGGGCCAGAGTCCGGAGCCAGACGCCGTTCTACGACATGGTCGTATCCGCCGAGAAGTCCGTGAGCCTGCTGCAGGTGGGCTACCGCGCCGCGGCGAAGCGGGCACGGGACGAGGGCCGCGGGCAAGACGCGGAGCGGGACGAAGCGCAGGCCGAGCAGATCGAAGCGGCGATCATCGAGACCGCGAGCGAGGTGGTGGCCTGGATCGAGCAGCACGGAGCGTACGTGCGCACCGGGCATCACAGCGCCACATCGGGGGAGTGGCGGGACGCTGACGGCCTGCTAGTGGGAACCTTCCCCCAGCACACCAACCGCGACGGCGAGCCGAACCTGCACGCGCACCTGGAGATCCTCAACCGGGCGCAGCGAGCGGACGGAGCCGACGGCAAATGGCGGGCGCTCGACGGCACGCCGCTATGGGCCGACCGGCTCTACATCGGCGCCGTGGCCACGCGGATCCTGGCCCGCAAGCTGGCCGCGCTCGGCCTGGTCATGGTCAAGCAGGAAGACGGCAACGGCTTCGACGTCGGCGGGATCGAGCAGGCGACGATGGCCGCCTACTCCAAGCGGAGCGCCGACGTGGACGCTAAGAAGCGCGAGCTGATCGCCCAGTACGAGCGAGATCACGGCGGCCGCGCGCCGGACCGGGCGGCCCTGTACAAGCTGCGCAAGAAGGCGACCGTCGAGACCCGCGAAGCGAAGGAACACCCGCCGGAGCGGACCGCTGAGGACGAAGCGGAAGCCGCTCAGCGGGCGCTCGCCGAGTGGATGCGCACGGCTGAGAACGAGAGCGTGCAGCTCCTGGAGACGCTGCCGGAGGCCGCGGCCCGCTTCGCCGCCGAGCAGGGGCCGAGCAGGATGCCGGGCGAATCCGGGCGGGCCCGGGCCATCCGGATCGGCGTGGCCGAGGTGCAGCGCCAGAACTCCACGTGGACGCGGGGGAAACTGATCTGGGAGATGCACCGGGCCCTGGGCGGGCTCCCGGCCGACGTCGACCCCGTCGCCTACCTCGAGGCGATGGCAGACGACGCCCTCGGCGGCACTGCATCGCCTGAGCCGGCGCCGGGCGGCGCCGGGCCCGCAGCCCCGGCGGGGCCGATAGCAGGCACGGAGATCATCCAGATAGCGCCGGTGCCTGACGTGGTCGACGTCGCGCGGCTGGGCCTGCGCAAGGACGGCACCAGCATCTACCGGCGGCCGGGCGAGGCCCGGTACGTGACCAGGCCGCACCTCGACAGCGAGGAATGGATCGTCGAGCGGGCTACCGCGCGCAGGCCGCGGCTGGTCACCGCCGGGCAGGCGGACGCCGCGCTGGCCGGGACTGACCTGGACTACCAGCAGCGCGAGGTCGTGAAGGGGATGCTGACGTCCGGGGTGATGGCCGAGTGCCTGGTCGCCGCGGCCGGGACCGGCAAGACCCGCGTCATGGCCGAGTTCGCGAAGGCATGGGCTCAGGTCACCGGCGGCCGGGTGATCGGTCTGACGCTCGGCGAGAACGCCGCCCGGGTCATGGGCGGGGAAGGCATGACCGAGGCGTACAACATCGCGAGGTTCCTGGGCCGGATCAAGGACAGCGGCCAGACCCGCGGGCACATGCCGGTGTCCGCGAACGACGTCCTGGTCCTCGATGAGGCCAGCCAGATCGGCACGGCTGACCTGCTGGCCATCTGGCGGATCCTGGAGAAGACCGGGGCCAGGACTAAGCCTGTCGGCGACACCGAGCAGCTCGGGCCGGTGGAAGCGGGCGGCATCTTCCGCCTGATGGCCCGCAGGCACGGGAACTGGAGGCTGACCGAGGTCCGCCGGTTCGCCGAGTCGTGGGAGCGGGAGGCCTCCGTGCGGCTGCGCGACGGCGACCTGCTGGCACTGGGCGAGTACAGCCGCCGCGGCCGGATCCGCCACGGCGCCGCCGACCGGATGCGCGGCGACGCAGTCGGCCTGTGGCTCACCGACTACCTGCGCGGCAAGGACTCGCTGCTGCTGGCCGGCACGAACGAGGAAGCCGCGGCGCTGGCCCGCATGGTCCGCGAGCGCCTGGCCGAGCGGGGCCGGATCGACGGCCGGGCCATGGTCACCCTGAGCGACGGCAACCAGGCCGGGACCGGTGACCTGGTCCGGGCACGGCTCAACACCCGCATCAACGCGGACGGCCAGACGCTGAGCAACCGGGACACGATCCGGATCACAGGGTGGCAGCGGGCCGGGGGCATCCTCACGGCCGAGGCCGTCCGCCGGATGCGGGACGGCGGCTGGTCAGCGCCGTTCATGGTCCCCGCGTCCTACCTCGCCGAGCACGCCGAGCTCGGTTACGCCGGCAACGTGTTCACCGCCCAGGGCCGGACCGTCGATGCCGGTTACCTGCTGGTCAGCGAGGGCATGACACGGGATCTCGCCTATGTCGGGATGACCCGCGGCCGGGAGCGGAACGTGGTCTTCGTGCCTACCGGGCCGCCGGACCCGTCCGCCCCGGGGCGCCGGGAACGGGAACAGGCCGAGATGGTGCGCCTGCGCGCCGCTCACGAGCACCTGCAGCGCGGCGACACCGAGGCGGCACTGAAGGCCTTCGAGGCACCGCCGGAGCCGGAGCCCGGCGGGCAGATGGCCCTCTGGGAAGCAGTGATGGCCGGGGTCCTGGCCAGGGACGACACGCTCGGCACCGCCCTGGAGCAGATGAAGGCCGCGCAGGACTTCGCGTCGAACATCGGGCACCTGATCACGATCACGGAGGCCTTCTGGTGGCGGGACGTGGTCCCGCAGATAGACGAGGCGGTCCGGGAGCGCCTCAAGCCAGGTGAGTACGAGCGGTACGCGAAAGACCCCGAGCGCCCCGCGTTCCTCCAGCTCCTCCGTGAGCACGAGATCGGCGGGCGGCCGGTGGCCGAGTCGCTTGACCTGATCACGGGCAGGTCGATGGAGGGAGCACGCAGCATTGCGGGCGTCCTGCATGGCCGCCTGGAAAAAGCAGATCCCCCCGCCCGGGGAGCAACCCAGACGTTCACTGAGCGCGCGCCGGGCGGGGCCGCGCCGGAAATCGCCGAGGGATACCAGGCCGCCGACGCCCGGCAGGCCGAGATCGGCCGCGAGATGGCCGCCAGGCCCGAGGAATGGGCACTGCGGGCGTGGGGTGCACCGCCCGCCGGGGCCGGGACGCTCCAGGATGACTGGGAGCGCCGCGCCGGACTCGTCGGCGCCTACCGCGAGGCGGCCGGGATCACAGACCCAAAACAGGCGATCGGCCCGGTGCCCGCCGGGAAAGGCGTCCTGCGCGAGATGTTCCACGCCTCAGTCCGCACCCTGGAGCTCCCCGACAACCGGGCGCTGATGGCCGCGATGGGCAACGAGGACCTTGAAGCACGCCTGGCCGAGCGGGAGCGGGCCGTGGCGACCGCGCCCCCGGACGTCAGCGCGCGCCTGGACTCAGCTGAGCGTCAGCGCGAGGTCGCCGCCGGGCAGGCCGAGCGAGCACGAGAGGCTGCAGACCCGCGCATGGCCGGGTCGGCCGAAGCACTGGTACAGGTCCACGACGGGCAGCTCGCGGGCCTCCGGGTGGCCGATGCCGCGCACCGCGAGTGGACCGAAGCGCACGCCGGGATGGAGGAGACGGCCCGGGCCGCAGAACGCGAACTCCGCGAGCGCGGCCTGGCCGAGCGCATCCCGCAGGCCGGAGCCGGAGATAACGGACGCGGGGCCCAGGCTGAGACCGAGGCGGAGTTCCAGGCCAGGCTGTCGCAGATCGTCGCCGAGGCGGAGGCCCGGGCGGGCGCGCAGCCTGCGCCGGAGCCAGGGCCAGAACCGGAGGCCGGCGACATGGCCGGCGTTTACGCGGAGATCGCCGAGGACCTCCAGCACATCGGCCAGGGGATAGACGAGCTATCAGCCCGGATGGACGCCGAGGACGCCAGGCGGGCCGGGGCGCAGCGGGAGATGCTCAGCGAGCCCGCCCCGTGGCAGCAGGCCCAGGCGCAGGCGCAGGCGGCCCTGGAGCCCTCCTGGCAGGCCGGCGAGGCCGTAACGGATGCCGGGGAAGCCGCGGCAGACATGGACATGGAAGCGGAGATCTGACGAGCCGCCGGGCATGCAGAAGGCCCAGGCAGCGGGGAAGCGTGCCGGGGCCTTCCGGGCTCGTCAGGAGTAGCGGCGGGTCATCTGGCAGCCAGCCTCGTCGCACTTAATCGCCCCGGCGAGGCGCGAGATGACATCCGGCAGGTAACGGTCGTGCCAGGTCAGGGCCCCGGCCAAGTCCCGGTTGTCCTCATCGGCGTACACGCGTTCCCATTCGGCGCAGATCGTCGACAACTCCCAGACAGCCTCGCCATGGTTCGGCCAGCAGCGGGGGAGACGGGCCAGGTAACCGGGATACTGGCGGCGCAGGAACTGGTCGACCCACTCGCGCAGGGCGGCGAGCAGTTCCGCGCCCGCGGCCTCGTCAACTACCCACCACGGGGCGGGCGGCGGGGCCAGCTGCCGTTTCCCGATCGCCTCGTCGAGCCGCTCCCGGAGCTGCTTGACCTCCAGGCGGAACATCACGACCTGCCCGGAGCCCGCCTCCAGCCGCTCGCGGAGGACGCCGATCTCGCCCTGGGAGCGCGCCAGCTGGCCGCGCAGTTCCTCGAACTGCGCGGCCAGGGCGGCTACCGGATCGGGCTCAGCCAATCTCGGCCTCGGGGTCCTCGGTCTCTAGTTCCGCGTCGGCCCAGTTGGCAAGGTATTGCCTGTACGTGTCAGCGTAGGAGCCGAGAGCGGCGTACGCGTCGGGATCGGGGTCTGGCGGGTGGACTTCGGTCCAGGTGCCGGGCGCCCGGTAGGCGTCATCGGGTTCGGCGCCCTGCTCGATGCTCTCCGGCGTCGGCCCGAGATCCGGCTCGGGCCCGGGGGTCATATCTCCAGCTCCTCGTCGCCTAGTTCCGCCTCCGCTGCGGCTTCCGCTTCCCGCTCGGCGGCCTCAGCCTCGGCGTGACGCTGGACGGTCTCGGCGATCATGTCGTTGGATGCCTGCGCGATAGCGGCTTCTGGTCCGGAGGCGTGCGCCTCATTGCCGTTCGTCATCCGGCCTCCAGTTCGGGTTCGGGTTCGGGTTCGGGTTTCGGGATAAGCCCCAGGGTGAGCACCGATGGCCACCACTGCCGGTAAGCAGCGTCGGCCTGCTTGATTTCCTCTGGGGTCATGCGACGGCACGTCATCCGGCCTCCAGTTCCGGCTCAGCCTCGGGCACCGGGTCGCGAGCCGGCGAGATCTCGGTTTCCGGCTGGGCGACCGGGACGCCATCGGCGCGCATCTGCTGCCAGGCCTGGCCGGCGGCGGTGTCCTCGGCGGCTATGGCCCGCTCGTAGTCGCGGTTAATGGCCTCCTGGTCGCTGAAGTCGGCTTGAACCTGCTTGGCCAGGCGGAGGTCTGCCAGGAACTTGCGGATGTGCTCGCCTATGGTCTTGGGGTCGTCGGGATCAAACTCAGCGCTCATCAGATCTCCGCTTCTGGCTCGGGCTCGGGAAGCGGCTCGGGCTCGCGACCGGGCGAGAACAGGCGGTGCACTCCGCTGTCAGCGGGCGGGCACCAGATTTCCGTGACGTATGCCGGGTCGGCTTCCGGCCATGGCGCCGTCATCGCTCGCTCCTGGGTGCGGGCGGCCGCGGGACGGCGGGGAATGCGACGGTGTCCGCGAGGTCCGCGGAGGCCTCGGGAAGGTCGCGCAGGTCGGGCGGCACGGTCTCGGTGAGCTGCCACGGAACCGCGTTCCAGCGGGCTGCCCGCCGCGCGCCCCGCCGCTGCCAGGCCCGGGAAACCCGGACCACGGCCGGGGACAGGTCCATGTTGATCACGAGCGCGCAGTGCTTAGGCAGGCGCCGCAGCACGTCCGGAGGCACGATGCGGGTCTCGTCGTCGTCATCGCCGAGGGTGCCGCAGACGCGGGAGACGTCCTCCAGGGTCTGCGGTTCGGTGATGCCGCGCAGCAGCATCTTCACCCCGGAGATCGCCCAGATATTCGCTGCGCCTTCAGCGCCGTACCGCTCCTCGAGCTTGGCCAGGCTGTGCGCCACGGTGACGAACACGACGCCCTTGCCCGCCGAGTCGGCCAGCATCGACGGCAGGTCCACCGGGCACACCTGGGCAACCTCGTCCATCGCCATCAGCAGCGGCGGGTCGAGCCGCCCGGCCTCCGTCCGGCTGCCGGCCAGGCCCGCCTCGTAGTGCACGTAGCTGGCCAGCGCCCGCAGCAGCGGGGTGATCACCGACCGGGAATCGCCGGAGGCGATCAGGTGCAGCGTCCCGCCCTCAAGGGCGAACTCGCGGGCATTGAACGTGCCGCACCGGTCGACGGCGGCGGCAAGCTGCGGGATCACCGCCCATTTCAGCGCCCGGGCGATCGTGGTCCTGATGCTGGCTGCAGTTTTGTTGTTCTCCTCCATCAGGGCCCGGACCGCCGCATGCAGTTCGGGGTTGCCGTGCGCGGCCAGCGCCGCCAGGGCGCGCTCATGGCCACGGCGCTGGGTCCACGTATAGACGTCCGCCAGTGAGGCACCCGTCATGGAGGCAGCCAGGAGCAACCCGGAAAGCCCGAGCACGCCGACCTCCTCAAACCAGGCCAGGTCGCCGTAGTCGGGCGTGCCCCCGGCTAGCCAGTCGGCGATCTTGTAGGCCATCAGCTCGTCCGTGCACACGCCGAGCAGGTCCCAGACGAAGTTGCTCGGGACGTCTCCCACGAGCTCGGGGTTGAACACATAGACCGGGCCGCGGCCGCGGCGGACCGGGCTGGTGAGCTGGTGCAGGTCAGCCCGGGTGCTGGTGGTCAGGGCCGGCCCGGGATGCCGGATGATCCGGTCGGCGAGAAGCCCGGTCTTGTCGGTGCGCGGCGGCGCCAGGATCAGGCAGTGCAGCTCGAAAGCGGCGTACAGGCGCCGGCGGTACTGCGCCCGGCCGAGCCGCACCGCGAACTCCGCAGTCGGCAGGGTCAGCCTGGCGAACAGGCCCAGGCCCGGCCGGGACCGGGCACCGTAGGACAGCGCGGCCAGCCGGCCCCACCGCAGCCACAATTCCGGCAGGGAGGCGAAGCCGGGGCCGGGCCGCAGGTGCAGCCACAGCCGGAACCGGATCGACCTGACACGCCGCCAGCCCTGCCCGTGCCTGCCCAGGGTGATCTTCCAGAACAGCACCAAGGCGGCGAGCAAGGCGAAGACCACCAGCGCGGCCATCCGCTCCCGGCCGGCCAGGATGACCACGTCGCGGACGACGGCGAGCAGGAAGCGGAGCGCCGCGCCCACGATGTGCCCGGCGGTGCTCATGCCGCCCCGCTGTCACGATCGGCGGCCGCCAGGATGGCACCGAGGTAAGCGCGGGCAGTGCCCTCGCTCAGGTCAACCTTCGGCGAGAGCCGCTTCGCCACCGCGGCGACGGCAGCGCGGTTGCCGTAGTCCGGATCCTGCCGGTACCACCAGGCCAGGCGCGTCTTCTTGCTCGCGCCGACCAACTCGGGCGGCTCGGTCATCTCCGGCGGCTCGATTGCCGTGACCTCGGCCAGCGGGATCGCCGGGCGTTCCGGGGCGGCCGGCAGCGGCGCGGCGTTGAGCACGACCCGGCGCAGCCCCGCGCCGGTCGACGGCGGAGCCAGCGCGAACCGCAGCAGGTACAGCAGGACGAGGCCGAAGGCCTGAGCCATGGCGGCCAGGCCGCGGCCGGCCGCCGCCCACACCGACCGCTCGGCATCGCCGAGGACATGACGCCGGACCACGGCAACGACCCGGTCGACCACCAGGGCCAGGAAAAGCGGCGGCATCACATACGCGGCCACGCTGCGCGGTGACGTGACTACCGCCGCGGCGTAGTTCTGGCCCGCCGACGCCACCGCGCAGACCACGATCAGCGCCCGCTCGATCCGCGCCGACTGGCCGGCCATCGCCAGGCCGAGCGCCAGCAGCGAGAAGATCGTCATGCCCGCATCCAGGCCGACCGCCTCGATCGCGGACGGTACGGACTGATGCTTGACCGCGAAAACGTAGCGGTACTGCGCGGCCAGCGAGACGACGAACAACCCGGCGGCCAGCAAGCCGAGCAAGATCGTCGCGGCAGACACCAGCGCCGAACCCGGGGCACGCTCAGCCCCCGCCAGGCGGCGGATGTTCGTGATGGCGGTCTCGCCGTTGACCCGGGCGACCTGGAAAAGGCCAGGGCCGTGCGGGGGAGCGGAACCCGCCGCGGCTGCAGGAGGCACCGGCCGGCGCGGCAGGCCGGCAGCGGCGCGGATGTCGTCTAGGTCCCGTGGGACGCTGTTAATGCTCATCGGTGCATGACCTCCGGGTCATCGCTGGGGAGACGAGCCCGGCCCACGGCGTGCTTACCAGGGCGAAGCCGCGGGCCGGGTGCTTGAGAAGGGAAAGGGGCGGGTTCCCTGATCCCGCCGCCGGGATTGTCCGTGGCCGCCGGAACCCGTCAAGAGCGCCTGCGGCGTCCTCCGTGACCCTGATGTCCGCCTCCCAGAGCTGGGCCTGGGTGAGGTCGGCAACGGGAATCTCGCGGAGTTCCTGTGGGGTGCTCACAACTCGGCCTCCGGTTCGGGTTCAGGCGCTTCGGCCGGACCCTCGGCCTCAGCGGTGATCACGGCGCCGTCCGGGATCGTGAACCAGATATAGGTTCCGCCCGGGCGTGGGTTATGGACGGGCACGAGGCGCGTCATGGTTCTGCCTCCGGCTCCGTGTCCGCATATGGGTCGCTTGCCAGGTAGGCGTCTTCACGGGCCGCTTCGACCTCGGCGATGGCCTGGTTGATGGCGGATGCCCACGGGTCGCCTTCGGCGAGCTCGGGCGTCGGGTAGCCGGGGTCGCCGGGCTCGGTAACCTCTACCTGCTGGTACAGGCCGTCCGAGGCGCCGAAGTCAGGGACGTTCACGGAACGGCTCACGGCTCGGCCTCCGGCTCCGGCTCCAGTCCCGCCTCAACGCGGGCCTGGCAGGCGGCCGAGCCGGCGCAATCCCACTCGTCAAGCCCCTCGGCCTCCGCTTCAGGGTCAGCCTCGGGTTCCGGGTCAGGCTCAGCGGCATCCAGCTCCACCTCGGCACCAGCGGTTAGCGCGAACGGGACCGGCTGGTCCGGGTCAAGGTCGATTACGCGGTCACACGGCCCGAAGACAACCAGGTCGGGCGGCGGTTCGTGCGCGGTCGCGAAGAACGCGGCGAAGACGTCCGTGGGGCTAGGGATGTTCATAGTTCGATCTCCGGTTCGGATTCGGGTTCGGGTTCGGGTCCGGCGGCCTCAAGGGCCGAGGCCAGCGGGGCGGGCGGTGCATCGCACGGGCCGGTGAAGACCTGGCCATAGGCGGCCTCCTCGGCCTCGGCGGCGAGGTAGACACCGGCCAGGCCGGCGTCCGGGTCGGCGATCGCCGCGGCGGTCGCTGCGGTGGCCGCCTCGAGGTCGGCCACGGTCGGGGTGCTCACAGCGAGGCCTCCAGTTCAGGTTCGGGTTCGGGTGCCCCGGCTTCCGGTTCGGGCAGGCGGGGGGCGGGGACCTCGGGCGCCGGCGCGGAGGCCTCGGCCCGCCACTGCCTGATCAGGCCGTCCGTCAGCTCCTCGTACTTGGCATAGCCGCCGCGGGCCGCCTCAAGGTCGGGGCGGCCGGGCCATGCGGACGCCGGGCCGGGGCCGGCCACGGGCTCGGGCGCGGGTTTCGGCGCGGGCCTGGCTGATGCCGAGCGGCCCGTCGCCACCGGCTTCGGGGCCGGGGTGCAGTCGGGGCACAGCCTCGGGCCCTCGGCCCGGTCCTTTATGGCGCGCTCCCGGTCCCTGGTGCCTTCCCAGGTGCGGGATACATGCCAGGTGATGCCGCGCTCCTTGCACACCTCCATGAGCCGGGCGCCGCGGCCGTCGCGGTGAGCCTCCAGCCGGGCACCGAGATCGGATGCCCACCCGAGGTAGTGCCGGGCATGGTCGGACACCGCCTCGTCAAAGTGCAGGAGGTAGATCGTCCCGACTGGCTGGCGGCTCATAGCCCGGGCTCGATCTCAGGCTCGGGGCCGGGGAGCGGCTCGGGTGCCGGCATCGGCAGGTGCAGGCTATGCAGGACGCCATCAGCAGCGGGCGGGTAGCCGATCACGGTAACCCAGGTCCGGGCCTCGGCCCCGGCGCTCACGATGCCCTCCGCCGGCGGAGCATGGCACGGCGTTCGTCCTCGTCAAAGCCGCCCCAGACGCCGAAGGCCTGGGCGGTGCCGAGCGCGTAGGCCAGGCAGTCGCCGCGGGCCGGGCACCCGGCGCAGATCGCCTTGGCTTTCGCCTCTCGCTGGCGGCGGGCGGTGACGAACTCCGCATCCGGCCCGAAGAACAGGTCAGGGCCAGCGCCCTTGCATGCCGCGCCGGCGAGCACCGGCGGCGCTGCCCGCAGGGGCGGGCGGCGGGGAGGAGTACGGCGGGCGCGGCGGGCACGCTGGGCCGCGGTGTCCCGCTCCCGGCGGCGGCGGCCGACATCCGGATCCGGCAGCGGGCGGGGCGGCGGGACCGTTCCCGGAGGCGCGACGTGCCAGCGGCTCACCTGCCGGCCCTGGCCGGGATTCCAGACCGGGACGCTCACGACGAGGGCCATCTCCTCAAGGCGCCCCAGCTGCTTGTACAGCGACGTGCGCAGGCCGAACGCACGGGACAGCTCGGTGGCGGTCAGGCCCGGGTGCTCCGCCAGGTGCGCGATGACCGCGGCCTGGCGCGGGCCGAGCGGGCCGGTCACAGCGAGCATCCCGCCAGCTCGACGCCCCAGGCCCGGACGAGGACCGCGCAGGCCATCCTGTCAACGACGCCGAGCGAGGCGCGCTCATCGACCCGCAGCGGGCCGTCGAGGATTGCGTGGACGAGCTTGCGGGGGTTCCCGGGCCTGCGCGGCCGCGTGTCCAGCCCGGCGTGAGCCGTCGGCGGGGCGCTCACGGCACCGCTCCGGCGGGGCGGACGGCACGCGGCCAGGGCGACGAGCGGAACCGGCGCAGCGCCCGGACGGCCAGCCATGCAGTGGTGCCGGTGACGAGCAGTTCGACGGCGAGGATGAGCCACCCGGCCGGGACCTGGAGCGGGCAGCCCAGGATCCTCACGCCGACATGCGCGGGCGCGACGGTGGTGAGCACCAGGGCGATGAGCGCGGCCTTCATGACTCGCTCCCGCCGACCGCCCGCAGGTGCCAGGGCCGGGACGGGCTGCGGGCCGGCCGCTGGGCAGAAGGCTTCCGGCCGGTGGCCTCAAACCAGATCTCCTCAAGCGAGCGGAGCCTGGCGGACTGCTGGTGATATTTCTCCAGCAGGGCCGCCAGGTCGGCGGCCTGCTGCTCGAGGGCGGCAATCCGCTGGGCATTCGTGGGCATCAGATGCTCACCTCGGCCCCGGGCTCGATCTCGGCGCGGTAGGCCTCACAGGCGGCCTCTTCGGCCTCGGCGGCGTAGTACCGGTCCATCAGGCTGGCCGAGGAGTCGGCCAGGACAGCCGTCGTGTGCATGGTCGCGCGGGCGTAATCAGCCTTCGCCGCGGCGGCTGTCGGTGAAGCAGTTACGGTATGCATCGGGTCTCCTGTCCGGTGGGTCGGATGGGTGATCAAGGGCCGCTGCGGGCGTCGGAAGCGCCTGCGGTGGCCCGCACTACTCTTACCCATTCTAATCTGGTTTTACCCGGGTAAGAAGATCTAAAGATGGGTAAGATTAAGATATTGCTGACCGGACCGGCCGCCGTGTTGCACCTACCCGGGTAGACGGGGAAACTTGCGGGTAGAAGGACGTGCGCGTCCGCAACCGACCTCGCAGGAGACCGCGATGAAGGATCTGGTAGTGCTCAGCAGCGATTCGCATACGCTCGACGGCTGCGACCGGGTGATGCTGTCCGGCGATCAGGTCATCGTGCAGGGCAAGCCCGCGGCCCGGGCCGACTTCCCGGCGATCCGGGTACCGGATGACGAGACGCTCAACACGGTCTCGGTCCGGGTGTTCCTGGAGGCCGCGCGGGAACTCGAGCGGCGACTGGGACAGCAATGAGCGACGTCGACCTGCTGGGCATGTACGGCCGGGCCACCCAGGAGGCTTTCCGGCTGGAAGCGCAGCAGCGCTATGCGGTGCCCGCCGAGGATGCGCAGTTCCGGGCCTTCACCGAAGGACGGCCCCTGCCCTCGGATCCCCGGGTGAACCGGTCAATGCAGGTCATCCGGTCGGCGGTCGCCAGCGGGTGCCGTATCCGGCGCGTCCATGTCGTGGACCTGCCCCTCACGGCGTACCTGCGCTATGAGATGGCCGCCTACCGGGAGAACATCGACGCCGGCGAGGAGGTAGGCATCGCGGTCCGCTCCTGGCACCCGGGCCTGGCCGGGCTGGCGGAGGATTTCGTCCTGTTCGACCCCGGAAGCGAGCACCAGGCGATGGTGTGGATGCGGTACGACGACGCGGGTCAGCTCACCGGCCGCATCTATAGCGACGATCCTGCGGACCTGGCCCGGGCAGCCCGGGCTCGCGAGGTGGCGCTAGCCCACGCCGTACCCCTACGCGAATTCGTCACCTTGGCAGAAACGGGCTGATCACCACAGTGCACCCATTCGGCGAACTGTCTGCGCGGCGCCAGGAACTAGGTGCCGCGCTTCGCCGTCTGCGTAAGAACGCCGGGCTGTCCGGCGAGGACATGGCGGCCGCGCTCGACATCTCGCAGTCGCGGGTCAGCCGGATGGAACTCGGCCAGCAGATCGCAGCGCCTGCCATTGTCGACGGCTGGGCACGAGCAGCGGGGGCATCCGGCGCGGAGCGGGAAAACCTGCTGCGCGCCGCCGAGGAAGCGGCAGTCGAAACGGTTTCATGGCGCAAGGCCATGGCCCGCGGGCTGGTGCAACTCCAGGAAGACTCCCTCGAGCTGGAGGCGAGCGCGGCAACAATCCTGAACTTCCAGACTGCGGGCATCCCGGGCCTGCTGCAGGTGCCGGAGTACGCGCGGCGCGTGTTCGCGGTCGGCCACCCGGCCGGCCAGGCGGACATTGCGGGGGCCGTGGCGGTAAGGATGAACCGGCAGGCCATCCTTTACGACGACTCCAGGCACCTTGAATTCATCCTGACCGAGGCGGCAGTGCGCTGGCGACTCGGCCCCGAGAACCTGATGCGGGCGCAGGTCGAAAAGCTCATCGACGTCAGTTCCCTGGAAAACGTGACGGTCGGGATCATCCCGCAGGCGGCCGAGACAGCCGTCTGGCATGACCACGGGTTTAACGTCCTTGACGACCGGGCGGCCGACGGCGATCCGGTAGTGCACGTCGAGACACTGACCAGAGGCCTCACGATCACCGACTCGGCCGAAATCGCTGCCTACAAAGACGCGTTCACCCGCTTGCGGCAGCTGGCAGTTACCGGCGCGGATGCACAAGCTCTGCTCAGGCAAATCGCCGCTGGCAACTGAGGGCGCCGCCGATATGAAGTTGTCAAGTAACGGCCGATCTAGCCAGAAGCTAGGGCGGCCGCAGTCACCGGGGGAGTGGCCCGGGGGGTGGCCTCTCATTGCGGACGGTGTCCTTACGTTCCCGGAAATGTGAGGATTCCGCGCCTATCATGAGGTCAGCCGGGACATGAGCAGGTAGGACGGGGACTCCCCTGATGCCCGGAGGCAGCGCAGATCTCCCTAGTGGCCTCTCTGGTGGCCCGGAGGCATTGATCACTATCGGCGAGATGATCGCCGAACTACGGTCGGCCCTGGGATGGTCTCAGGGTCGGCTCGCCGACGAGCTCGGCCGCGCAGCCGGGCACCCTTCACTTACGCGGGAATATGTCTCACGCTGGGAGCACGGCAAGAAGACCCCCGGGCCGTTCTGGATTGGCCACCTGGCCACTGTTTTCCAGGTCCCGCGGTGGACCTTGGAGGGTTGCGTGCGACGTAGGGACATGCTCCGGCTGACCGGGGCCGCCGCGGCGATAGCGGCAGTAGGGGGCGGCAAGACCTTGCCGCCGGACACCGAGGACATGTTCAGCTCGATCGCCGCCGGTGATGCCGGCCCGCTGACGAAGATCCAGACCAGCTACGCGACGGACATGGCCCTCGGCCGGATGGCGGCCGCGGACCGGCCGGTGATGTGGCGGCTTGCCAGGTGGGCCGATGACGGCGACTCGGACATTCTCCGGGTCAACGCCGCCGGCATCCTCGGCAAGGCCGCCAGCTCCGATTTCAGCGGGACGCCCGCCGCGGTGATGCTCCGAGACCGTGACGTCCGCGCCCGCTGGCTGCGCGCCCTAGTCGGCCGCGTCGGCACGGACACGGGCAGGCTCTCAGCCGAGGTGGGGTGTTTGTAAGAGCCGTGCGCCCAGGTGCCAAATTCGTGATCATGTGACGGGTGGGGCTGCTTGTCCTGGATGATGAGCGTTTGTGAGTCGCCTTGCTCCGCTGAGCCTTGGTGAGCTGATTGAGCACTGGACGT
>WNFC01009018.1_pt1 | contig 14827 bp, 15 predicted proteins | sample 5400541 | NCBI WGS metagenome assembly WNFC01 (sample SAMN13153342, study PRJNA577476) | soil metagenome | isolation source: 120 cm saprolite under Douglas fir tree site 2 hole 2 replicate 1 | place: USA:California | collected 2015-04-18
CATTGAAAACCCATAGACCGACACATCCTGCCCCGACCGCACCACCGGCTTCCTTCTCACGGCTCTATCCGAACCGCTCCACCTCAACATCCTCAACCACTCCATCTCTTCGGAGCGGTTTCCGATAGAGACCTAACGTCACTCGGGAAGAATCACAGGAATGCAAGATCGATCCACGTCTCCGGTTAACCCCCAGGCACTTCCCGAACAGCGCACTATTTGGCCGCCGCGACGGGCGGTTTCGAGCTAGTTCGATCTCTGCAAAACACCAATGGAATCGCGGATTCTCAAACTAAGGATCAGGCTGCCTGCCACCACATAGACTAGTGCGATGAACCTCCTATTCCAATGCGTTGTTAAGAATAGTTGCTCCCATAGCCGTGCTGCTTCTACTAAACAATCCGTTCTCTTTGTAGCAATACAAATCACCCTCAGCCGGTGTTGCTATTGAGATATATCGGCGCGCAGTTGAACCGTATCAAGCCATGCTGCAAACGCCCTTAACTCTCTTGCTGAATTCCCCCGACAGTTGGAGGATTACTTTAGTGCCATCCCCCTCGGGTACAGGAGTTGGTCTCCTTCGTCGTGGGAAGGGATTCCGAGCGAAACGTTTACTGCCATCGAGCAGATTTGCCATGTTCGCGACATTGAACTTGACGGTTATCACGAACGCTTCAGAAGCATTCTCCACGAGGAGAGCCCTGTTCTGGCGAATCTGGATGGCTATCTCCTTTCTCAGGAAAGACATTACAAAGACGCGATCCCGTCAGAGGTTTTTGCCGCTATTCGAAGCAGTCGCGCCGAAACCTTGCAAATTCTCTCTGATCTCACGGCTGAGCAATGCAAGCGCACCGCCATATTTGAAGGCTATGGCCGCCTTACGATTCTCAGCTTGGCGCACAATTTGTGCAGTCACGACCAACAACACTTGGCCGGACTTCAGTGGTTACTTGGAAAAGTCAACGCGGCTTCTCTTCAGGATTAGTTCCGCCCGTTTACTTCTTATGATAAGCACAACATAATAGGGGCGTTGGCCCGATGGGTCAGTCAGATATTTGAAGACTGGGGCCATGAGGTCATCGTTGCAAACCCGCGCAAGTTGCCGATGATCACGAGGGACATTCGGAAGCCCGATCACTTTAACGCCCGCTGATGGTGGGCTCTACCGAATCTGACTCGCCTCATCGCCGGCGTCATTTCCAACCGGTTAAGCGCCGGAATCGGCGCCCTCTCGAAATAGGGGTCCCTTCAGAAAACGGACATTTGAGCACGTTAGTGCGTCGGGAAGACTGGCAAGGAGTTAGCGGGTGAAAGTCCTGTGCAGTGAAGGAATAGCAAACCACACTGGCCCCGAGTCATGCGTTGTGCATCGTGAGGTGCACGGCGAAGCGTTGACAGGGGAGTCTGTAGGCCAGCCATAAGGGAGGCTCGACCTATTGCTTACGAGCGGCAGCAATCAGAGCACGTGCGGTGGCCCGTAGGAGCGGACCTGCCTCGCCAGGAGAAAGGACCTGCGAACTCACGAAAGCTCCGTTGATGAGCAGCGACAACTGTCCAGCCAGTTCGTCTGGGCGTTTGACGCGTAGTCGCTCGGCGATCCCCTTGAGGCGCCGTCGGAGTTCCTGCTTGTGAGCTGAGGCTACTCTGCGGGCGGGGTGGTCTGAGTCCGGAAATTCCGCTGCGACGTTGAGTTGTGGGCACCCGCGATAATTTGGCCGTCCGACCCGCTCGCCGATCCAATCGAGGTGCGCTTCCAGTTCAGCGACAGGATCGGTCTTGTGGAGTTCTGTGACGCAGTTCCAGCAGTTCCAGAAGTCCTCGTCTTCGCGCTGCAGGAATGCAGCGATAAGGTCGTCCTTCGTGCGGAAGTGGCGATAGAGGCTCGTCTTGGCGACCCCGGCCTCTTCGACCACGAGGTCAACGCCGACGGCCCGCACGCCTCGTTGATAGAAGAGCGTCGACGCCGTCCGGAGAATCCGGTCCCTCACCTCGGCTGAGTTGCCGTGCGCATCACCAACGTTGGCGCTCCTGGGACTTCCTGGCATTCTGGAACCTCCAGAGCGGATTTATAGCATAGCCGAGCTTGACTCGCTACAGACCTGTCGGTAGCATACAAGAAACAGACAGGTCTGTAGCGAGAGGAAAAATGGTCACTCAATCTGATATGTCAGGACATGGTCGGACGATCGCAGTCTTCGGCGCGTCGGGACACACGGGACGCTTCATGGTCGCCCAGCTACTGCGCCGCGGTTTCGCGCCATTAGCCATCGGTCGCGACAGCGCGAAAATGACAGAGTCAGGATTTCAGGAGAGTGACGTCCCGATCAGAACCGCCTCCATCGATGATCCTACTTCCCTCGACCGCTCTCTTGCCGGCGCTGCCGCGGTCATCAACTGCGCCGGCCCGTTTCTGGACACGGCCGACGCAGTGGCGGCAGCGGCCTTGCGCGCCCGCATCCACTATCTCGACGTCACGGCCGAGCAGCCGAGCGCACAGGCCACATTCGACAGATTCGGTGACGCCGCAACGGAGACCGGCGTAGTTGTCATTCCGGCGATGGGGTTCTATGGTGGTTTTGCTGATCTTCTGGCCACAGCCGCTATGGGCAACTGGGATTCCGCTGACGAGATCCGTCTCGGCATTGCGCTGGATAGCTGGCGTCCGACGCAGGGCACGCGGATTACCGGTCAGCGAAACACGGCCCGGCGGCTAGTCATTGAAGACGGAAAATTTGTACCACTGGCGCAGCCCGCACCGCAAACGTTTTGGGATTTTCCTGAGCCATTTGGGCGCCAGGATGTCAGTGAGATCCCGTTCTCAGAAGTTCCGGTCATCGCCCGCCACTTACGAGTGGCACGCCTTCGCACTTACCTCAACAACGCGCCGCTTCGCGATCTTCGCGATTCCACCACCCCGCCACCGATCGCCGCCGACGAAAGAGGACGATCGGCGCAGACCTTCCTGGTCGACGTTGTTGTCCGGAACGGAAGCAGGATCCGCCGGGCGATCGCGCAAGGACGCGACATCTATGCCTTCACCGCGCCACTCGTCGTCGAAGCCGTCGAGCGGATTCTCGACGGACGAGCTCGCGGCAGCGGTGCTCTTGCGCCGGGCGAGACGTTCGATTCGACGGACTTCCTCCGGGTCCTCGCGCCGGAATATCTGACGTTCGAGCTCGGCGCCGACTAGGCTGTCGGGCGCCGCCGTCGGCATGAGATGAAGTCCGTTGTAGAGCGCGAGTGGCGCCCCTTTCCAATGAAGCACGCCAAAGCATTTGGCCCTATCGATCTGATCCCAACTGAGGCATACCAGCATCACCAGAAAGCAAATTCAACCGAACTCTCCCCACTTTGAACAGAGCTATTCCGATGACGGAGGCAAGACATGGGAGATCAATTGGGTAAACAAATACACCCGGATCAAGACGCAGAGTGGAGACAGGAACGCTGCGTGATGGCCGAAAGCGATGGAGGCAAACGTATGCGACGGCATCCGATCGAGCTGAGAGCGAGCGATGGATTCGGCCCGCTGGAGCAGATACCAACGAAGGCCCGGAGCTGGGCGATTGTGCCAGGGATGTGCAGCGGTGGAGCGATCTGGAGGCGCAGTGCGGAAGCAGACAAAAACTGAGGGAAAAAGCGGTTGGGAGCGAGCGGAAGACTGGACGAGAGAAGACTTCATCGAACGCCCGACACGAGGTGAGGCAAGAAGAAGGTATTCACGGACATTGCGGAGGAAGGCGCTGACAACCTTACTGCTTTTGCTCGCAACAATGGCGGGGCGGGCGCGCGCGGACGAAGCGCAAGCCTCGAATTGCGCGGTGAGCCACCCGATGGGCGATGCGTGGTGGACGGGACCGATGCTGGCGAATACGGCGGCGACGGCACCGCGCGGACACTTTTTGATTGAGCCATATCTATTTAATGTAAGTACACAGGGCAGCTTTGACCATCATGGCACGCGCCACAGCACAGCATATGCGAACAGCTACGGGTCGCTGACGTATATGGTTTTCGGGCTGACGGACAAGTGGAGTGTGGGGCTGATTCCGACATTCAGCTACAACACGGCGAACGGCGGGCCGAGCAGCGCAGGGCTGGGTGTAGGCGACTTGACTTTGCAGGTGCAGCGGAGGCTGACCCAGTTTGTGCCGTGCCGCTGGGTCCCGACGATTTCCGCTGCGGTGCAGGAGACGCTGCCGACGGGGAGATACGATCGGCTTGGGAACCGTCCGGCTGACGGTATGGGCGCAGGTGCATATACGACGAATCTGGAGTTTTTGAGTCAGATGTACTTCTGGATGCCGAACCGCCGGATTGTGCGCATGCGGCTCAATGTGACGGATGCGATTTCGAGCAATGTGCACGTTGATGGCGTGAGTGTGTATGGTACCGGGGCGGGATTCAGCGGACACGCGAAGCCGGGCAGTTCGTTTTTTGTGGATGCCGCGTGGGAATACAGCGTGACGCGAAGCTGGGTGCTGGCGCTGGACGCGACGTATCGTAATACGCGGAATACTCGCGTGACAGGATATGACTCGGAAAGCGGACACGGGATGACGCCGGTTGTGATGGATTCAGGAGTGAGCGATGCATACGGGCTTGCTCCGGCAATTGAGTACAGCTGGAAGCCAAACATCGGCGTGCTGGTGGGGGTGCGGCTGATTCCGGCGGGACGGAATACGAATGAGACAATTACTCCGGCGGTAGCGATCAACTTCGTTCGCTGATGTTCTTCCTCTCTTTCCTGCTCGCGAAGAACGATCCGCACAAGAGAGGCGGCAGCATATCGGGGAAATAGTTAGGCCACCGAGAGCAACGCAAAGCCGACGCTATTCATCCGATTCAAGGCGCCACAGATCAGAGTGTTCGAGCGTTGCACTCGGGCTAACCAATTTGGGGTCCCTTCAGAAATGGAAATATGAGCATGCTAAGGCTGTGTTGAGGCTGGAATCCATCGATAGAGGGTAGGCACGGACACGCCGAGATTGCTGGCAACGTCTCTGGGCGGCACGCCGCTGGCAAGCAGCTTCTTGGCTGATTTGATCTTGCTTTCGGTCATCTGCCGTTTGCGGCCGCCTTTTCGTCCGAGTTGGCGGGCGACTTCGAGACCCTCTCGAGTCCGCTCGATTGTGAGCTCCCGTTCCATCTCAGCCAAGCTGGCCATGACATGGAAAAAGAAGCGTCCCGAGGCGGTGCCGGTGTCGATCGCATCGGTGAGGCTCTTGAACTGAACTCCTTTTGTATGGAGTTTGCCGACGAGATCCACCAGATTCTTCACGCTCCGCCCAAGGCGGTCAAGCTTCCAGACGACGAGTGTGTTGCCTTCTCGCAGTGTGTCTTGCGCCTTGGTCAGGCCAGATCGCTCTGCTCTGCTTCCGCTGACCTTGTCCTCGAAGATCTTTTTGCAACCAGCTTGTTGAAGAGCTTCGATCTGTAGCTCAAGATTCTCATCTTGAGTAGAAACCCGGGCGTAGCCAATCAACATGGTTTTGTCTTTCCGGGCGCTCGGCGGGAGCAGCTGCTTCTGCCTCAGCATTTTCTTCTCAGAACTCGTTGGCATCCCGATGGAATGAGAATAGCATTTGAGAACTGTTTACGAGAATCGAGAATTCCAGTTTTCGGTCGCTTTCGAGGACAGTGCTTGAGTGTTCTCAATAAACCTCCGTTTTCAAGAGGATCAATATGCCCCGTCGTTCCATCCTTTCCGCCGCCGAGCGGGAGAGTTTGCTTGCCCTGCCGGGCAGCCGGGATGACCTGATTCGGCGCTACACCTTGAGCGAATCCGATCTTTCGGTCATTCGGCAACGCCGCGGCGCAGCCAACCGGCTCGGCTTTGCCGTCCAGCTCTGCTATCTCAGGTTTCCCGGCGTTGTGCTTGGCGTCGATCAAGTGCCCTTTCCACCTCTGCTTCACCTTGCCGCCGGACAGTTGAAGATTCCGGTCGAGCATTGGGCCGAGTACGGTACACGCGCTCAGACTAGGAGAGAGCATCTGGTCGAACTTCAAACAGCTTTCGGCTTTGAACCGTTCACGACAGGCCATCACAAGCTCGCCGTCCAGGAACTTATTGAAACGGCGATGCAGACGGACAAAGGCATCGTGCTCGCGAACCAGTTGGTTGAGAAGCTGCGCCAGCGGGCGATTCTTCTTCCGCGCCTGAACGCAATCGAACGTGTCTGCGCAGAGGCGATCACACGCGCCAACCGCCGCATCTACAAACAGCTGACCGATGGGCTGACAGATATTCATCGTGAGCGGCTGGACCAGCTGCTCACGCGCAAAGAAGACAGCAGCATGACCTGGCTCGGATGGCTTCGCCAATCGCCGCTCAAGCCGAACTCCAAGCACATGCTCGAACACATCGACCGGCTCCAGACATGGAGTGCTCTCGATCTGCCCTCCGGGATCGAACGCCAGATTCATCAGAACCGTCTTCTGAAGATCGCGCGTGAAGGCGGCCAAATGACCTCGGCCGACCTCATGAAACTCGAGCGAGAGCGCCGGTACGCAACGCTCGTCGGCTTCTTGCCATGCAGCCAGAGGCGCTGCCCCAAGGGAGGAGTGTAGCGACAGGTGGTAGACACCGGCGATCTGCAAAGCAAGCCAACGCTCCAGCTCTGATACCGTCAGGAGCGCGCGTGCTTCTGACGGATAGGAACCCTTTTGCTGTACATCGGAAAAGGTAGTTCCAGGCAGCAGATGAACGGCTCCCATCATGGTGCCGATCAGCCTTTCGATGTGGCCGCCGAAGTGTGGCTGCCCAGCGGGACGATGATCGAGGCGGATCCCATACTCTTGGCAACCCCTTACCAGAGCCTCGGAGTGGAACTCTCGGGCGTTGTCGACGTGGAGAACCTGCGGTAGCCCTGCGGCGGGCCAATCGAGCGTCTGGAGTTCGCGGTCCGCAAGCCAGGATGTCTTGGGTAGGACTGCGTGGGTCAGAGCCATACAAACGGACAATGTCGATGGCGCCCATAGCGACACATGGAATCCAGCGATCATGCGCGTTTTAATATCGACTGCAAGGGTCAGCCAGGGGCGCCCAATAGGCTGCCGGTTCTCGCGATCCACGACAATTACATCTACCAGAGTGTGGTCGATCTGGACCACTTCCATGGGGCGCTGCGGCTGTAGGCAAGAGACGCTCAGTGGTCCGAGCTTCTCACGCTCTCTTTGCACCGTCGCGCCGGCGAATTGCGGTGCGGGCGTCTACCGCTTCCGCCCTCCGTCGTACAGTGCGATAGTTGGAGACTGCTAGAGCCCGTTCCGCAAAGCGCCGGCGAACTTCCAGCTGCAGAGCGGCTAGGGAAGGCCGCTCAGGCCGGAGATAGAATTCATCAATGCAGGTATTGAGCAGAGCTTCACGCTCATCACCGAGCAGGGACTCATTCGGCTTGCGACCGCGCTTCCATGGGAGGAGAGAAGAGGTCTGAGGCCGCCGCCGGTACCGTTGCAGCAGCTTGTAGAGAACGCTTCGGCTCAGCCCCAATTGATACCCCGCTTCGGCAATGCTCTCTGCGCTGAGTCTGGGCTGCTCTGCTAAGGGACGGATCACTGTTTCCCGGTGCAGCGCCACGCCCCAGGCCGCTTCGCCGGCGATCTCCATTGTTGCCACTTTTGCATTCAAATCCAGGACAAACTTCGTCGCGAACATCGTCCGCGCTTTGAGTACAGGCCATCTGAGACCTGCCCTTCGAAGGGCTACGGTCGAGGTACCGTTCCGTCGACAGCGGTTGCGATCCGGCACACTCGATCAGTAGGCTTCGGAGATACACGTTCCCGGCTTTTGTGATGCCAAGCTGAGGATCTCGATCGCAGACTGACTGCGTCGAGGTCGCAAGCCTAAATAGCAGCCCACGTCCCGACTTCGCACAAAGCGCTGCTTACTTCCTAGGGTGAGCACGTACGTCAGAGCCGTGATGTGACCCACACCGTAGACCTTCAGCAGTGCCTGTGTCTCCGGATACTCCGTCTGACCTAGCTGCTGAATCTGTCGATCGTACTGCTTGATCTTGATCGTCATCGCCGCAATCTGTTCGAGCACCGGACCGAGCGCCTGTGCCAGCCCTGGCGGCATGACTGCCAGGCTGCGCTTGGCGAAACACCGTGTCGAAGAAGCTGGCATCCGATAGCCGCAGGACTTCGTCAGTCCGCGAACGGCGTTCACCGCCGCTGTGCGCAGTCTGACGATGAGGTCACGGGCACGGATCAACGTAAGCGCTTCCTGTTGCTGCACCGTTCGATGCGCGATCGGCCGCAAGATCTGCGGATCAAGCCGTGCAAAGCGCGCCAACTTCACGGCATCGACCTGGTCGCTCTTACGGTCACTGTGAGAAATCGCCCGGAGTTCACGTACGTTCGCCACAATGACCTGATGGCCTAGTTCCTGAAGCTGTTCGCTGATCCAGATCGAGTGTGTTCCCGCTTCCATCGCCACCCGTGCCGGAGCCACATCCGTAAACCACTTCTCGACTCCCTTGGGACTGGTTCTGAAGCGGCCTCGATCGACCACTTCTCCTTCTTCGTTGAGCGTGCAGTAGTGGCTCCAGACATCTCCAAGGTCAATGCCGATCGTCATCTCAACCCTGGACTGTCTGCGTGGAACTTCTGCGATGAGGTGCTGCGCTGGCTTTTTCATGGGAAACAGTCTCTCCGATCCGAAGGACCTGCTCATCCCATTTCTCAAGTCGCGCGGATAACTTCGGGGGTCAGCGTGATGCAGGAGCAATGTTGCTGGAACCGCCGCTTGTGTGGACGCTCAGAACCCTCCTGGGCGTTGAGCCATCCACTTCGTCCCTCGAATGAAAAAGAGGAGACAACGCGATGTAGCCCCATCTCCTCTCTGATTGATGCTCGTGCTTATCCCAGTTGCTTGATCTTCTTCCGAAGATCTTTAGCTGCGGCTCCGGGATCTTTTGCACCATAGATCGCGGCACCGGCAACCGCAATCGTTGCACCTGCCGATTCGACCCCTGCGATGCGCTCTGCGTTGATGCCGCCGGCAACCGAGAATGGCATGTCGGCACTGCGCCCGACCTCGAGCAGCTTCTCAATCGAATAGCCTGCCTGCGCCTGCTCATCGAGTCCCGCATGCAGTTCAACCCAGCTCACGCCCATGGCCTTCAGCTCCTGAAGCCGCGCAGCCTTATCCGCTACACCGATCATGTCGGCCACGACTGCTTTGCCGTGCGCTTTGCCTGCTTTCACCGCGCCCGCAATCGTGCTGTCAGCCGCTGAAGCCAGCACTGTCATAATATCCGCGCCTGCCTTGAACGCGAGGTCGGCTTCGAGCTCGCCCGCATCCATGGTCTTCATGTCTGCAAACACCAGCTTGTTGGGATACGCCGCCTTCACATTCGTAACGACGCTCAGTCCCTGCTGTTTGATCAGAGGGGTTCCTAGCTCGATCACATCTACGTGTTCCGCAACCTTGTTAAGCAACGCCAACGCATCCGCCGTCGAGAGTAGATCTATTGCAACCTGCAGTTTCATTTTGTACTCCGTTTCTGGGTATTGAAAAATCAGCGATAACACCAACTGGCCGAGGTAAGCCGCGAATGGTCTGGCAAAGGGGAAGACGTTATTCCAGATTCGCGTGGCGCTTCCACAGCTCCTCCGCGCTCTCTCCGCGTTCGCGCCACATCACCTGAAATATTGCGTCCATCACCAGCAGCACACTTTGCTCAAACAACGCTCCCGCATACTGCTCGGACCTCACTCCGCCATGGTCCTGCTTCGTGGCTGCTGGAATCACGATCAAGCCTTGTGCCAGCTGGCCGAGCTTCGATGCGGGCGCCGCCGTCAGCGCGAGGACCTCTGCTCGAACGTTTCGTGCCACCTCAGCCGCATGCACTGCGCCTGCCGTGGTGCCCGATCCCGAGGCAACCAGCAACAGATCTCCCTGGCTGATTGCAGGGGCCGTCACCTCACCAGCTACATGCACAATCAACCCCAGATGCATGAGGCGCATTGCAGCCATCTTCAGCGCCAGTCCGCTGCGCCCGGCGCCAGTCACGAACACGCGCCTGGCCGCCAGAATCATCTCCTGCGCAACAGCGATCTCTGCTTCACTCACCGTGGCAAGAGTGCGCTCCAGTTCTTTCAGTAGGAGTACTTGGGAAGAAGAATAACTCTGTATTTCGACACAGCCGTTGGACATCGCTCTTTCAGAGTCGCATCGCGCATTACGCCGATCAAACAGGAAATTCAAATCGGCTGATAGCTTTTTTCGATCGATGGAGCAGCCCACCGTCGATGCAGAGAATTCAGGACTGCTGCTTCGGCGCCCTGACCCTGCGGGAACCCTTTGGCTGATAGTCCTTATAGGTCTCCAGCATCCCGCGTATTGCATCGACCAACTCCGGGGTGTGCGCCATCTCCATCAGGGCATGCACGGCAGCAGGCAATGGGTCGCTCTTCACCGTCACAAATCCCACATTCAACTGCTCGCCGGGCTTTGCAATCGCGATCGCCCGCAGAGTAGGCGTCTTCGCCAGCATCGTCACGAGCGACTGAGGAAGCACCGTGGACCACCGTCCCGTCCCCACATGCGCGGCCATCACTGCTGCCGAATCCGTATGGATCACCTTGGGGGCTTTTTCCAGTTGTATCTCCGCAGTGCGTGGGACAGCCGACCTCAACAGGCACAGCGGCAATGTCGCCACCTCCTCCCATGACACGCGACGACCGTTGCCTGCGTCCCCCGTTGTCACGAGAAACATGCGTTCCCGATAGAGTGCATACGCATCCAACCCCTCGCTCACTGGCTCGTCCAGATACATCAGCGCCACATCCATCTCGCCCTGCCGCACCATCTGCAACAGGCGCTCCGGGTCACCTGTCTCCATCGATATCTGCAACGCCGGAAATTTTTCCGCGAACGCCACGCTCAGCACGGAAGCCAGTGCTGAGGTCGCCGCCAACATCCCCAGACGAAATGGACCCTGCATGGCATGATCGCGCAGCTCGTGCAGCTCCTGCTTCAACCGCGTGCAGTCTTCCAGCATCTGCTGCGCCCACGCCTTATTCAACGCCAGCAAATATTCAAAATTTCTGATAATCAAGCCGCTCGGACTCCTTCCTATGGAGATCTCACCTTCCAGTTGGACTGCCTGACGAACCGACCCACTGGTATAGAGTTGTCGGAGTCGTTTCCGACACATGACCCTTCATAGATTCCGATCCCGAACCTAAGATCTTCACGCCATTTCTTCAAGTGCCTGAAGACTATGGCAACGCACTGGGCAGGCCGTTGACTTTTGTAGTCAGGACTGCACGCGGCAACGTCAGCGTAATCCGTCTCTGCGTGCAGTCGTCACTGATATTGATCCTACGCTCGCAGGCGATATTCGTTCCACGAGTAGCATTATTTCGGATTCTTTGGCGCAACAGAAGTTTCGCACTATCCTGTTTGCCATATTGGGAACAATTGCATTTTGGCTCAGCATTCTGGGCGTCTATGGAGTTGTTTCGAGCATGACGATGAGGGAGACACGTTCGCTCGGCATCCGTCTTGCGCTAGGCGCAACGCGCTCATCGGTCCTGATGCTCGTCGTCCGGAGGGGTATGGCGATTACCAGCATCGGCGTGGTTATTGGAGTTGTTATGTCCTTATTTTTGACACGCGTGTTGCAAGGCTTCTTGTTCGAAATTCACCCCAATAGCCCTTTGGTTTTTCTGGCGGCCGCCGGGTCGTTGACGGTCGCTTCATTTATAGCCGTTTATATACCCGGTCGCCGCGCAACCACGATTGACCCAGTGGCTGCCTTGAGGTGTGAATGAATTTGAACAGGTTGCAATGTTCTGTTGTATCGTCAGCGTACCGGCAACCGGAATCGCCTTGAACCCACGACTGAATATTGCGGCTTAGGGGGCAGAATGAGAGGATTTCTCTTATTGGGCCCATTTGGACCTTCGGGCAATTCGCAAAATCCGTAAGTTGGTGGAATTGATTGGTGGACCTGATCAGTCGCGTACAGTGCGGTCTGTAGCGTTCAATATCAATGAGTTGCGTGACGTTGCCGAAATGGCATGGAAGAGGTCGTCGGCTCGATCCCGATCAGGTCTACCAACTTCTTAAATAACTTAGGTGCGGTGAACTGAGTTTCTTCAGCCGAATCACCAAAACGACGTAGAACTCTGTAGCTCACGCTGGGATGGCTTTGGCAATTGCCCTGGCTCGCCCTGCAGCAACAGGTTTGGTTTGCTTCCACGCCAGTTTAACGGAAGCTGCGAGTTGCTCTTGTCGAGCCTTGCAGAAGGGCGCGTAGTGGCGCTCGGTGATCTTCACGCTCGAATGCCCTAGCAGCAGGGAGACTTGATCGAGAGGTACACCCGCAAGCAGCAATTCCACGGCAAATGTATCGCGGAACATATGGGGATGGCACCGCTTCGGAGTTCCGTCTGGCTTTACGATCTTTGCCAACTTGAAGAGCTTCCAGTACGAACGCTGAAAGGCTTTCGCTGCACTGCGCGGATCACCGTTACCTGACCAGAAGAAGTAGCTGGGATGCGAGTTCGGCAACTGCCGTAGCGCCTCTCCGACCTCACGAGGAATCACGACGTAAACAGGCACTCCGGTCTTGGCGCGATACAGAAAGATCTGATCGTCGCCGTGTTCATTCTTTGACAGGCGCTCCCGTTCCAGATGGGTGGCATCGAGGATAGACAGACCCGACCACCGCATGAGCAGAGTCAATGCCCGCAGACGCTGGCCTCGATGTTGACTGTCATTGCCACCGCCATACTCGTACCTCTCTGTCGCAGCGAGGATCTTCTCGACCTCGTCGGGCCTGAAGTAGTCTGTGGGGACGATGTCGGGCGTCTTCGGCTTCTTGAGAGCGTCCATCGGATTCTTGCGCAGTAGGTCATTGGCTACGCAGAAGCCGAAGAAGGAGTGCATCCGCTCGTGCTTGCGATGCGTGGTCACATCGCCGTTGTTCCAGGTGGAACGGAACTCGGTCAGATCGATCGGCAGGAGCTGATCGATATGGATGAACTTGCGGGCTTCGCAGAAGGCCAGAAACTGGCGCTCCAGAAGCGTCCGCGATTTCTTCCGGGACGAGTGCTCCAGGCCGCGCGCCTCTTCATCTTCGAGGAACCTGCGGACGGCATCTTTGACGGTCGCACGGCGAGGCTGAATCTGATCGACGCGTGTGGGGTCTGCATCGGCTTCCATCTTCCGAGCGAAGCGTTCTGCCTGCTCCCAGCTTCGGGTATTGGCAGACTCCCGGACGGTGTCTCCGTTAGGCAGGACACCCCGGACCCATTTGGGGCAGCGGCAGCGCCGCCATTGCGTGTTGTCGGCGTGATCGCATTCGGCTGAGTGGCGAGTGTAGATGTGGAGCATCGGAGTCAACCTCCTTCGATAAAGGATGTTAACTCTGGTGGCGGTACAAAGTTGGTACAGTTCGCCTGTACCAACTCTAAGTATTTTATTTTGAATGGAATAAAATGGTGGCCAGAGACGGGATCGAACCGCCGACGCCGGCCTTTTCAGGGCTGCCGGACAATTCAGCTAAGTGCCCCGGAATCAGCGGATGTATCTGAAAGGAAAGATTTTATGCTTGGGCGATTTTAGGACTGCTTAGGGTGAATTGGGCACATTTGGGATGCGCATTGTTCGCGTATTGTTCGCGCGAATGGCGCAGGGTCGCGAGTGACGGCTCTCTGAGTCAACGACAGAATCGGTCAGAGTTGAAGGGCGCGGATACCAGGACTGCAATGGGAAGCTCTTTCTTCCGGTCTGGCGGGGCTGACAATCCGAATTGGACGGGCATCCAGTCTGGATTCGACGTTGCAATGATCCGAGATGGCCAAACTCGGTTTCCATTTCTTTCAGAGATTCTCAGCTAGTGTACACAGGTGTGGCGTGGGCCCAACTCGGAAGATAACGCCCTTCTTGTCAGCTGAGCCGCGATTACCGAGAAGCCGACTTCTGGGTAGTGATCCGGCGTTCGCTCAGTGAGCGCATTGCCCTGTTACCGACATTCCAGAATTATCGTGATCGATTCCTCTTGCCAGTGTCGATCTGAGGGTTCATTGGGGTTCACAGTTGTGTGATCAACGTGTCCGCAAGGCCTTCAAAATACGGCAGTTTAGGGCACTACTATGCTGTATGATTGCGTCGACGGTGTCTACGAAGAGTAAATTCGATGCTTCTGCATCTATGCTGGGCTACCTGTATCAGGTCCGCATGGCTCTGGTGTTGCTTCTGCGAAGAGTGAAAGCGGACCCCGGCACGTCCGTCACACTCGAGAATTTCGACGATATCGCGTTTCACTCGGGAACGGACGTAGTGGAGCAGCTACAGACAAAGCTTGTGAGCGCGAAGACCTTGTCAGATGCGAGTACAGACCTTTGGAAAACACTGAGAGTATGGTCGGAGCAATTCCGTCTTGGTATGCTTGATCCGTCGTCGACTAGCCTCACACTCCTCACAACGGCGGAGGCTCCGATTGGGAGCGCAGCCGCATACCTTCGCCTTGAAGGGCGCAAACACGCTGAAGCCCTTCAGATCCTCGAGGATGTTGCCGATAACTCCCGCAATGCCTCGAACCAAAGCGCCTACCAAGAGTTCATGAGGCTTTCGAAGAAGCGTCGTAGCCTACTCATCCGCTCAGTTTATGTGCTGGATAGATCCCACGGAATGCTGGAGGCGCAGGAACTGTTGCGTCAGGAGCTACGTATCGCGACGGCGCCCGCAAGTATCGATGCATTTGCCGCAAGAATTGAAGGATGGTGGTTCGGAGCCGTTGTAGAGCAGCTTATGCGTGCGCGTCCAGTGATATACGGCGCGGACCTTGAGTCCGAAGTTGGGGACTTG
>WNFC01011814.1_pt1 | contig 14827 bp, 15 predicted proteins | sample 5400541 | NCBI WGS metagenome assembly WNFC01 (sample SAMN13153342, study PRJNA577476) | soil metagenome | isolation source: 120 cm saprolite under Douglas fir tree site 2 hole 2 replicate 1 | place: USA:California | collected 2015-04-18
ACAAAATATTGCAGCCTAAAACCTATGAACTGGAAAAAATTTTTCTTCGCATTCATCGCCGCGTTCATCTTCCTGTTCCTTTGGGGATGGTTGTTTAACGGCGTGTTTATGAAAGACATTTATGCGCAAACGTCGAGCTTGTGGAGACCGCAGAACGAAATGATGACCCGCATGCCTTGGCTGATCATCGGTCTGGCCATATTGACTTTTGCGATTGTGCTGATCTTCGCCAGCGGTTTCGCGGGAGGCGGTGTCGCTGCGGGAATCAAGCTCGGCATCATGCTGGAGATTCTCGCCTTTGGTGCACGCTTGACGATGTACTACCTGCAACCGTTTCCCGGAAAATTGATCGCGTATTGGACCCTCGGCGGTTTAATCGAGATGATCGTGACCGGCGCGATCATCGGCGCGATTTACAATCCCGGTCCGACGACGAGGGGCGCAAACGTTTAGATCGCAGCATTGACACGCTTGTAGGGCAAGCGCTCCGCTTGCCGAATTCACGCCGGCGAAGGCAGGCAATGCGTCTTCCCTACAATTATCGTTGGCGTAGAAGCATGTCCGGGAAATTGCTTCCCTCGTGAGTCAACAGCACTTTATGATTGCATTCGATCTGCGTGTATGGCCGAGACGGTTGAGAAACTCACGACGGGCGAGCAGCTGACGATTGATCAGCTACTGGAGTATCTGCCAGCGCTGAAGGAAATTCCGCGTGCGCAGCTGGAGAACTGGGGTAAAGGCGCGGCCGTCCAGCACCGATTTCGCAAAGGCGAGATCGTCTGCCGCGAAGGCGAGTTCGGTTCCACGGCCTACTATATTGTCTCCGGCACGGTTGATATTTTTATCGACAATCCGCTCGCACATTTGCGCAACCGGCCCGCGACCGGTTTTTTCGGCCGCAGTGTTGCGCGGATGAAAAGTTTTCTCACCACCGACGATGAAGACCGACGCTCCGAAGCGCATCAGCGCCAATTCATCGGCATTGACGCAGATGTCGATCTTCCGGTGCATCGGCCGCTGGCGCAGCTCGGCCCGGGCGATCTTTTCGGCGAGATGACGTGCCGCACCTATCAACCGCGCTCTGCCACCGTGCAGACGCGTGAGCCATGCGTCATGGTGGAAATGTTGCGGGTGATCCTCGACATGCTCGTGGGTAATCGGCAGCCGTCGGACGCCACGAAGGCGACGACAAAAGTGAAGATGCCCACATTCAAAGGGACCTCATTCAAAGCCGAGCTGGACAAAAAATATCGTGAACGCTCCCTCAGTAATCAGCTCCGCAGCGTCCCGCTGTTCGCGAGCCTGAGTGAAGAATTCATCGAATATTTGCGGCAAAACGTCGAGCTGGTCTCCTGCAATCAAGGGCAAATCATCTGCAAAGAAGGCGAAGACGCGGATGCATTTTATTTGATTCGCTCAGGCGCGGTTCGCGTTTCGCAACACATGCCCGGCGGCGAAATCGTTCGTACCTACCTAAGCCGCGGCGATTATTTCGGCGAGATTGGCTTGCTTCGCTCGATCAAGCGCACCGCGACCTGCTCCGCTCTCGACGCTGTCGATGTTGTGAAGATCCCGGCGCCCGAATTCAATTTGATGCTGGAAAGATTTCCCGATGTGCGCGCCCAACTCGAGCCGGTCGCCGCAGCGCGGCTCGCTTCGGATCAGCGGAAAATGGTGCCGGCCGGTATTCGGCTGGATGATTTTTTGAATCAAGGACTGTTCGAAGCACAAAATCTTCTGCTCATCGATCTAGATAACTGCACGCGCTGCGATGCATGCGTGCGGGCGTGTGCTACGGCACATGACGGTGTCTCGCGATTGTTGCGCGATGGCTTGCGCTACGACCATTTCCTCGTGGCAACGGCATGTCGATCTTGCCGCGATCCGCTTTGCATGACGCAATGCCCAGTCGGTTCGATCCGGCGCAAAGAAAATCTCGAAATCATTATCGAGGATTGGTGCATCGGCTGCGGCAAATGCGCGGAGCTTTGCCCTTACGGCAACATCAACATGCATCCGCTGGAGACGATCAAAGAGATCAAAACGGAGATCAAAGGCAAAGACGGCGCGCCGCCACAAGTGAAGATCGAAAGAAAGAAAATGACGGCCTACAAGGCGAACACTTGCGACCTTTGCACGCAATTGTCCATCCCGAGCTGTGTTTATGCATGCCCGCATGACGCGGCCAAGCGCGTCGATCCACAGCGCTTTTTTGGTGATGCGTCTCTTGCGCAAGATGAATTGCTTCAGCGAGTATGGTCACCGGCGCGACACTACAAGACGCATCACACGGAGTGAGCAATGCGCATTTTCAATCGCGCTCACGTTCCCTGGTTCATCTTTGTTCTCCTCGCGACAGCTTTCGCGGCCTGGCTTTACATCGGCAATTTCGCGCCGGAGAATTTGCCGGCGGGATTGCGATTGCCGCTGCCGTTTGTCCAAAAACCTTCCGACCTTCGCAGCGTCGGCGGAACGCCGCTCGGTCTGATCTTCGGCGCAATCTCATTGTCGATCTTCGTTTTCGCCGCGTTGATCGGCGTGCGCAAAAAAGTGGTGCTCTGGCGCATTGGGAATTTGCAACGCTGGTTGCGCGCCCACATCTGGCTGACCTTGCTCACCATCCCGCTCGTCATTTTGCACAGCGGTTTTCGCCTCGGCGGGCCGATGACGACGCTTCTCCTGGTTCTTTACGCGATCGTGATGGTGAGCGGCATTTATGGACTGGCGCTGCAACATCAACTGCCCCGGATCATGAAGGAACGACTGCCGGCTGAAACCGTTTACGAACAAATCCCGCACATCCGCGCGCAACTTTTTGCCGCGGCCACGAAAATGCGAGATTCCTTCAAGCCAAATCCGCCGGCGAAAACTGATGCCGGAGCGCCGGCGCCGAGCGCGACAAAAGCAGTCACGACTGGATCGACTCCGATGGCTTCAACCAGTGCAGACTTGAGCACACCAACGGCGCGCGCCAAGACCGCCGTTGGATCGACAATCACAGCCGCGACCATCAACACGGCTGCGACGGAAGTTGTGGCCGCGGTCGCCGACCGCGGCCCGACGACACCATCGCCCGCTACGACGTCAACGCCGCCGGCTGCAGCCAAGCCACAGCCCGCCCCAGGCGGCCCGGCGGCTACAACAAAGCCACCTGCCACGCCCGCGCCAGCTCACGACCCGGAGTCGGAAGCTGCGCTCGTCGAATTCCTTGAGCAGCAAATTCTACCGTATCTCTCCGCACACCGCGGCGATAGATTTGGCCTCGGCGACAGTCGCTATTCGGAGGATTTGTTTCGCTTCGTCAAATTGCGCGTGGCCGACGCGTATCGCGCCCGCGTCGAAGAAATCCAGGCGTGGTGTGACGAGCGGCGCATGCTCGACCTTCAAGTCAAACTGCAACATTGGCTACACGGCTGGCTGTTTGTCCACGCGCCCATTTCGTTTTTGCTGATCATGCTGACCGCATGGCACGCCTATCGGACGAATCCGTCCTGTGGCGGATCGGACGGACTCGTCCCGTGGCGAGCCTGCCTCTACAATTTTATTAGGCGTTTGTCATGGCTGCGCCGCGTCGCACGCAAAAACAAATCGCCGAGCGCTACAAAGGCAACCTCGGCTACTACAACCGATCGCATCCGTGGCGGCGAGCGCGGTTGTGGACAAGCTGGATCGCGATTGTCGGCGGAATCATCGCCATCGTTGTTTTTCAAATGCGCGGCCGCGAAACGTTTTTCAACGCTGGGAAAATTTCCGCGCCGCACGCGGGATTCGCTGACAATTGCGCGAAGTGCCATGACAAGACCCTGTCGGCCGGAAAATTCACGTCGATTTTAAGCGACCGCTTTCAGCACGGAGTCGCCTTCGAGGCGATCGATCGCAACTGCGAGACGTGTCATGCACAGCACACCCTGCACGAGCCGAATGTGGTGCAAAGCCGCTCCTGCTCGGCATGTCATCAAGAACACCGGGGCTTGCAATCATTGAGATTGGTCGCGAGCTCGCAATGTGCTTCCTGTCACGATAGCAGCGCCATCATGGAAGCTTCCGCGCAAAAAGGCATGCAGCCTCAGTGGCAAAATTTCCATCGACATCCTCATCCTGCGCAGCAAGTCGTTCTGGAGTTGTCGCGACCCACTCGGGGCTATACGCAAAAGTTCGATTCGTTTTGGAGTGGTCATCCGGAGTTTCAGCTCATTCGCGAGCAACAACGCGACCCCGATGTGCTTCGATTCAATCACCAACGGCATTTCGCTAGTGACATTCCTCCAGTGAATGGGCAAAAACTCGACTGCAACTACTGTCACAAACCCGATCCGGGCGGGCGTTACTACCAGCGGATCACCTTCGCGGCGAACTGCCAGGCGTGTCATTCGCTCCAGTTCGACGCCAAGAATCCGGAGCTAAAAATTCCGCATGGCGATGTCGATCTTGCGCGCACGTTCTTACGCACTTTGCCGGCGCAGTACGGCGATTATGCGCGGCTGAAAAAAGGAATCACACGCGACGCTGAGGTGGCGAACTTTGTAGCGCAACAAATCAAGCAATTGCGGGGAACGTTTCGCACCGGCGAAGAGCTCGAGGGCGCTGTGTTCTTCACCACCGACCCCTACAAACCGCAGCAAAAGATGAACGCCACAACTCGTGCGAACTTCACCGGCTGCGCTTTTTGTCATGAGGTCAAGGCGATCGCCAACGCGCCACCCGCGATCACAAAACCTGTCTTGATCGATCGCTGGATGCCGCAGGCAAGTTTCAATCACCTGAAACATCAAGTTGATCCCCATACCCAACAGCCGCTCGACTGCAACGTTTGTCATCACGCGCTGCAGAGCCGCGAAACTTCCGACGTACTCATGCCCACCAAGGCGAATTGCGTCACGTGCCATAGTCCGCAAGGCAAGATCGTGGCTGAGTGCATTACCTGCCACACTTACCACGCGCCCTCAGCCGCGCAGACAACAGTTGGGACCGCAGAGAGCACTGCACCACTTTCATTGAAACAAATGCTTCTCGGTGAAGGTGGATCGAGCGGTCCCTCGTCCGCCGGTCGGACGGACTCGTCCCGAGGCGAGCTCGATGTTAAAAATTGGGCGGCCAAGCCGCAAATTGTTAACAGCGCGCTCGGAGATCGCGATCCACCTTACTGAATGTTGAGCGTTGCCCCTGGGCGTTGAATGTTTTCTCCTCCATGGATTTTGCGAACAAAAATCCTGCCCAGCTCGGCTATCGTATGCCCGCGGAGTGGGAACCGCACGCCACAACGTGGCTCTCCTGGCCGCGACGCGAAGGAATCAGCTTTCCCGAATCGTTTGATCGCGTGCTGCCCGCACTGCGCGAGATGGTCGAAGCGCTGGCGGAATCGGAGCAAGTCTGCATCAACGTTTGCAACGGCGCACATGAAGCCGAAGCGCGCGAAGTTTTACAGAAATTATCGATGGAACGGATCACGTTTTACCGCATTCCGACGAACGAGCCGTGGTGCCGCGATCATGGTCCGATTTTTCTCACGCGCGATGTCGATCCAAAACTCGCCGTGGTCGACTGGGATTACAACGCGTGGGGAAACAAATATCCGCCCTTCGCGCTTGATGATGCTCTGCCGACGCGCGTAGCCGAACTTCTCCAACTTCCGGTTTTTCACCCTGGGATGATTTTGGAAGGCGGCTCGATCGAGGTGAACGGCGCGGGCGCGCTGCTCACGACCGAATCGTGTCTCCTCAACAAAAATCGAAATCCGAACTTGTCGCGCGAGCAGATCGAGCGACGGCTTCGCCATTTCCTCGGCGTCCGGGAAATTCTTTGGTTAGGCAACGGAATTGCCGGCGATGACACCGACGGGCACATCGACGATTTTGCGCGCTTCGTTTCGGAGAAAAAAGTCGTCGTTGTCGTCGAAGAAAATCCCGACGACGAAAACTATGAGCCGCTTCAGGAAAATCTCGGCCGCCTGGGCGAGATCAAGATCGGTGCGAGCCGCACCGGCACAAAGATCGACATCGTCACCTTGCCGATGCCGAAAAAGATCGTGCGCGAAGGCCTCCGATTGCCAGCGAGCTACGCGAACTTTTACATCGCAAATACCTGCGTGCTCGCGCCGACGTTCAACGATCCAGCCGACGAAATCGCATTGTCGATCTTGCGCGAGCTTTTCCCGACTCGGCGCGTGATCGGAATCGACTCCCGCGAATTAATCTGGGGTCTTGGCACGTTTCACTGTCTCACCCAGCAGCAGCCTGCTTTGAGTTAGCAAAAAACGCCCAACGCCAAACGTCCAACGCCCAATTTTGAATTCCGAGTTCTGCCTTTCGAGATTCAGTGTTCGGCGTTGAGCGTTCGGCGTTTGCTTTTTATTCCGCAATCGGCGCCGGCTTGTAACCGCTTTTCAAAATTGCGTCGTGCAAATCGGGTGGGTGCGTTTTTCGCGCGTCGAACTTCACGATCACGCGCTCGCGCGGAAGATCGATCGCGACATCTTGGACGCCGTTGATTTTCGTTAATACGGGTCGCAGGCGCCGCACGCATTCGTCGCAATCCTCGCCTTCGGTTGCGATCTCGATCGTTTCGAGAATGGCGTGGTCGGCGCGCTCCGGATTAAACGGATCGCTGGGTTCAGGTTCGTTTGGTCGTGCTGGATCCATCAACTATATTACGCCGCTCGCGGGCAACGCGGCTGTCTCGTCGGCGCCGGCGATGTCATTAACACCTGGCTTCAGCCAGGTGCTCGTCGAGGGACCTCTCTCCCCAGCCGTTTCCAACGGCTTTCGCAAACTCCCCGCCTGTTGGGGTAAGCCGTTGAAACGGCTGCATGGGTTTGCGAGCGATCAGCACCGGCCTAAAGCCCGGTGTTAATGAGATATCGATGTCGTGGCGGTTGCCTCTTTTCGCGCGATCGGCCTCAGCACGCGCCAGACGTTTTCGGCGAGAATGCGTTGGCCCGCGGCATTTGGATGGACGCGGTCCGGTTGGTTTAAGGTTGGATCGCCAGCCACGGCTTCGAGCAAATACGGGACGAGCGCTGCATTATTTTTCACGGCGAGATCGGCGTAGATTTGCCCGAAGGCGAAAACGTAGGCGTCGGACGTGTAATTCGGCAGCTGCATGCCGCAAATGATGATGCGCACGTTTGGATTCGCACGCTTCACGCGATCGATGATCTCCTGAAGATTGTCTCGGATCTGCTCGATTGGCACGCCACGAAACGCGTCGTTGATCCCAAGTTCGAGAATGAAGATGTCGATCCTGGGCTTGAGATGTCGCGGCAAGCGACGAAGTCCCTCCTCGGTCGTGCCGCCAGTCTGGCTGGCATTTAGAATTTCATAGCTCAAACCGTCTGCGCGTAATTTATCGGTGAGCAAAGCCGGGTAAGCCTGGTTCGGTTTGAGTCCGAATCCCTCCGACAAACTGTCGCCGAGAACGACGATCCGCTTCATTTGAGAGGCTGGAACAGTCTGTCCCAACAGCAGAGACAAGGTGGCCGAGATCAATGTAATGGCAGCCTTCATCACAGAAAACGTCCGACGCCCAACGATTCTGAATTGGACGTTGAGGGTTGAGCGTTGAACGTTGAGGGTTTCCGGTTTAACGATTCAACTCTTCAACGGTTTAACTCTCCTATGGCTAACTACGCAATCAACGGCTTCGGACGTATCGGGCGCAATGTCTTACGAGCGATGACGCAAAAACAGGTCGAGCAAGTGCAGGCGATAAACGATCTCACCGACACGCACACGCTCGCGCATTTACTCAAATGGGATTCGGTACACCACAAATTCAACGGCGAGATCGGTTACGACGAGGAAAACATTATCGTGCGCGGCCACAAGATCAAAATTTTCAAGGAGCGCGATCCGGCGAACCTGCCGTGGAAAAAGTTGGATGTCGATGCTGTCCTGGAGTCGACCGGTTTTTTCACCGACCGCGAAAAGGCCGAGTTGCATATCAGCAAGGCCGGAGCAAAACGTGTCCTAATCAGCGCGCCGGCCAAGAATCCGGACGCGACGATTTGCATCGGAATCAACGACAATATTTACGATGCGGCGAAACACACGGTCGTTTCAAATGCGAGTTGCACAACTAATTGCCTCGCGCCGCTGGCAAAAGTCTTGCACAACAAATTCGGGATCGAGCACGGATTCATGAGCACCATTCACAGTTATACCAGCGACCAGCGTCTTCTCGATTTTCCGCACAAGGATCTGCGACGCGCCCGGGCGGCCGCAATGAGCATCATTCCATCGAGCACAGGCGCGGCGAAAGCGATTGGCGAAGTGATTCCGGAATTGAAGGGAAAGTTAAACGGTGGTGCGTTTCGCGTGCCGACACCGGATGGTTCGGTGACGGATTTCAGCGCCGTGCTCTCAAAAGACGCGACCGTTGATTCCGTCAATGCCGCATTCAAGGAAGCCGCTAGCGACAAAAGTTACAAGGGCGTGGTCGAATACACCGACGAGGAGCTCGTTTCCCAAGACATCATCGGCAATCCGCATTCGTGTATTTTCGACAGCAAATTGACGATAATGCTCGGCAACCGTTTCGTGAAAGTAATCGGCTGGTACGACAACGAATGGGGCTACAGCAATCGTTGCGTCGAGATGCTGGAGATGCTGGGAAGATAGGGCGTCTTGCTCGTGCTCGTGCTCGACTTCTAATCCTAATCGTGCTCGTGCTCGTGATCGACTTCTATTGATGCATGAAAACTTATTTCGATCACGAGAGACTGGATGTTTATCGCGAGGCCATCGATTTCTGTGGCTGGGTAGGACAATTCCTCGCCGCGATCTCGGCGAAGATAGCTGCGAAAGATCAACTTGATCGTGCTTCGACAAGCATTCCGCTGAATATTGCTGAAGGTAACGGGAAGTTTTCAGCGAGAGACCGTGCGCGTTTTCTGGAAATGGCGCGCGGATCGGCGCTTGAGTGCGCGGCGTGTCTGGATGTCTTATTCGTGCGAAAGCTCGCCAGCGAAACGCAAGTGACGGAGCAAAAAGAGAGGCTGGCTAGAATCGTGCAGATGCTTATTGGGTTGCTGCGGAAATTTTCAGAGCGAGCGGACGTGTTGCGCGAAGGTGAGGCAGCATATTTCATCGAGCACGAGTACGAGCACGAGCAGGAGCACGAGTAACCATGCCGAAACTGTCACTGCGTGACATCGATGTTGGTGGCAAGCGCGTGCTGGTGCGGGTTGATTTCAATGTGCCGATCGAGGAGCACGATGGGAATATTGAGATCACAGATGATACGCGGATACGTGAAGCATTGCCTACGATCAATTATCTGCGCGAGCATCGGGCAAAGACGATTTTGATGTCGCACCTCGACCGGCCGAAAGGGAAACGCGTCGACACGTATTCGCTTCGGCCAATCGGGGATTATCTGCACATGCTGATTAATCAGCCGGTCATCTTCAGTACCGACACAATCGGCGCCATTCCGGAGGAAATCATCGCGCACATGCGTAAAGCTGACGTAGCCTTGCTCGAGAATCTTCGCTTTCAACCCGACGAAGAAGCGAACGATCCGAAATTCGCCGAAGCACTCGCTAAATTCGGCGACATTTACGTCAACGATGCATTCGGCGCGGCGCATCGCGCGCATGCATCGACGGTGGGCGTCACGAAATTCGTCTCCCCGTGCGTGATGGGTTTTCTGATGGAGAAGGAATTGAGGTATCTCCATGAAGAACTCGATAAACCGGCCAAACCGTTTGTTGTCATCATGGGTGGGGCGAAGGTTTCCGACAAAATCGGCGTGTTGAAAGCACTAATGGAAAAGGCGGACACGATTCTGATCGGCGGTGCGATGGCGAATACATTCTTCAAAGCACAGGGAATTCCGATCGGCTCAAGTCGCGTGGAAGCGGACAAGACCGATCTGGCAAATGAACTCGTCGATCTTGCAAAGCAGCGGGGCGTCAAATTTCTATTGCCGGTTGACGTTGTGGAAGCGCAAGAGATCCGCGCGGGCGCGCCGAAGCGAAACACGGGCCGGCTTTCGCGCGACCACGGAATCACCGACGGCTGGCAAGCAGTCGATGCTGGTCCCTCCACGATCGCGCTTTTCGAAGAGGAGATCGCCAAGGCGAAAACGATTTTGTGGAACGGACCGCTTGGCATTTTCGAGATCCCAGATTTTGCGCGGGGCACGATTGCGTTTGCCGAAGCAATGGCAAAGTCCAATGCGACCACCATCATCGGCGGCGGCGATTCAGTCACAGCCGTGAAACAAGCCGGGCTTGCCGACAAAATGACCTTCATCTCGACCGGCGGTGGCGCGGCGCTCGAATTACTCGAAGGGAAGGAGCTTCCGGGCGTAGCGGCGCTAACCGACAAATAAAAATGTCATTCCGAGCGAAGTCGAGGAATCCCGTTGTGCTACCCTTAAGGTTTCACCGCGGGATCCCTCGACTCCGCTGCGCTGCGCTCGGGATGACGAGATCTTGATATGCGAAAAAAAATCGTCGCTGCGAATTGGAAGATGAACATGACACAGGCCGAGTCAGGGCGGTTTGTTGAATCGTTGCTGCTCGATCTGGGCGACATATCCGATGTGGAAGTAGTGATCATTCCGCCCTTCACCGCGATTGCGAAAGTCACGGAATCATTAGGCAAAGCGCAGAACATCAAAGTCGGCGCGCAAAACATGCACTGGAAACGCAGTGGTGCGTTCACTGGCGAGATCTCCGCGGCATTGCTGCGTGATTTATTTGTGCGCTACGTTGTGCTCGGTCACAGCGAACGCCGCACGTTGTTCGGCGAGACGGATGAAATCGTGAATCGCAAAGTGCGCGCCGCGCATGAGTCCACCTTGCGCCCGATTGTTTGCGTCGGTGAAACCCTGGCCCAACGCGACAAAGGCAACGTGGAAAAAATATTGTCGATCCAGCTGCGTGGGAGCCTGGCCGAACTCACGGAAAAGGAATTGCAGGAAACAGTAATCGCGTACGAACCGGTTTGGGCGATCGGCACCGGCCGCAACGCTACGCCCGAGCAGGCGCAACAGGCGCACGTATTCATTCGACGCACTCTGGGCAAATTGTTCGATGAAACGACCGCCGAGCGCGTGCGCATTCAATATGGCGGCAGCGTTAAACCGGAGAACGCGCACGAGTTGATGGACCAACCGGATATCGACGGCGCGTTGGTCGGCAGCGCCAGTCTCGACCCGCTCAGCTTCGCGCAAATTGTGAAAGCGGCGCGAGACAAAGATTAGGTGGAACGCGATCTCCGAGCGCGTTGGGTAATAATGCGGCTTCGCCGCCTAAATTAGCATCGCGTTCGGAGAACCCGATCCACCCTCTGGAGTTTGTGAAAGCCGCCACAATTACCTTTTAATCTCCAAATACGTGCGCGATTGCACTTTGTTTGTCCCGGGTTGCAATTCTTCGACGCGCATTTGTTTCAGGAACCAGCGGTTGTCGATCTTTTGTGCGGAGATGACTTCAAACCGCTTCGCGAGTTGGCCGTTCCAATCGTAGCCTTCCATCCGCATGAGCGCGCCGCTCGCCTTATCGATCCACAGAAAAACGTTAGAGTATTGCGAGTCGCGTGATGGCGGCTGCAACTGAAGTTTCCAGCAGCTTCGGGTGCGGACGGTTTCATCGCCCAGAACGCGCGCATTCGGCCAATAAAGAAACTTGAGCGCGAGATCTTCGTAAGTAACGCCCGTCCCGCGAACCTTCTGGTCGAGCTTTCCGGCGAATTTTTCGGCGCCCGTGTCCGTCACCAGATCGAGCCGGGAGCCATTTTCGCCGAGACGCAATTGCAAGACTTCCTCTGGATTTGAAAATGCATAGCGAATGATCGGGCCGTTTTGGATGAGGCGAAACGGGATAACGATTTCGTTCTCGCGTAGCTGGCCTTGCAAATCAAGCTGCTGTCGCGCCTCGAGCATTCGAACCGAGCCGAGAATTTCTTTGGCCGAGGGAGCGGGCGCAGCGCAGATCGACGAAATGAAGACCAAAGAAATGACGAAGGACGAAGGACTAATGCCGAAGGAATGACGAAATCGAAATGACGAAGGAGACTTGCTTTGCAGATTCGCCATTTGAGCATTCGAGCTTGTTTCGTCATTCGTCATTCGTGCTTCGTCATTACTGCATTTGTTTATTGGAGAGTAGCGATTAAAACTTACACGCCGCTTCCTTTTCGCGCATGGATCAAGCGTTGTTTCACCTGATCAACCAGCGATGGACAAATCCAGCGCTGGACCTGTTCATGGCGGCGATGAGCAACATCGACATCTGGAAGCCATTTCTCGCCGTTATCGTGCTTCTCGCGCTGATCTTCGGCGGATTCAAAGCGCGCGCCTGCATTTTATGTTTGCTCATCGCACTGCTCATCTCGGAACAAGTCACGAGCGTTTTAAAGTCGGCGATCGGTCGCCATCGCCCGAAGCAAGTGGAAAGTGTGCGCCTGGTGCAATTGCAAAGAACGCGCCCCGAGTTTCTCACGCTTTTCAAAAAACCGACGATTCGGTATTCGGATCAGACGGATCGTAATCGATCCGGCCTGTCATTTCCTTCAGGACACATGACAAATAATACCGCCATCGCGACCTGCTTGACGGTTTTTTACCGGCGGCGCGGCGCGCTTTACTGGATCATCACTGCGATCATTGGATATTCGCGTATCTATCTGGGGGCGCATTGGCCGAGCGACATAATAGCAACGTTCTTTCTCGCCGTGGGCGAAACCTTGATCATTCTCGCAGCGCTTGAAACAATCTGGAGATGGGCGGCGGGAAGATGGGCGCCCCAAATTTTTGCCCGCCATCCGAGTTTGATTGTCGATCCAACATGAACACGACGCGCGCGGTCTGGCTGTTTGTCATCGCGCTGACCCTGATTCGATTGTCGATGTTAGCGACGAGCGATCTCGAATTCGATGAAGCGCATTACTGGATGTGGTCGGAGCGCCTCGCGCCCGCCTATTTCAGCAAAGGCCCCGGGATCGCATTTGCGATTCGAGCGAGCACCGCGATTTTCGGCGCGACTGAATTCGGCGTGCGCTTCTTAAGTCCGGTGCTCGCGGCCGGCACGAGCTTGCTGTTGTTTTATTTCGCTCGCGTTCCTCATGACGATTGATCCATTGTCGATCTTTTTTTGGACGGCGGCGATGTTCGGTTTCTGGCTCGCGTGCGAACGCAGTCCGCAATTTTCCTGGTATTGGCCTGCGACCGGTTTGCTCATCGGGCTGGGCTTTCTTTCGAAATATACCAACGCGCTGGAGATTATTTCGGTCGCACTCGTGCTGGCCTTGGCGCCGCGGTTGCGACACGAATTTAAGCGAGCTGGCTTCTATTCGCTGCTCGGCGTGTTTAGCGTTTGCACCATCCCGCCGATCGTCTGGAACGCGCGCCACGCGTGGATCACGCTGGTCCATTTGCGGTCGCGCGGAACCCTCGATCGCGCTTTTGGTTTGCATCCGCTCGAGTTGGTCAAATTTTTCGGCGAACATTTTCTTGCCTATTCGCCGTTCGTTTTTCTCGCTGTGCTTTTGGGAGTAATCGGAAGTTGGCGCCGCATCAACCAGCAACTTAAGGTCCTTTTCCTCTTTTGGTTCGGCACGCCAGTCTTCCTTTTTTATTTGCTGCTCTCCCTGAACAAAGCCGCCGCGCCAAATTGGGACGCGCTGGCGATGATCGGGTTCGGTCTGCTCGCCCTTTCGTTTTGGCGTGAGCGCTTGGAACGACAAGTCATTTCCCGGCACGCCGCCAGCGTCGCCGTCTTGCTTGGCCTAATCATGAGCGCGGTCGTCCTCGACACGGATCTCATTCGTACTTTCGGCTTTCGTCTGTCGCGAGGCGATCCGGCCGATCGCATGCGCGGTTGGAAATCGGCCACCGCCGAGCTCGAAAAGATCCGCAACGATCTCGAGACAAAGCTCGACGAAAATTTGTTTTTGATTGCCGACGAACGCGATCGCGCCTCGGAGATTTCGTTTTACTTGCGCGATAAGCGTTCGGAAGGCCCCGGACATCCACCGGTTTACATCGTCGAATCACAGGACATCGTGAACCAGTTTTCCTTTTGGCCGCGCTACGACGAATTTGTTGAAGCGCCGAGGCCGAGCCCCGCGGAATCGAAGGAAGAGGCTTACACTGAAGAGCATGGTGTCAACCGCTTCACGGGCCGCAGTGCGCTGTTTATTCACAAGAGCAAACACGTGCCGCACAACATCCGCGCAGCGTTCCAATCGACTGAGCCAGTTGGCACGATTGAAGTGCGGCGCTTCGGAAAAACTGTACGCACGTGGCAGCTTTTTCTATGCCGGAATTATCGCACGCTTCCATTATGAAGGACGCGAGCAAAGCCCCAGCCGTCTCTGTGGTCGTGCCGGTGTTCAACGAGGAACCCAACATGTCGATCTTGCAAGCCGAGTCGCATGTGCGCGCGCTGCGCTTCGAAAAAAATGCTGGTCAAAGCGCCGCGCTCTTTGCCGGGCTGACCGCGGCGCGGGGCGCAATCATCGTCACAATCGACAGCGATTTGCAAAACGATCCGGCCGACGTTTCACGGTTGCTCGTGGAGATTTCGCATGGCGCGGATCTCGTTTGCGGCTATCGCCAAAAACGAAAAGACACAATGATCAAGCGCCTAACGAGTCGCATCGCGAATTTTGTCCGGAGCCGCTACACGCGCGACGGGGTGCGCGACACCGGTTGCACGTTAAAAGCGATGCGTCGCGAATGCGTGAGTGCGCTCATTCCGTTCAAGGGCATGCATCGATTCATTCCAGCACTGGTGAAAGGCGCGGGCTTCAAGGTTGTCGAAGTTTCGGTTAATCATCGCCCGAGAAAATTTGGCGAGAGCAAATACGGTTTCGGCAAC
>WNFC01006952.1_pt1 | contig 14826 bp, 13 predicted proteins | sample 5400541 | NCBI WGS metagenome assembly WNFC01 (sample SAMN13153342, study PRJNA577476) | soil metagenome | isolation source: 120 cm saprolite under Douglas fir tree site 2 hole 2 replicate 1 | place: USA:California | collected 2015-04-18
TGGACCGCCTGCTCCACCACGCGAACGTCGTGGTCACAGCCGGCGATTCGTACCGCATGCGCCAGGCCCGAGCCCGAGGAGGAACCACCCTGAAAGATAGATGATCAACCCGAGGGGTGGGGACTTTTAACTGGCCACCAGCGGGGACCGCAACGGCTCTGGCCCACTTTCCGTGAGCCGATCTGCCCGGCGTGTCCCGTGGCGTCATGATCATCATGTTTGTCATCATGCCAGGCGTGCGATCTTGAAGCTCTCAGCGTCCTTGTTCCCCACCTGGCCGGCCTGGCCGTCGAGCATTTCGCCACCGCGGGCAGGTCGGTGCATGTGCTCGCCCGGACCTGTGCCCGTGAGGCAGCCTGCCCGGGGTGTGGCGTGGTGTCGCGGCGGGTGCACAGCCACTACCAGCGGAAGCTGGCCGATACCGCGAGCGGCGGCCAGGAAGTGCTCATTCACCTGCAGGCCCGCCGGTTCTCCTGCAGCAACGACACGTGCGCGAAGGCCACGTTCGCGGAGCAGGTGCCGGGCCTGACCGTCCGCTACGGCCGGCGGACCTGCGGCCTGGACGGCGTGCTGCAGGCGGTCGCCATGGCCCTGGGCGGCCGGGCTGGCGCCCGGCTGACCGGCAGGCTGGCCTGTGCGGTGAGCCGGTCTACGCTGCTGAGGCTCATCCGCGCCGCACCCGACCCGCCCGGGGGGACTCCACTGGTCCTGGGCGTCGATGACTTTGCCCTGCGCAAAGGCCATGTCTACGGCACCGTGCTCGTGGACATCGAGACCCGCCGCCCCATCGACATCCTCCCGGAGCGGTCCGCGGAGTCCTTCCGCGCCTGGCTGGATGCCCACCCGGGCGCAGAGATCATCTGCCGGGACCGCGGCGGCTGCTACGCCGAAGGCGCAGCCCAGGGCGCGCCGCTGGCCACCCAGGTCGCGGACCGGTGGCACCTGTGGCACAACCTGGCCGAAGCTGTCGAGCGTGCTGTCACCCGCCACTGCTCCTGCCTGCAGGAACCACCACCACAATCCGAACCCGGCCCCCGGGCGGAGGAGACCGCGCCGGCCCCGGAGAAAGGCCTGGCCACGCGGACCCGGGCCCGGCACGCCGAGGTCCATGCCGCGCTGGCCCGCGGGCTGACCATCACCGAGATCAGCCGCACTTTACGGCTGGAACGCAAGACCGTGCGCCGCTACGCCACCGCCGCGACCGCTGACCACCTGATCTCCGGAACCCGCCTGACCCGGCCAGGGCTGCTCGGCCCGCACCAGGCCTACCTGCGCCAGCGCTGGGACGAAGGAGTCCGCAGCACCGAGCGGCTGCATGAGGAACTGCGTGCCCGCGGCTACCGGGGAAGCCTGCGCACCCTGCGCAGGCTCACCGCCCGGCTCCGCCAGGACACCGCCGTCCCGGCGCCACCACCAGCGCCGGCCGCCAGGAAGGTAGCCAGCTGGATCCTCACCCCGCCAGGAAACCTCGCCGAGGACAACCGGGCCACGCTCGCGCAGATCACCGCCCGCTGCGAGGAACTCGACGCGACCCGCGGCCTGGTCCGCGAGTTCGCGGACATGCTCTGCCACCGCCACGGCGAGCACCTGGAAGCCTGGGCCAGCCGGGCTGAGAACAGCCCGGTCAGCGAGCTACGAGGCTTCGCCAAAGGACTACGCAAAGACTGGGCCGCCGTAACAGCCGGACTGACGCTGCCCTACAGTTCCGGCGCCGTCGAAGGCCACGTCAACCGCATCAAGATGATCAAAAGACAGATGTACGGGCGCGCGAACCCCGACCTGCTCCGCAAGCGCGTCCTGCTCGCCGACTGATGCATCACGGAAAGTGGGCCAGAGCCCAGTAATTCCCCATAAGTGCCCGTTTCCGGGCATACGGGATCGTCACCCGGGCCCGGCCTCCGGCTGCGGCGGGTGTTCTGCTTGCTGATTCGCCTCCCTTCTCGTTTGCTGTCGCCGCCGTAGTTGTCAGCGGCTCTGGTGGCGCGCCGTTTTGGGTGCTTGCGGGCCTGGTCGTGGTCGGCCAGCAGTATGGCGAGGGCGGCCAGGCGGGGCAGGATCTGGTCTTCGCGGACGTACAGGTTCTTCGGCCGCCTGGGATCGGGACTGGTCGCGCTGGTGTACCCGTGGCGGCACCGGTAAGCGGGCTTGCCGTTGGACCAGGCGGATTCCAGCCGCCGCCCGCACCTGCCGCAGCGCAGCAACCCCGCCAGCAGGTACCGGCGCACGGCCGGGCCAGCGGGACCGCGGGGAGCGCTCACGTCCTGGACGGCGACGTAATCAGCCTCGCTGACCAGCGCGCGATGCGCAGGGCGGGCGGAGATCACCCACCCGGCGGGCAGGTTCCACCGCTGCACCGGCCGGCCGAGCCCGGTGTTGGCCGGGTCGATCAGGTCGGAGTCGGTGCGCTGCCGGTTCCACACCTGCCGCCCGGTGTACCGCGGGTTGGCGAGGATCGCCGCCACCGTGCTCAGCGTCCACGCCGTCCCCGTCCGGTGTGGGTTCCGCTGAGGGTCAGCAGCCGACGGGCACGGGATCCCGGCATCGTTGAGGGCGCGGGTGATCCGGGCGACGCTGTGCCCGGCCAGCCGCTGGGTGAACATCCACGCCACCACCGGCGCGGCCGCCGGGTCGGGTTCCAGCCGGTGCGCCCGCCGTCCCCAGGCGGCGTGGGCCTTGTTCGGGTGCGGCCCGGCGTCAGCGAGCCGGTACCCGTACGGCGGCCGCCCGCCGAGGTAGCGGCCTTGCTCGCGAGTCTGGGCAGTCATCGCGGTGCGGACCCGGATCTTGGTGCGGGTGATCTCCCGCTTGGACTGGAACCCCAGCGCCAGCATCGTCTGCTCATGATCCTCGGCGTGAAAATCGATCCGCCCGCCCACCTCGGGAGTCCACAATTGGACGCCGTAGTGCTCGAACAGCGGCGCCATCGAGGCGTACTGACCGCCGTAGAAGGCCCGCTCGTACTCCCCGATCACGATCGCGTCCCACCCGCGGTCCGGGTCGGCGAGCGCGGCGAGCAGGGCCGCGGCCTGCGGCCGGCGCGCCCACGCCAGCGTCCGGCTCTGCCCGATGTCAGAGAACTCCGCTGCGATGCGCCCATGCCCGGCCACCAGCGCGACGGCCTGGTCCCGCTGCCGCGCCAGTGAAGTCACCGGATCCTGGTGATCCTCAGTCGACACCCGGCATAGAACGCGAACCGGAGCCCGCCGCGGGAATGCCCCGCCTCCCGGCGGCGGCCGGTACGCTCCGCCCACACCGCCAGCGGATCCCCATCCGTCCCCCGCACAGCTTTACATCCCGGACTGCGCGCTGCGGCCAAGGCACTCACCTCCTGCCGCCAAGACGGCGCGGAATCATATGTGCCGGATATTCCTGGACAAACCATGACGATGCTGCCTGGCCGCCGGCATCGTGGCCCTCGGTCTCGGCGAGCGGACTGCCAGGATCCGCGGCACCCTTGCCGGCTGATAAGGCCGCTGGACCCGCCGGCCGCGTCCCCCTCGCGCAGGTTCCGCTGCTCAGTACCGAAGGCCGGGCTGCCCGGGCCGGGCGGCGCGGCCGCCGGCCTCCCTCAGCATGACGCCGCACACGCCGTGACCGGGGGCAGCGGGCTGCGGACCGATCTGCCCTGGTGTTACCGCGCGCCCGGGACCTGGATCCGGGCCCACGGTCCTGTTTAGCTCCGTGGCCTGTCAGGGCGCGCGGTCCCGGTCCTGGAGAGCTGGCGTTCGATCATCGCCAGGTCGTAGCGGCCCGTCCTGCGGCCATGATCCATGTGCCAGGCAGCCAGGTCGACGCGGAAGGCACGGCTGACAGCAGGACAAGGCGCCCTCGCCTGGCATCTCCAGCAGCCGACTTCCGTTCTGGAGGGGATGTCCTTGAGCACGGTGATCTGGCGGGGCTGCAAGCCAAGTGCGTTAAGGACACCGACGGGCACGCCGGTCAGCACAGGCTGGCCCGGCCTGGGCCCGGACCGCCGGCCCGGTCCCGTCCCGCACGGTGATCAGGGGCGAACGGTATCTGAGCGGCGTTCACGGTGGCCGGCGGGCGGGAAGATGACGCAGCCGACAGCCCGCCGGGCCGCGGCCGGCAGGATAGATCAGTCCCATGTCCGTACAGGCACGCAGCGCCCTTACCGGCCGTCCAGCCGCGCCGGGACGCTCGCCGACGGTTATCAGCCCGCCCCGGTCATGACCCGGCCGCGGTTCCTTGCCCGGGGGATGGCGGAGCGATGTACACGCACGCGGCCAGCGCGGCGGCGTTGTCGGCGGCCATCGACCGGGCGAGCACTATAAGGTCAGCCACCCGCGGGTCGGCCACCCGGTAGAAGGCGTTGCGGCCGGCCCGGCGGGCCTGCACGTAGCCGCAGCCCGCCAGGCACGCCAGGTGAGCAGAAACCCGGCCCTGGGACAGGCCGACATGCGCCACGCACTCGGTCACCGTGTGCTCGCCGGGCAGCAGGAACTCCAGCAGGCGCAGCCGGGCCGGATCCGCCAGCGCGCGGAAGAACCTGGCCACCATCTCAACCCCGTCATCCCCCGCGGGCAGCAGTACCGTACCCGTGGCCGCCGGGACAGACCCGGGCGCGGGCGCTGAAGCGACTGCGGGCGCCGGACCAGGCACGAGCATCACCCCTCCGCCTCATATTGACATATCCGCTTGAGCGAATGCTATTGTCATCCTCATATCCGCTCAAGCAAATGTATCAGCTTGGCTGCGGGCCCGGCTGCGGGAGGGACGCTGATGAGGTACGACCTGGCGATCATCGGCTCGGGGGGCGCGGCGTTCGCCGCCGCGATCACCGCCCGGGACGCGGGCGCCTCGGTGGTGATGATCGAGCGCGGCACGACCGGCGGCACGTGCGTGAACACCGGGTGCGTGCCGTCCAAGGCGCTGCTGGCTGCGGCCGGAGCACGGCACATCGCGCTGGATCAGCGTTTCCCCGGGATCGCGACGCAGGCCGGGCCTGTCGACATGGCCGCGCTGTCCGGCGGCAAGGACGGCCTGGTCACCGCGATGCGCGCGGCGAAGTACACGGGCCTGGCCGCGGACTACGGCTGGGAGATCGTCGCGGGAACGGCCCGGTTCACCGGGCACGCCGGAGAGCCGCAGCTCGGGGTGACGCCGGACGGCGGCGGCACCCAGGTCATCGAGGCTGCCCGCTACCTGGTGGCCACCGGGGCGGCGCCGTGGATACCGCCCATCAGCGGGCTCGCCGACGCCGGGTACCTGACCTCGGCCACCGCGATGAAACTCACCGAGCTGCCGGACTCCATGCTGGTGATCGGCGGGAACGCGGTCGGCCTGGAGCTGGCGCAGCTGTTCGCCCGGCTCGGCACCCAGGTCACCATCGCCGAGGCCCTGGACCGGCTCGCCCCCTTCGATGAGCCGGAGATCTCGGCCGCCATCGAGGACGTCTTCGACGACGAGGGCATCGGCATCCTCACCGCCGCGACCGTCATCTCGGTGCGGGGTGATGCCACAGGCCGTTCGGCAGCAATAAAGACTGCAGCGGGCCGGGAGCGGGAGCTGGCGTATGGGCAGATCCTGGTCGCGGCCGGCCGCCGCCCGGTCACCGCCGGGCTGGGCCTGGAATCGGTGGGGGTGAAGACCGGCGCGCGCGGCGAGATCGTCACCGACGAGCAGATGCGGACCGCGAACCCGCAGATCTGGGCGGCCGGAGACGTCACCGGCGGGCCGCAGTTCGTCTACGTCGCCGCCGCCCAGGGCTCCGCCGCCGCGGCTAACGCACTTTCCGACGCCAGACGGGCAGTGGATTACGCCGCCCTGCCCAAGGTCACGTTCACCAGCCCGGCGATCGCCTCGGCCGGGCTCACCGAGGCCGAGCTCATCCAGGAGGGGACGGCGTGCGACTGCCGCGTCGTGCCCCTGTCGGCAGTGCCACGGGCGCTCGTCAGCCGCGACACCCGCGGCGTGATCAAGCTCGTCGCCGAGGCCGGCACCGGCCGCGTCCGCGGCGTCCACGTCGTCGCCGACGGCGCCGGGGATGTCATCACCGCCGCCGTCTACGCGATCCGCGCCCGGATGACCGTCACCGACCTGGCCGGGACGTGGGCACCCTACCTGACCATGTCCGAGGCCCTGCGCCTGGCCGCCCAGGCCTTCACCCGCGACATCTCCCGGCTCTCATGCTGCGCGGCCTGACTCTTGTCCCCGCGCCAGGAAACCGATACGGAGGAATTCCATGACTGACATCACCAGCCTCACCCGCTTCACCGACGGGAGCATCGCCGGGCGGCAGGCCCGCCTGCCCGCGCCGCTGCGGGATCTGCACCGCGCCGTGCTGCGCCGGTTCCTCGAAACCGGCGCGGCGCCGACGGCGCGGTGGGTGCGGCAAACGGCCCTGGATACCGGCCTGGACGCCTCGGCCGTGGACGAGCTGCAGGCCGCCGACGCGATCCACGTCAGCAACGGCATCGTGACCGTCGCCTACCCGTTCTCCGGTATCCCCAGCCCGCACCGGGTCCGGCTGGACGGCCTGCCCCCGGTGTACGCGATGTGCGCGATCGACGCGCTCGGCCTGCCCGCCATGACCGGCCGGGACGGGCAGATCACCTCCGCCGACCCGCGCGACGGCACGCCCGTCGTGGTGACCGCCCGGAACGGCACCTGGACATGGAACCCGGCCAGCGCGGTTGTCGTCGCCGGGCGCGCCACCGGCTGCGGCACCGAATGCGGATCCTACGAGGCGATGTGCCCCAACACCGTCTTCCACGCCAGCCGCGGAAGCGCCCAGGCCTACCTGGCGGGGCGCGGCGACCTCGACGCCGACATCCTCGCCCAGGACACCGCCATCGAGGCCGGCCGCCTCAACTTCGGCGCGCTGCTCGGCGGCGCGGCATGACCACCCGGCGACACGGACACAGCGGGCCGGCGATGACTGCCCAGCGGCCGGACATGGGCGAGCTGGCAGACGCGCTCACCGGTGCCGCGCCGGACCTCGACCCGGACGGGCAGCGGCTGTTCCTCGCCACCTACCGGCTGCTCGCCGCCGGGCACCCCGTCACGGCGGCGGAGCTGGCCGCGGCCACCGGGCTTCCCGAACCGGCCGCCGCCGACGCGCTCAGCCGCTGGCCTGGCGTGTTCACCGACCGGCACGGGCGGGTGACCGGGTTCTGGGGGCTGGCGATCGGCGAGCTGTCACCGGCGCACCGGTTCGAGACCGGCGGCCGGGTGCTGTACGCGTGGTGCGCGTGGGACACCCTCTTCCTGCCCGCCAGGCTCGGGAAGGAGGCGCGCGTCACCTCCGCCTGCCCCGCCACTGGCGAGCTGATCGAGCTCACGGCCGGGCCGGACGGGATCACCGCGACGTCCCACCCCGGCGCGGTCGTGTCGTTTCTGCTGCCCGACGGGCCATTCGACTCCGGGGTGGTGCAGAGCTTCTGCCACTTCGTGCGCTTCTTCGCCAGCAGGCAAGCCGGTGACCAGTGGGTCGCCAGGCATCCCGGCACGTTCCTGCTGACGCTCGGCGAAGCGGCCGATCTGGCGGCGCGTGTCAACCAGCGGATGTTCCCCGACGTCCTGGGAACCGCCCGCTGACCGCCTGGCCGCCTGGCCGGCGGCACGAACCGGCGGATGACCTGGTGGCGTCCGCGCGGAAAATCGCTTGGCGGCGTGCATCGCGCCGGGGTTACGCTGCCGTCGTGGCGAAGCGGAGACGCCGGGGCTGCGCGCCTGACCTGGAGGCTGTGCTCGCGCAGCTCCGTTCTGCTGATGAGGACGCCCGGGTCAAGGCGCTGCACCGGGTCTGCCCGTGTGCCGCAGGGTTCCTGGTGTACGAACGCTTGCGCGGCGAGGTGAGACGGCTGCAGAAGGACCCGAGCCCGCGGGTGCGGGCCGCGGCGCTGCATGTCGAGCAGGACGCTTGTCTCATCGAGGAGCTTGAGTCCGGTCTGGACCGGGCCGCGGAGCATGGCTGTACAGCGACGCGGACTGGGTGCGGGCGCACCGTCGGCGCCAGGCGACCGGGTACTGGCTGCCACTGTGACCGCGGCGCGGTGAAGGGCTGGCAGGCGCGCTGCTACTTGTGGTGGTTGGCGGTGATGCCGAGCAGGACGTTCAGTTCGGCGGGCAGCCAGTGCTGGCAGACCAGCAGCCCGGTGAGCCGCTTGTGCCCTTCGAGCACGACCAGGTTCGCGGGGCCGGGCTCGCCGATCAGGATGATGGGCGGGGGCAGCCGCCCGTCCCGCAGGTTCTCGGCGATCTGCCGGTAGATCGTTCCCGGCGGCTGGTGCTGCCAGGGGCCGAGCCGGCGGGCTCCGTCGGCGGCCAGCCGGGTGCCGCCGGAGAAGTCAGTCCAGTACGGGTAGTCGAGGTAGCGGACAGCGCCCAGCTCGGCCGGGGTCAGCGCGGCGTGATGCCAGGCCACGTCGGCGGGCATGCCGGTGAACACGTCGCCTGCCGGGTAGCTGCGGTACGCGGCCAGCACCTGCCGTCGTATCGCGTTGGCGGCGTCATCGCGGGTGTCCGGGTGTCCGGCGATGCCGGGGGGCTGCCCGAGTCCGGTGAGGATCGCGCGGATCTGCGGGCCGTAACGCTCCGAGGTGACCTCGGCGGCGAGGAAGACCGCGATCATGTCGTCTTCGGATGCCGGCTTTAGCAGGCGCATCCCTCATTGTGCGGTCCTGCCCGCTGGACCGAGTGCCAGAGCGGAAACCCGTTGTGCCCGGCGTGGTCTTCGCCCGAGAGGAGGCATGGTCAGCGGCCGGGTTCGCCGGACGCGGCGTTCGCCTTCCTGCGCGGCGCGTTCGGCCGGGGCAGAAGCCGCCAGGATGTGCCGCCGGGTGTGGGGCAGGCTGGCCATGGCTGGTGTCGCCGAAGGCGAACCGCCCACTGGGCGGCATGGGTACCGGCTTGAGCGGGCGATCAGCGGTACGTTGCTGACGCTAGGCGTCTTGCCCGCGCTGCCGCGGCCGGCGGAACATGCCCCGCCGGTACAGGTTCTTGGTCAGCATCATCCGCGGATAGGAGCCGGTGTTGGGCGCCCCGCTGTGCAGCACCCACGGGTGGGTGAGGACCACGTCTCCGGGCTTGCCGGTCAGTTCGGTCACCCGGACCGTGATGCCATCCGCCTGATGATCACGGTCCAGGAACCGCTCGGTACGGCCCGTTTCGCCGCCGGGCCTGGACAGCGCACGGAACCAGTCGTCATGCCGCAAGAACCGCTCCATGACATGGCGGTCACGGTGGTAATCCGGTGGGTTGGACCTGGCGTAGCGGGCTACCACACGGTGCGATCCGGCGATGGCCAGGGTGCCGCCGCTGCGCGGGCCGACGTCGGAGATGAAGGCGAAGACCTTGACGCCGAACAACGGCAGGGGATCGAGATCGAACCCGTAGTCCGTGTGCCAGCTCTTGGCCGGCAATGCCCATGGCTGTCCCGGTTGGGGAAAGGTGACCAGGATCGTGCCCCAGTCCGGCGGCCGGGTCCACTCGCGGAGGCCGAGCAGGTGATCAACGGCACCGGTCACGGCCGGGGAACCGGCGGCGGTGAAGACCGCATCCCGCTTGATCGACTTGCTCAGGCCGGTCAGGACCATAGCGGACCAGGTGGAAGGGTCATCTTCACGCACACCGAACCTGGACAGCCTGGCCCAGACACGGCGCCGCATCCGGGCCGCGTCTTCCCCGGTGAAGGCGCCACGCAGGCAGATGATGCCGCGATCGGCGAATTCGGCGCACCGCTGCTCGCTCAGCATGCCTCACGATCTGGCAGCGGCGGCCCGCTCCGCAACACGATTAATCTGCGGGCTGCTGCAATGGCGGGCCGGCTAGCTGCGCCGTGCCCTCGACGGCAGGTCAGCGGCCAGCCAGTCGCTCTCGTATCCTCAAGAGGGTGCGGTCGGTTCTTCTTGACCTGGGCGGCGTTCTGGAGACCGGCTGCTGGCCTGGTGTCGCCGAGGTGTGGGCTCCGCGGCTGGGGATCACGACCGAGCAGATGCTGGCGGCGGTGTTCGGCGGGAGCGACGAGACCGTCCTAGTCGGCCGGATGAGCGAAGACGACTGGTGGCAGCAGCATGTCCGGCGTCGTCTGAGTATCAGCAGAACGACGCTGGGCCGCTTGCGAGCGGACATCGCGGCGCGGTGGTCGTGGGACGAGCAGCTTCTCGGCTACGTAGCCCGGCTCGGGAGCCGGATGCGGACGGCCATCGTGTCGAACGCCTGGCCGCACACCCGGGCCCGGCTGGCCGCAGATGGCGTGGCCGACCTGTTCGACGAGGTCGTGCTGTCCTGTGAAGCCGGCGTGGCCAAGCCAGACCGCCGGATCTTCGAGCTGGCCCTGGGCCGGCTCGGCGCAGAACCCGGCCGGACCCTGTTCATCGACGACACACCCGGCCACGTCGCGGCGGCCGAGGCGCTCGGTGTGGCCGGACAGGTCCACACCGATTCCCCGCACGACCGCGGCCGCGATCGAGGCCTTCATCGCCGCCGCGCGAACTGCACGCCGGTCACTGGTACCGCATGGGCAGATACTCGGGGAAGAACCGACAACCGGATCCACACGTCGCGTGACGCGCCAGCCTGGATGACGGTTGCCAGCGTGGATGCGCCGCTGTCCGACGGCCCGTTCACTACCGGCTTGTCCTGCACCGCGCGCAGGAACGCGTCCTCACCGGCCGCGCGACCGGATGCTGCGGCCGGTCCACGATAGCCTCGAGCAGGCGTCCGCGCCGCAGATACCGGCAAGCGTCGGTCACTCCGCCCCTGCCCCTGAGTTCGCCGCCGACGTCCGCAGGCTCTGGCTCACGGCGCCTGGCTGCGCCGTCGCGGGGGCGCTGAGGTAGGCAGTTACGGCCAGCCGCAGTCCCGGGCTGTAGTTCAGGGTTCCGGAGTGCCACAGGCTGGCGCTGTTGAACAAGATCAGCGACCCGGCGGGCGCGATCAGCCTCACCTCGTCCGGGTGCGGGCCATGCCCGGGAACTCCATGTCCTCGGCCGGGTCGCGTTCGAGCGATAGGAGCTGGGGATCACTCGCAGCGGCCCGTTATCGGGAGTGAATTCCGTTATGCACCACATCGCGGCCAGGATCTGCCAGGGCCCGCTGGTGCTGTGCCCGGGGAAGAAGTCCGGATGCAGGCCCTGGTGGCCGCAGCCCGGTAGCGGCGCCCGCAGGCTCAGCCCGGTCACCTGGCAGCCGGGGCCGATCACCGCGCTGGCGGCGCTGAACAGCAGGGGGTGCCCGACGCAGGGAGCGCACCCGGGATCGGCGAGGTCAAGCCGGATGCTGACGACACCGGCCTCCTCCGGCTGCTCGCCGGGGGTGGCGTCCCACTCGCGAATGGTGCCGCGGGCGGGGGCCTGCCAGGGCGCCGCTGGCACCGGCGGGCAGTACCGAGGGCACCAGCAGGTAGCCGTGCTGGGCGAGGGAGCGCCGCTGCTGGCTGGTGAGCTCGGTCAGCCCGGCCACGGCCCGAGCATAAGCAGACCGATCGCCGCCATTCACCTGGTTTTCCGCCGGGAACCGCGCGCCGTCACCGGGCAGGCACCCCCGGGCACCGCTCCGCCACCGTTCAGGCAGGTGAGCGTCGACACCGCCTGCCCGGCGCGGGCCATGCGGCACCGCGCCGACGCGAGCCCGACCCGGTCTGCGCCATCGTGCCGATAGTGCCGCTACCGGATTTTCTGATCGGTCCGGGTCGCCGGGCGGGGCTGCCGGAACCTGCGATCACCTAACCTCGGGTCGTGCAGACCGTCCGCATCCGGAAGCAGAAACGCCCCACCGGGCAGATGATGTGGCGGGCCTACGTGTTCACGGTCGATGAGTCCGGGACATGGCTCTACTCACCGGAAGGAACGGTGGTACTGGGCGAGAAGGACGGAGTGGTCGCGTTCAACGAGGTCGGGCGCGGGAACCGGGACCGGGGCGCGCACTGTATCCACCTTGTCCCGCCCGGTGCCTGGTGGTTCGCCGTATGGGCCGATGACGGTGCCTCGCGCTCGGTCGCCATCGACGTGTGCGTGCCTCCGTCGTTCGACGGCGAGGAATGGTGTTTCGCCGACCTCGAACTCGACCTGTACAAGTCAGGCCAGGGGGAATCGGGCGTCTTCGACGAAGACGAGTTCGAGGACGCTGTCCGGGCAGGGCTGATCAGCGAGTCCGAGCGGACCGCGGCGCTCGCCGTGATCGGTGAGCTTGGCCCCAGGATCACCGGATACGATCTGCTGTTCGACGACATCGGTTGGAAGCATCTCGCCGCGGCCTGCCAGCTGTCGTTGCCGCCGCTGAGGAACCTGCCATGAGTTTCCCGCCGGGTGACGGGCCGGTGCCATCGTGGTCGCGTTTTTGCTGATCACGATTTCCATCCTGTCGAGTCTGCCTTGGTTCACCTGACCGCGCGTTTGGCTTCAGGTGATGCTTGACGATTTCCAGGGGTTGCTGCGATACCGGAGCCCGGTTCGCTGTGCTGGCTGGTCTCCGGATGAGTGCCAGTCAACGCCGGGCCGCGGCGGGCTCAGCGTGCCGCGCCCGCAGCGCGCAGCGCGAGGACGAACGACGCTGAGGCCCGTCTGGCCTGGCTCCGGCTGGCGCAGGTAATCGCCTTGTTGACGTAAGGCCTGGCTTACGGCACGGACATGAGTGGGTTGCCGGAGGCAGTCAGTCGTCAAATCTCCTTGACGCCTGCCCGGTCGTCAAACTAGTTTGACGGCATGAGAGCCGAGTTGGGGGAGGCGAGACGGTTGGCCGAGGCCGCAGCAGACCCAGACCCCGAAGTCGGACTCGCCGCCGTGGTGGCGCTGCGTGGGCTGGTCGAGGTGATGGAGGCACTGCAGGTCGACAATGCCCGTGCGCGCGGCTGGTCATGGCGAGACATTGCCCGGCGGCTGGGTGTCACCAAGCAGGCCGTCCACTACAAGCACGCACTGCGCTCACGGGGACGGTGAGCGGGATGTGGGATCGGCTATCCCCGGCAGCGCGCCGGGTGATGAGCCTGGCCTCGGAGGAGTCCGAACAGTCCGGCTACGGGTACCTCGGCGATGAGCACGTGATCCTCGGCCTTCTGCGGGGGCAGCCAAGCCACGCGTCGTCCCTCCTGCACAGACATGGCCTGGATCTTCCGAGTGCCCGCGCCGAGCTAGAACGGCTTTCTGCGCGCGGGCTGACGCCCTCCTCGCGCACCGATGACGCCAGTGCGCTGCGGGCCGTGGGGATCGATGTGGAGACGGTGCGCCAGCGGCTAGTCACAGCATTCGGCGCGGAAGCCGTCGGGACTGCCGTCTGGCGGGCCAGCCGACGGCCGTGGTGGCGCGGCGGCGGCCGGCGCCGCACACCGCTGTGCGGGCCACCGTTTTTCGCTAAGCGCGCCATGCATCTGGCTGCCTGCTACGCCGAGGGCCGGGGCGAAGCGGCCGTGACGCCCGAGCACCTGCTCTACGGGGTCCTGCGAGACCTCGATTACCCATACGGCGCCCAGCTTGGCCGGCGAGCGCGCAAGCACCTCACCCAGCTCGGCTGGACTACCGGCACCGTCAATCCCGCTGGTGCGCTGCTGCAGGCACGAGGCATTGATCTGACCCAGCTGCGCGCCGAGCTGGACCGTACGCCCTGATCTTCCCCGCCCCTGCCAGTCCGGTAAGGAATTCGCCAGGCACCTGTGGACTACGCGCTGGCTGGTGTCATGGATCGACGATGACCCACACAGCGGAGTACTGCATGGGGCTCGGTCACGACCCGCACCCCGCTGGCCCGCGACCGTCTGCGCACTGCTTGACGCCGGCGCCTCCACCGACGGGATCGTCGTGTCGCCCGGCGACCAGGAACCGCCCAGCCCCGAGGTCGCCGCCCTGGTGCGCGCCCGCGGAATCCCTGAGGAGGCCAGCAGTACGGCGGACGGCTTACCGGGCCGGTCTCGCAGCTGTCGCGGGCCTGTTCGGTCCGGGGATCCGGGCGTATCCTGCCTGCATGCGCCTGACTTGAACATGCTGATCCTGCGCCGCTCGTCGTGCCCGACGTCCGGTGGCGCGCGGCCGGGCTCCTCCGGCCGGGATGGTCACCCGAACCGTCCCGGTAACCGTTGTCAGGAGGAACCCCGATGCTCACCACCGCTCAGGCTGACCACTTCCGCACCTTCGGCTTCACCGTGCTCCCCGGCTTCGTCACCGACTGCGGGGCCGCGCTGCGGGCCGAGGCCGGCGCCCGACGCCTACGCCGCCACCTACGACGAGCGGGTCATCGACGGGATCAGCGGCCACTACCTGCCCATGGCCGCCCGGCTGACCCCGGTCAGCGCATTACTGGTCTGCGATGACCCGCGCTTCATCGACGCCGCGGAGCAGCTGCTCAGCGGCCCGGTCATCCCCGAATGCCCCGAAGGCGTCCTGTACTTCGCCGAGGCCAGCTGGCATGACGACGGCATCGGCGTGCGCGGCGTCAAGTTCGCCGCCTACTTCGACAAGCTCACCGCCGCCTGCGGGGCACTGCGGCTGGTGCCCGGCTCCCACCACGCGGAGCAGAACACAAGGCTGGCCGCCTACCGCTGCCGCCAGCTGCCCATCCGCACCGACGCCGAGGCTGCCGCCTACCAGGCGAGCATCCCCGGATGCGTGGCCGCCACCTCACCGGGCGACGTGATCGCCTTCGACCTGCATACCTGGCACGCAAGCTTCGGCGGCCGGGACCGGCTGGCCTGGACGGCGGTCTACCAGCGCTGCCCGCAGACCCCCGCCGAACGCGACCGGACGCTGCGGTCGGTGCACGACAGCTTCGAGCAGGCGTTCCGCGGCTTTGACACCGGCCGCTACCCCATCTGGCGGGACTGGCTCGCCGACGCCGCCGCGCATCCCCGCCGCGCCGGCGTGATCGAGCGGATGC
>WNFC01014506.1_pt1 | contig 14819 bp, 12 predicted proteins | sample 5400541 | NCBI WGS metagenome assembly WNFC01 (sample SAMN13153342, study PRJNA577476) | soil metagenome | isolation source: 120 cm saprolite under Douglas fir tree site 2 hole 2 replicate 1 | place: USA:California | collected 2015-04-18
CTTGGCCAGCGTGATGAAGCTGCCGCCGGCGGCCATCAGCGGCCCGACATAGGAGTCCATCCGGCCTGCCGTCGTCGGGCCGAACGAGCCCGAGGCGTAGCCCTCCGGCGTCTTGGCCGGGCCGGCGTAGTAGATCGGGTGATCCTTGACGTATTGCGGCAGCCCGTCGCCGCGTTCGACGCGCTCCAACAGCTTGGCATGGGCGATGTCGCGGGCGACGATCAGCGTGCCGCTGAGGCTCAATCGCGTCTTGATCGGGTATTGCGACAGGGCGCGACGGATTTCCGCCATCGGCTGCTTGAGGTCGATCGCGACGACATCGCCGCCCAATGTCTTCTCGTCGATATCGGGCAGAAAGCGCGCCGGGTTGGTTTCGAGCTGTTCGAGATAGACGCCGTCGGCGGTGATCTTGCCGAGGATCTGGCGGTCGGCGGCGCACGAGACGCCGATGCCGATCGGCAGGCTGGCGCCGTGCCGCGGCAGGCGGATGACGCGGACGTCGTGGCAGAAATACTTGCCGCCGAACTGCGCGCCGATGCCGTTGGCGCGGCTGAGCGCCAGCACCTCTGCCTCGAAGCCGATGTCGCGGAAGGCCTGGCCGTATTTATTTCCCTTGGTCGGCAAATTGTCGAGGTAGTGGGTGCTCGCCAGCTTGACCGTCTTCAAATTCATCTCGGCCGAGGTGCCGCCGATGACCAGGGCGAGGTGGTAGGGCGGGCAGGCCGAGGTGCCGAGCGTCTTCATCTTCTCGTCGACGAATTTGGCCAGCGCCTTGGGGTTGAGCACCGCCTTGGTCTGCTGGAAGAGGAAGGATTTGTTGGCGGACCCGCCGCCCTTGGCGATGAAGAGGAATTTGTACTCGTCGCCCTCGTCGGCATAGAGGTCGATCTGCGCCGGCAAATTGTCGCCGGTATTGACCTCCTCGTACATGTCGAGCGGCGCCACCTGGCTGTAGCGCAGATTGGTCTCGGTGAAGGTGCGCCTGATGCCGGCGGCCAGCGCCGCCGCATCGCCGCCGCCGGTCCAGATGCGCTGACCCTTCTTGCCCATGACGATGGCGGTGCCGGTGTCCTGGCACATCGGCAACACCTTGCCGGCGGCGATATTGGCGTTCTTCAGGAGGTCGAAGGCGACGAAGCGGTCATTGTCCGAGGCCTCGGGGTCGTCGAGGATATTGCGCAGCTGCTGGAGATGGCCGGGGCGCAGGAGGTGCTGGCAATCGACGAAGGCCTGGCTCGCGAGGAGCGTCAGCGCGCGGGGGTCGATTTTGACGATGCGCTCGCCGTCGAGGCTGGCGGCGGTGACGTAATCGCCGGTCAGCTTGCGATAGGGCGTCGTGTCCGGCCCGTGCGGGAAGATGTCGTGGAAATCGGACTCGGTCATGCGGGGCTCCGTGAAAGACCAGCAGCGGCGGTTGCGTGGCCTCGCCTGAGAGAGGCGCTCCTGTTAACAACAGGAAAAATACAGGAGAGCGGTGGTATCAGAGGCACGATCACTCTCCTGTGGAGAGAATTTGAATCTCGTCGCATGCGCCGTCCTTCGCTCGACATCGGCATCCTCAACTATCCGTCACGCGGTCATCATATATCCAATAAGGCCAATTGCAAATCACTTTATGGACATACCGCGTCTCACGCGGGCAACCGGATCAGGCTGGAACCGACTGCCAACGCTCGTTAATGATCCGAGGCGAAGTACGCAAGTCGATCGACAACGGCAAACCCCTCGCCCGCATTGCATCCACTTGCGGAAAGCGAGGAACTCTCTTGAGCTTGTCGAAGAGGAGCTAGCAAGGGGGAGGGTGGGTTGAGAGCCGCGCCGCAGGGCTCAGGATCGGCCACGAGGTCATTTCTTTCTGGCGATCCGCGGCTCACAGACCTTCATAGCGCTGTCAATTACAAATTGTTCCTCGTGACTCGCATCGCGATCTCCCTTGTTCTCACCTTGACGAGCCGCTGCGAAGATTACTTCGACCACATTTCTCCTCACGCGAACGGCGCTTGGCCCGCAGGCCAGAGATCGTCGACACGGCCGGCGGGCTCACTTCGCCGGAAGACACAAGCGTAGAGATAGCCGTCCCAGCGAACGCAGACCATGCCCTGGCCGCAGACGCCGCAGAACTTGGCCGCTTCGGCCGCGGTCGATCGTTCCGCTCGCCCAACTGGCTGCAGCGGATAGCGATCGACGTCGGAGACGCCCCAGCCATGCGCCGCGTCGATCGCCGACAGCACCGCCGCTTCATCGCCGTGCTCGATAACGGCGATCCGCACCGGGACCCCGGCCGCGACCGCCGACCGAACCGTCTCGCCGGTGCGGTCGAAGGAGCCCGGGCGTCCGGTGATCCGGTCATGCGCCGCACGGGTGCCGCCATGTAACGACACCGCGAGCCGCGCGCGCGTCTTCCGGACGGCGTCGAACACCTCCGGCTTGAGGCGAATGCCGTTGGTGAAGATCTCGATCTCCTCATAGCCGAGCGCGCCCGCGCAGAGCAGCAGATCCGCAAGTCCCGGATACAAGGTCGGCTCGCCGCCGATGAATTGGATGCGGCGGCAACCGATCTCGGACAGGCGTCGGAGCACGGCGCGCCAGGCGTCATGGTCCAGCTTGTCGCCGGCGATTACGGCGGGTCCCGATTCGGAATAGCAATGCGTGCAGGCGAGCGTGCAGCGACCGGTGAGCTCCAACCAGGCGAAGCGGATGTGCCGCTCGTCGCGCAAGGACGTGATGATCGCGCGCCGGGCCGGCGGGCAAGGCGCATCGACCTGTCCGGCGAGGGCGCTGGACGCTCGGCGTGCCGGCGGGCAGGGTGCCTCGAACATCGGCATAGTCTCCCGCGGATGAATGATGGTCATGGCTATTCCTTCGATCTGAACTTCTTCGCCAAGGCGGCGAACCAGGCTTGGCCGGCAAACTTCGCGTAGGGCTGACCGGCTTCGGCTCTCTTGGCGATGGTCACCTCGATGCCCCGATCCGCGGCGACGGCCTTGTCCAGCAGGGCCTGCACCTTTGCCGGATCACCCTTCGGCCGCAGGGCTTCCAGCTCCGCAGCGTATTCGAGCCGCCCGGCCAGCTTCTCCTTGAGAGCCTGCGCCTTGCCGCCGAGGTAGGGATCGCGGGGGGTGGCGGCGACGACATCCTCCATGATCTTCACCGCTTCGCTCAGCAGAGCGTCCGTCTGTGCTTCGATTTTCGCGACCTCGCCGGCGGGTTTCCCCGCCTTCTGCGCCAGCAGCTTCTGCGCGCGCGCTTCGCGCACTTCCGCCAGTCCCATCTGCGAATCGGTGTGGCGTCCGTCTATCGACAGCGCCTTCTGAAACAGCTGCTCGGCTTCGTCCAGCTCGCCGGCCTTCAAGGAAGCCCGGGCATCGGCATAGTAGCGATTTATGTCGGTGCTTGCCGCCAGCAGCTGCTGGTTGGACTCGAGCAGCTGTGTCCTGGTGACGAGCTTGTCCATCTGCTGTCGGAAGCTACGAAACAGCAGATCGGTGGAGAGCCCGGCGGCGAGGCCGATGAAGATGAGGCCGAAGAAGCTGCGCGTGCTCTTGTCAGCCTCGATTTTGAGCGCCGTCCCGACCAGAAAATACGTGGCGTTGGCGAGCGCGGCGCCGGCCACCATGTTGCCCACGAAACCGAGATAGATTCCGTCGGCCTCGATCCTCACCCATTCCATGCGCCGAAGGATCGATACGTCGCCGGGATTGGCGTTCGGCGCAAGGGCCGCGTTGTAGAGCACCAGGATCAGTCCGCCGAGCGCGCCGGTCGTGGTCAACAGGGCGAAGATCTGCTGGATCTGCTGGATCTCCTGGATCTTTTGGTTCTTTTGGATCGCTTGCGCGGCCGCATCGTCGTTCCAGCCGACAAACATGTTCGGCAGATATTTGTAGATGAGGAAAGCCGCCGAGCCGGCGACAACGAGACCGATCAACGTTTCGATGCTGCGCCTGAAGACGGTCATATCTCCCCCAACGATGGTCCGTGCCCGTTCGAATTTTGCTTGCGTGATTCGTGCGTGATTCGGAGTCAGAGTAAACTAATCTGCCAGATTAAACTAATCTGCCGCGACAGAGTGATTCGGGAGTGAATCGGGGATCGCGGTAGGGAGTGAAACTGGGTTGCCGGCGCGCCGCCTCGAAGAAGTTATAGGTGCCGGTGATGTCCACCCCATCAGCTGAATTTCTGATCGCGGTAGGGACGCTCATTACTGAGCGCCCCCCGCACAGAACCGTACGGGCGGGATTCCCGCATACGGCTCCCACTTTGGATGCTTGGGAGTTTTGGAAACATAATATCTATCTCTCTCGTCCGAGAATTCTGACAGCACTCGGCCGGATCAATTCAGTATTATGTCCCTGTAATACGCATGTCCCTCTAATACGCTCGACCGATCGGCATCGATGACCGAGATCGCTTAAATCGAGCTCGCCCCAGGTTCTTCACGGACGACTTGGCTTCGGCCGGCGGCAATTGCCGACCGGACCGCCTTTCGTGCTAGGCAGCCGCCACCACGTGACCTGCCGGCACGTCGGAGCCGTCGGCATGGAGCCGACCGGGGCCGGTGTCTTCGATCCGCGTCGGGGGGTTGCGCTGCTCGGTCTCGACCGCGGCGAAGAGAGCCTTGATGTTGGCGCTGCCGAAGCCCTCTGCGCCGCGCCGCTCGATCACCTCGAAGAAGAAGGTCGGCCGCCGATCGAGCGGGCTGGTGAACGCCTGCAAGAGCGTGCCGGAAGCGTCGCGGTCGACCAGAACGTTCAGATCCCGGAGCAGGTGCAGGCTGTGCGGCAAGGCGCCGATGCGCTCGGCGAGCGCGTCGTAATAGGCTGCCGGGATTGCCAGGAAGCGGATGCCGTTGTCGCGCAGCGCCCGGGCGCTCGCGGCGATGTCGGTGACCCGTAGCGCGGCATGTTGGACGCCGGGACCGTTATGGCGGCGCAGGAAGTCCTCGATCTGGCTCATCCGGCGACCGGCAGCCGGCGCCACGAGAACGAGCTTGACCGCACCGGCTTCACCGGCCACGACGACTTTCGAGCACATCGCGCTGGTCGCGGTCGCCACCTCCTCCTCGTGCCAGAGGCGAAAATCGAGGATCCGGCGATAGAATTCGGCACTCTCGGCGAGCATTCCCGCCTCGGCGCAGACCGCCACGTGGTCGATCTCGGCAAACTCGCTGGCCGGAGCCGCCGCAGTCCTGGCGATCGGCACATAGCGGCCGGGCCAGAACGGGGCTGCCAACGACGCTGCCGCATCGCGACGGCTGACGAGCGAATGGATGAGGTCGCCGACGCCGCCGATGCTGGCATGCGTCAGCTGCGCGATGCCATCGCTATAGATCCGCGGCGCCGCGACCGGCCGCGCGCCGCGGCTGACGGCGCCGCGAAAGGCGGTTTCGACATCATCGACCTCGAAGGCGACGTCGCCGACCCCCGGTCCATGGATGCGCAGGTGCTCGGCAATGGCATCGCCGGAAGCGCCCGGAGACGACAGAATGAGGCGCACGCCGCCCTGCTCGATGACGATGGATTGGGTGCCTTGGGATTGGGCGCCGTGCCGGGCTGCGCGCGCGATCACGCCGAAACCGAATTTCTCCTCATAGTAGCGGGCCGAATTTTCGGCGTCGTCAACACAAAGCGACAGATGGTCGATCCGCGTGATCGGCATTGTTTCCCCTCGCCCAAATAACTTTGAATGATCGGTTGTCGCGCGGCAAGGCAAGACACGCCTTCGCCTGGTATTCGGTGGACATTTACCTGATTTTAACGAAAAAATACAAAGTTGTTCAATCTCTGTCAATAAAAAATTGGTAAATATCTTAATATGTGTTAAATAACGTCCGCGTATCCAACGATTAGTGTGAGGGGTTGATAAGTATTGCTAAGGCGAGCCGTGGTGCAGAACCGTCGAGCGCCGCCGCAGCGACCCTGAAGACCTCGTGCCGCTGCCGGTTCGTGGCGAACTTCACGCGCATTTCCAGGCGCATTTCCAGTGATGGCGCGCCGAGCCGCCTGACTTTTTTGCGCCCCGCAGAAAATACCCGACACTCGGTGACAGGTATAACCCCTTAGAACCGCCGCCATCTGGGAGAGATGGGATCATGGATTTCACTCGCCTTCGCCCTTGGGTCGCGATCAAGCTCACCTACGGCGCGCCGCGCACACCGCTGGCAGCGTGAGGGCGGAGGCGCGGGCGCCGCTCTACCGACAGTCGAGGTCCACCAATTCTGTACTGTGTCCCCGTAACTGCGCAGTCGAGGTCCACCAATTCTGTACTGTGTCCCCGTAACTGCCAATTCTGTACTGTGTCCCCGTAACTGCCGTGTACTGTGTCCCCGTAACTGCCAATCACGTAGCTTAATCGGTCGGCCCGGTAAAGATGATCAGGCAATATTCCGTACCGCGAATCGTACAGCATATCGTCACCCGATCTTCTTCCGCGATTATCCTGCAAGGGCCGAAGGTGATCGAGCCAAGCAGGGCCACCGCTGCCTTTGAATTCCCCTTGCTGATGACGCGCAGAAGCTTTCTTGCAAACACGGGATCAAGCGCGACCTTCTCAAACAGCAGACTGAACTGACAGGATGCCACTCTCAGTGTTTCCACGCGATCAGCCGCGCTCGCCTTGGACCTCCCGGCCGCGATCTCGCTGGCAGTCGGCCTGATAATCAAAATGCAAAACCGGAAACCGAAGATTATGCAGCAGGTGATGCTGCCGAGGCAGTTACGTCCATTTTCATCGCAAAGGATCGGCTGTGTCCGGCACCCGAAGAACAGATATTGACCGACAAGATCGGCGGTCTTTCCGTGGTCGCCTCGACGAAGCGCGTCCACATACTGCACGGCGAAGCGCCGGTCCGACGCAATTCTCTCAAACAGCTGCCGGGCCGAGCAGGCGGCGAGCCTGAAGGCATCCACATTCGAGTGTTTGTCGTCCCCGGAGGCGACCGCGGCGAGTTCCTTCAGGAGGCGTGCTGCTTCAGCATTTGTTCGCGAGAGGATGTCCGACGTCGCGGACGGATCTCGAGCCCTTCTGGTCGTTTTCATGCCCGTTTACCTCCCTGTGGCGCAAGCAAGCGCCTTTCACGACGCTGGGTAATTTGACCAGCACCCATCGCCCATGGGCTTCATCAGGCGGCTGTCATGGTGGGCGATCTTGGTTTGGCGGATTGCCTTGAGATGAGCAAGCAAAGGGGTGCGACTTGCTTCCTCAGCGAGCTGGCTCAGCCGGCTGTCGCCGACGACATCGGCACTCAGAAGGGCCGCAAGCTCGCGCTCCATGCCGGATCTCCCTCAATCGGGATTTTAGCCGTCCGCCAGGGTCGGCAACAGGCCGATGGGATTGCCCGCCTGCGAATGGTCGAGAATGGAGGAGAGCAGCGTCACCCCGTTCAAGTCGATACCGTCTTCGTGCAGAATATTAGGCCAGGACCGCGCTGCGGGCCGTAGGATTCTCCGAAGAGGAATTTCGGCGAGTTCCGGCGCTCGCCGGCACGCGAGGTGATCGTTCCTTCGGTGCCGACATCGTGATGTAGGGCCTTGATGTCCGCACAGGCGGGTCCGCTGGGGAGGGGAGCCCTTAAGGCGCGGCTAAGCCGTGTTCGCCGCCATCTTCGTTCCGAGTTTCGCCGCGAGGTAGTCCGAAAACGCCCGTAGCTTGAGCGACGGGCGGCGGCCGCCGGGGTAGACGGCATGAACGTCGACGGATTCGAGCTGGTAGTCCTGCAGGATGGGGACAAGCTCGCCGGCTTCGAGCTCCGCCCGGCACATCCATTGCGAGGCGAGGGCAATCCCAAGCCCGGCTTTGGCACAGGCGATCACGCCTTCGGCGGACGCCACCTGCACCCGGCCTTCGACGGCGACTGACGTGACGGTCCCCGATCGCATGAAGCCCCAACCGCTGCGCCCCGAGAATCCCGGTCCGACGATGCAATCATGCGCGGAGAGGTCGGCAAGCGTCCGGGGATAGCCTCTTGCCGCGAGGTAGGCAGGGGCAGCGACCGCGCGGCGCGACGCCGTCGCCAGCAGGCGGGCGCCGAACCCGGAATCGGCGAGGCGGCCCAGCCGCAGCGCCATGTCGGCCCCTTCGGCCACGAGGTCGTCGATCCGGTCGGAGATGAGCAGATCGAGCCGCAGTCGCGGGTGCTGCGCCAGGAAGGCGGGCAGGCGCGGGATGATCTCGCGGATCGCGAAGGCGCCCGGCATGACGACCCGCAACGTGCCGTGCAGGCTGTCGACGCCGCGCGCCGCATCCTCGGCGTCGCCGAGATCGCCGAGGATCTGCCGCGCCCGCTCGAGAAACACGGCGCCGGCATCGGTGGGCGTCACCCGGCGCGTGGTGCGCAGCAGAAGCTTGACCCCCAGCCGAGCCTCGAGCCTCGCCACCATCCGGGAGATCGACGGCTGCGAGACGGCGAATTCGCGAGCGACGCGCGAGAAGCTGCCGGTCTCGGCGGCACGCACGAAGGCGCTGAGCTCCAGAAGCCGATCACTCATACCGCTATCGTATAAGTGAGATGCAACCTCGTCGTCTACCGTCTATCCCATGCAGAAGTCATCTTCTCCCCCACGCCGGGGATGAACCGCCAGCGACTCGACGAAGGAGAGATCCGATGACCTTGCAAGACCGCCTCGATGCCTTCAAGGCCGCGTTCGAAGCCGGCAAGCCGCCCTACAACGCCCCGCAAGCGGTGATCGCGACGATGCGCCGGGCGACGGCCGAGCTGATCGCGTCGGGACAGGCGGAACGCGCCAAGAAGGCCGGCGACATCGCCCCGAGCTTCACCCTCGACGATCCCGATGGACGCAAGGTCAGCTCGGCCGAGCTGCTGGCGCGGGGTCCGCTGGTCGTGACCTTCTATCGTGGCGTCTGGTGCCCCTATTGCAACATGGAGCTCGCGGCGATCGAGACCGTCCTTCCCGAGATCACCGCGCGCGGCGCCAATGTCGTCGCGATCTCGCCGCAGACGCCGCCGAACAGCCGCAAGTCGACCCGGCAGAACCAGCTCACCTTTCCGATCCTCAGCGACGTCAAGGGCGAGGTCGCCGCCGCCTTCGGCCTTCGCTTCGCGCTGCCGGACTATCTCGTCGCGCTCTATAAGAGCTTCAAGAACGATCTGCCGGCCTTCAACGCGGACCCGTCATGGACGCTGCCGATGCCGGCCCGCTACGTGATCGGAAGCGACGGCGTGATCGTCTATGCCGAAGTCAATCCGGACTACACGCAGCGACCCGATCCGTCTGAGCTGCTGCCCGTGCTCGACAAGCTCGCGGCGCGCCGGGCCGCCTGACTTTTTTGGCTCCGCGCAGAAAATACCCGACACTCGGTGGCAGGTATGACCCGTTACAACCGCCGCCATCCGGGAGAGATGGGATGGTGGATTTCACTCGCCTTCGCCCTTGGATCGCGACCAAGCTCGCGTACGGCGCGCCGCGCAGACGGCTGACAGCGTAAGGGCCGACGCGCGGGCGCCTCTCTACCGACAGTCGAGGTCCAAGGTGAACACAGCAGCGGTCGGGAAGATACGAAAACCGCCGGCGACAGTCGTGCAGGGCCAATGCGTTTGCGGCAAGGTGCGCATCGAAATCGATTTTCCGGCTCGCTGGGCCTGGCACGATCATTCGAGGTCGAGTCGGCATGCGCATGGCGCCGCCTACGCCACTTACGTCGGCAGTTGGCGAAGCCGCTTCCGCATAACGAAGGGCATTGCCGCTGTCACCCGCTTCGAAAACGAGACGACGGGAACGGTGCGAAGCTTTTGCGCGCGATGCGGTACGCCGCTCCTCTACGAACGAGCCCGCTCACCGCACATGGTCAACATCCCGCGCGCGCTCTTCGAGCACCGTACCGGCCGGGAACCCCGCTATCACATCGCCATCGAAGAGGCGCCGGACTGGGCCTACACAGGCGCAATGCTGGGTCCCCTCAAAGGTTTTCCCGGCGTCGTGTGGGAGCGCCCGAGACGGAACCGCCAAAGGGCAGCGGCTTTGCGCCGTCGGTGACGCGCTCGTCCCGCTTCCCTAATTATGGGGACATAATTCTTATCTCTTCGCATCCGCCCGCTCGACCTTTGGCTTCCTATTTATGGGGACATAATACTTATCTCTCGCATCCGCCCGCTCGACCTTTGGCTTGGAATTCCGGGGACATCATTGATATCTCCTCGCGCCTGGCCTGGCCTTTGCCTTGGGTTCCGGCTTCTGCTGGGCGAGCGGGCGGTCGAGGCGCTTCTCGAGCCGGGCGACGAAACGCGCCGGGCCCGGCGGTCGCCCGGTGCGCTCACCGGCGCGGCTCGCTTCGTGATCGGCTTCGCGCCCGGCCGCGGCCAATTAAGTATTGTGTCCCCGTAACTAAACTTTATCTCTTCGCATCAGCCGCTCGACCTTTGGCTTGGGTCCGGGCTTCTGCCGGGCGAGCGGGCGGTCGAGGCGCTTCTCGAGCCGGGCGACGAAACGCGCCGAGCCCAAGGGCCGCCCGGTGCGCTCGCCGGCGCGGATCGCTTCGTGCTCGGCCTCGCCCAGCCCCTCGGCGAGAAAGCCCGGCCAGTCGGGCGCCAGCGCGAGCAGCGGGCGCACCCGCACCAGCTCGTCGTCCGCCCCGGCGAGATGCGCCCGCGCGCTCGACCAGCGCCAGTCGCGCGCCCGCCGCGCCAGGCGCGCCCGCACCGGATTGAGCTCGACATAGCGCGCGCAGGCCAAGAGATAGGCCTCGTCCATCGGCGAGGAGGCGAAACGTCCTTGCCACAGATAGCCGCGCCAGCCCTCGCGCAAATTCACATGGCGCGTATAGCGCCGATGCGTCTCGCCGAGCGCCGCGCGCAAGCCGTCCGCATCGGACGGCGTCAGGATGAGATGCACATGGTTGGGCATCAGGCAGTAGGCCCACACCGCGACGCCCGCCGCACGGCAACCCTCCGCCAGCAACGCGCGGTACACGGCGTAGTCGTCGTCGCTGAAAAAGACCTGCTGGCGGCGGTTGCCGCGCTGCGTCACGTGATGCGGGGTTCCCGCTGCAACCACTCTCGCCAAGCGTGCCATGAAGCGAGATTACCGCTGGCGCGCGGCGGCGTCAATTAGGTATTGTGTCCCCGGAACAACAGTCGCTGTCCTCTGTCCTACGGCCACCGCGTGCCGCAGTATATCACGAAGTGGAGTGCGCCATAGGAGTCAATTACTTATTGTGTCCCTGGAATACTGGAATAAGTGCCGCTCACGCCAGGCGGAGCAAGGGCACGGCGGCGGCGGCCAGGAGCACGGCGAGCATTCGCGACGGGGTGAACGGCTCTTTGAGCCAGGCGATGGCAATCAGGATGGCGAACACCGCGCTGGTATCCCTCAATGCCGAGGCTGGCGCGATCGGGGCGTGGGTCCACACAAAAAGAATGAGCAAGTAGGAGAGAACCGCGGCGACAGCGGTCGGAACCGCGATTGGCCAATTCGCTCCGAGCAGTTGCCACGGGGTCCCGATATGGCGTTGCCGCCAGCACATGGCGGCGGCGTTCGTCACCGAGACGGCGAAACCGTAGGCAAACGGCGATCCCGCCAGCCGAACGCCGTGCGCGTCGCACATGACGTAGGCGGCCGTCGAGAGACCCGCGACAACGGTCCAGACCAACGCGGGTGTCGCGAAGGCGCGATCGCGCCCGGCGCCATAGGCGAGCAGCCCGAGCGAAACGGTGACAAGCAAGATGCCGGCGAGTGGCGCAAGCCCCAGCCGATCGCCGGCCAGCTCGGCGGCCAACGGCACCACGAGCAAGACCGACACCGCGCGCACCACCGGATAGACGATGCCGAAGCCGCCGAGCGCGTAGGCGCGCAGCAGCGCCGCGACGGTGACGATATTCATCAGCGTCGATGCGGCGATCCAGAGCCATGATGCCTGAACCGGCAGGCCGGTCCAGAGAAGCCCCGGCACGACGAGGATCGCGCTGACGAGCATTTGCGCCGCCATCGCCTCCGTCGGGCGCGTGCTCGCCTTGACGGCGGCGTTCCATCCGGCATGCAGCACGGCGCTCAGCAGAGCGGCGGCGAAATGCGCTGCCTCCATCGGATCAAGCGAGCTTGCGATAGTAGACGCTGGTGCTGCAGAGACCACCGCGCGGCCACAGCGCGTAGTCGGGGATGATCCCGGCCAAGGTCCAACCCAGCCTTGCGTAGAGGCGCTCGGCATCGCCGCTCGCGGTGTCGAGAACCAACAGCGACTTGCCGGACCGGCGGGCTTCAGCCTCGGCGGCGCGCATCAGCGCGGCCCCGATACCACGGCGGCGCGCGCTTCGGTGCACCAACATCTTGGAGATGTCGGCGCGATGGGGCTGGTTCTCGGGTTGGTCGAGCACGAGCTGGACGGTGCCGACGATGCCGGTTTCATCCTCGGCGACCAGCAAGGCGCGCGCGCCGCTCTCGATGTCACGGGCAACGCGCCGCCAGAACGCCAGCGCCTTGGGCAGCGACAGCGGATGCATGAAGCTCACCGATGCGCCGCCTTCGACGCAGTCGATCAGCACCAAGGCGAGCTCCTGCATCTCGGCATCACTCAAACCGGTCAGGCGCCGGACGGGATGGCGGTCGCGTTCCGGGCCGTTCATCGCGCCGTCTCGGGTTGGCTCACGATGACGACGGCGTAACGCGCGATCTTGCTTGTGCGATTGTGGAAGGCGGTGGGTCGATCGAGAACGAAGGCAAGGCAGTCGCCGGTGTCGAGACGATGGCAATCGTCACCCACCGTCACCTCGATCGAGCCTTCAAGCACCCACACTTGCTGGTGCACCCGCACGTCGCGCGCGCCGGTGTCGAAGGCCACCAGAGCACCCGGCGGAAACTCGACCTCGGCGATCTGGATCGGCGAGGCAAAGCCGCTTGGCGTGACGTTGCGCCGGACATAGCCCGAAGCGGGATCGCGCCACCGCAGCTGATCGGCGCGGCGGGCCACCGGCTGGGGGTTCGGGCCGGGCGCGTCGAACAGGGTCGCCAGCGGCACGTTGAGACCCGTCGCGAGCCGCTCCAAGAGCACGGCGGTGGGGCTGCTCTCGCCGCGCTCGATCAACGAGATCATCGAGCGGCTGACACCGCTGCGCTCGGCCAACGCCTCCAGCGTCAGCCCGCGCAAGGCGCGCAAGGCGCGTACCCGCTCGGCGATCCGCCGGTTGAGATCACGTTCGAGCGCATCCTTCATATTGGAATTTATTCCATTATATTCGATATCTTGTCAAACCCGGTCATGGAGGGCAGAGGCAGGCGCCTGTCGGCTAGGAGGTTCGGCCGCCCGTCAATTAAATATTATGTCCCTGTAACCTGCCTGTAACCTGCTTCGATCGGGACTCCGCTTTACGGCAACGCGGAGGTTGCCGCTTAATTACCGCGCATTTGCTCGGATCATGTCGGCGAGATGTCGCCATGGTCAGCTCATGATAGAACTCTCGTCCGCGTCCAATTATGTATTGTGTCCCCTCAATAAAATAAGTGTCCCCTCAATAAGTCCGCAATAAGACGCGCTGGCGAAGCTGTTCTCGGGGTTGCGGTCCGACGCCAATCCGACGGTCAGCGCCGCTCCGCGCGACGATGAACGGAATGTCGGCGCGGCGCAGGCCAATATCGGCCAGCGTGCGCTCGTCGACGGCATAGAGCTCGGCGGCGACGCGCTCGCGGCGGCGCCAGGCCACGAAGCGGTCGATCGGCGATCGCGCCGGCGCCAAGAAGCGGGCGGCAAGAAACCGCCCTACTCGAGTCAGTGCGGCGCCAAGCGCCGCAGCGCACGCCGTCCGGGCACGACGCAACAGCGCATCGAAGTCGGGCTCGGCTAGCCGCGCGGGATGGATTCGCGACGAGAGCGGATCAAGCGTCGCACCAGCTGACTCGGATTCGACGAATCCCTCGGCAAAGCGATTATGCATCGGAATGCGGGACATGGCGGATCTCTCGGGTGCTGCGCTGCTCACGGATTCCGTGCGGACGACGTGGTGGGCGATTGCCCAGGCGACCTCTTCGGCATGCGTCGAAATCATGAAATGGGCCGCTCCGGCGATGGTGACGGCCGAGGCCTTGTTTATGCACTCGCCCAGGAGCTCGTTCGCGCGCCGTACCGCCGGGTGGCTCGCCCCGCCCCATAAGACAAGCGTCGGGACATCGATGGTCGCGAGCGAAGCGGGCGTCATCTCGAAGCCATAGGCGCCTGCCCAATCCAGGATGTTGACCGCCGTCGTTGCAACGGCATAGCTGCGCACCCGTTGCGGCCAAGCGGCGAAAGTGCCCGCGCCGCCATAGAAGTCGATCATCGCCGCGATCGCTTCCCGCTCGCCGGCGTGGAACGCGGCGAAATAGGCAGAGGTCATCGCCCGGAATGCACGGTAGTGCTGGTGCTCGCCGCCATACCGCAAGAGCTCCGCCGCAGGCGCCTCGATGATCGTCAGGCTGAGCAGCGGCACCCGATTCCTGAGGGCGACGGCGAGCGCAACCAGGCCGCCGAACGAATGACCGACGAGATGCACGGCGCAGGACGCGCGGCGAATGACCGCTTCAAGCATCTCGGCTTCGTGAGCAATATCAGTATCGAAGATGGCGCGGCGTTCCGCTGTGCCGCCATAGCCGAGCAGGCTTGTCGTGACGCAGCGGAAGCCGTTCTCCCACTGCGCGATGATGGATCGCCAGGCGGCACCGGTGCTGCATGATCCAGGCACGAGCACGATTGTCGGACCGTCGCCGCTCTCGTCGTATTCGATGCTTCCGCGCCCGCCTTCGATCATGGCGATGGAGTTCCTTGAAAAATGGACTGCGCTCGTCGAGCGGTCGGTGCTCTGGCACCACTGGAAGCCATCGAGCACCGTGGCCGCCGTCACG
>WNFC01031100.1_pt1 | contig 14816 bp, 19 predicted proteins | sample 5400541 | NCBI WGS metagenome assembly WNFC01 (sample SAMN13153342, study PRJNA577476) | soil metagenome | isolation source: 120 cm saprolite under Douglas fir tree site 2 hole 2 replicate 1 | place: USA:California | collected 2015-04-18
TGCCAGTGATGTCCGTATCGTCAAGAAGGACCCTATCGATTATTTACGAGGCGTTTTTTTTTTTTTGGCGAAGGGGGTTGTTGGGTTGCTCGCGCTCAGCAAGACAGCTCGAAGAAAGAGAAAGGGCCCGCGAAAAAGGAGGGGACTCACTTGCTCCAGTGCGGACGCAGGACGGGCGGGACGTCGAGGTAGTTGACCGTGCGCTTGCTGCCCTGCAGGACGGTGACGACGTCAAAGGCGTCTCGGTGCTTGTTGAAGAAGCACTCGGGCCGGCCGAGGTACGCGGCGACCTTTTGCGCGTGTTGCTCGCCGGGGAACACGAAGAGCTTGAAGCGGGCGTCGGACGGCGCGAGGTCCTGGATGTTCACCTCGCGTGCGTCGGCCGCGCGCACGAGCGTGTGGGGCAGCAGGCGTTGGCCGATGATGAGGTTCGGCGCTGCGGCCTGGTGGGTCGGCTCGACTGCCACGGAAGGCGCATAGTGTACGCCGACGCCGGACGAGAAGTTACCGTAGTTCTGGAAAGCTCTAAATTGTTGGTCAGTTAGGACTTGGCGGCCGGTCGGTCGTGGGAAAAGCCAGCTGACCCTATGAATTCCTCATGTGTTGGACCGTGCCCTTCGCTATCTCCGCGAAGCTTCTCGGAGAATAGAGCAGAGAACGTCTTGTCAAAAGAAATCAAGTCTTGGGCGTATGTCTGGCGTTCAAGTTCGTACTAGATGCCCAGATCTCAGGGTCAGGGAGGGAAAGGCAGGGACAACATGTAACACACCGTCTTGAGAAGCGAGATATCTGCCCAGCCTCGTAGAACATATGCCAATTTCCATGCTGAGAGTGAGAGATGTGCGATTAGTGACGTGATGGATGGGGGGGATCCGCGGAGCGAACCTAGGTTATGCGTGTCGTTCATGCTGGCATTCATACCCTGTCCGGCTTTCGGCGAATGCGTGTGGCAAGCATCACCAGCAATGAAAATTCGCTCATTCGCGGTGAATCTCGAAGCGACACGTTGCCCGACTAATGAATGGTGGGACGTTGAGAGCTTCGCTGCCGAGGCCAGGACTGCGGCACCTACTCTGATAGATCGTCCACCACTCAATCTTATCTGGCGCGGCATCAATCGTATATGGCCTGAACGTCTTCTTGGCAACTTCTAACAGACGTTCTGGGCCGTATCTGCCAAGATCGACGCGACCCGTCTCAGGATCGACGGCATCTGTGTCGGAAAGTTGAATGTAAACCCGAATCTTATCGCCCTCCCGTGGAATAATCATGCAAGAGCCATTTACAGAGTGGATCGCGGATTTATTTCGCGTATCTGGAAAGTTGGTGTTTTCCGATGGGACGATATCAACGACCCCCCAAAGGAAGTCTTCGGTTTTATCAGAATTGTGAACGGGCTTGGGTTGTATATCGCGCACCGGTTTGCTCGCCCTCCATGGCAATGCCAAGCGTCTTCCGCACCCATGAATGCGCACCATCCGTGCCAACCACAAACTTTGCGCGTACGGTTTCCGTATCATAACCCGATTCCTTGTTCAGGTGCCTCAGCACGACCTGTAAGTGAGGCGGAAAATGAGTTCCTCCTCAGGGAACAATTCGGAAAAACTGCGCACTTTAACAGGGTATGCACATGGGTCGGCGAGTTCTTCCTGATCCTCAGACAATCGGAGAGAGATAGGAACGACTGGACGGTCGACTTCGAGGCCCTCCTTCCTCATGGAGTCCAAAAAAAGATTCTCTATCTCCCCTTGGTGCAAGGTGACCTCGTACGGATAGCGTGCTGTCGGTGCTGTCACGTCGGGCACGCGCCCTATGCACTGAAAAGGATGCCAAGTGAGCACGATAGAGTTTTGGGGACACTCGGAAAACCCAAACCTCGATTCCGTTTGGGCCAGGATTGTAGAAGGCCTACAAAGGGTCATGGTCAGAACAACAAGACGTGAGCGCAATGAGTGTTCCAACTGACTGCCATGACCATGATCGCCGCTTGACTGAGAAGCCGGTCAGCAAGGCCATAACTCTATGTCGACAAGGTATGCTGTGTGAGCACGACTTTGCGGAAGGGAGCACTAGACGTGCCTGCAGTACTTCGATGGTTCGTGGTTGGATGCCGTCTGCCTGCCCGGCAGCAACCTTGGATGGCCTAGATGGGGAACGTCAGTTACGAGTATTGAGACCATCGAATGGCGCGCACCGTTTGTCTATGATCCGGACGTTGACCCCGGCACGAGCAAGCGCATTTGCGCACATAAGCCCTGCGGGGCCAGCGCCCACTATGAGGACGTCGACATAAGACGGAGCTGGTGACATGGTAAGTTGCAAGAGGAATGGGGATAGGCCAAGTGGAAATGGGGCAGGGTAATATACGGAGATGGAAGGAAGCACGTACATAATACAGGGGACCAGGAGTCATCGTTCAAACTCGGAATTCAGTTAACCGGACGGACCATCTTTTCTCCCGCCATGCGACTTAACCCACACTTTCAAATCAATCACTCACACGAACCCGTGCTCGGGCGCCTTTGTACCGCGTATCAACTAACTCGTTAGAGTACCTCGTACAATTACTTGACAAGATAGAGCAGGAATGAGTACAGAGGGTATTGGTCACGGGAACGACCTGACAGCCCGCCACCTACTACCGGTGTGGCGCTACACCTCATCGTGGTCGCGGTCGTGGAAGTGGAGGACGTTTTGTACAAGACGAGTGTCGCGGCAGCCTTCTTTGGTCATCAGGATCTCTCGGACCTACAGAGCCGAGGCACGCGGAGTAAGTATGCTTCTTCGAAGCAACAACTTTGAACTTAGCGCGACTTGCCTCTGGTGGTGGATTCAGCCCAAGGGCTGCTGCGCGCTCCCAACGTTCTAATCGTGTCACACCGACACACGGACCGTATTCATACGACCTAGATAACATTTGTATAGCGGTGTCTTCGATTCAGTCCGGAAACGGAGGCGAGAGATGCCAGCTACGTACAGGTCGAAGATGCGTAGGATGTGGTCCACTGGTGTCTTCTTCTCCGCGTGAACTGTACCCGAGATACGCCCTCGCTTAGCTAAAAATAATATGGATAACAGAGGCGGGACGACAAACGAGGTTGAAGGTTTCCCATCTTTGCCCGGGCCAGACCAAACGCCTTGTTCCACCGCGGGTCCTCGGTGTCCAACGTCTCGCGCTCCGACACGTCTGTCGTTTCATCCGACTGTTCTCGCTCAGGCTCCGGGTCAGGTTCGTATTTGCGCTTCCCGCCCACGCGAATGGGTGTAATCACGGGGGGTTCGGCGGACGAAGCTGCTCCGGCCTTGCCCTTGAGGGCGTCTTTGACACCGGCGCTGCCGCTACGCTTGGCAGAGGAAAAGGATAACGTGCCCTGTCTTAAGCCACCAGAGCTCGTTGAGCGTTGTGCCTTGGTGGAGCTGGATCTCTGTGGGGCCATGATAGTCGTGGTCGAAAGTAGAGTAGGGAGATGGTTGAATTTCCCAGAAAGAGGTTTGCTGTCTGTCACGCTTCGATTGTGATGTAAGCAATCAAATAATAATTTTAAGGCCGACTAGCTCAGTTGGTTAGAGCGTCGTGCTAATAACGCGAAGGTCTTGGGTTCGATCCCCACGTTGGCCATTTAAATTTTTTTTCTGTCATGGTACCGTACCGCCCGTCGTAACGGACACTGATGAACCTCTCTGTTTGCGCTCTCACGGTCGCCTTGGCCACCTAGTCACCCAATGGATATTGCTTGCGCTTGCCACTGCGCCTGGAATGCGCTGCAAGTTTCTTTTACTAGACTCTATCTCCTTGTCATCCCCTTCCTTTACACTTTCTTCCAATCCGAGCGAATTTCAGCATTCATGGATCAAAGTCAACTTTTTTACACCACACTTTTCGCACTCGTTATAGGGCTAGCAATAGTAAGTCCTACTACGAATGAGGGAAGAACCCAGCATGGACGTGATGAACACCAGTATCATCCTTGTTCTTAGAGCCGTGGGCCGTCACTCTGACGTGCGCCGAGGCGAAGACGAACATTCATGGCCACGAACTCTATTGTGTCGCCGTTCTGATCCATTCGTGTTCCCGTGCAAACGGGGCTTGCGACTTTCCAACTGATATATGTGTACTCATGTGCCGCTCTCAGACATACCTCGCACTCCTCGCATGGACACCCCTGCCGCTCTACGAGCTACAATCAGAAAAGCAGTATCGCGCACCCAAAGACCCAAAGACACCCCGCTCACTCCCATCCATCCACGAGGCGGCCTCGTTAGATCTTAGCATCGTCATACCCGCCTACAACGAGACCCAGCGTCTGCCCTCGATGCTCTCCTCCACCCTCGAGCACCTCGCGTCCTTCCCAAAACGCACCTTCGAGATCCTCATCGTCGACGACGGCTCCTCCGACGGCACCGCAGTAATGGCACTCGAGCTCGCGGCCGAACACTACGCCGAGGCGGACGTCCGCGTTGTGCAGCTCGAGCGCAATCGCGGGAAGGGCGGCGCGGTGCGACACGGTATGTTGCACGCGCGCGGAAGGCGGCTCCTCATGGCCGACGCGGACGGCGCGAGCCGCTTCGCGGACGTCGAGCTGCTCCTTGACGCGCTCGATGTGCTCGCTCCCGCGGAGAGCGACGTGGCAGGAGTCGCGATCGGGAGCCGCGCGCACCTCGTCAATACCGAAGCGGTCGTCAAGGTGCGGTCTTTCTTTGCCGTCGATGTCGACGGGGCCATCTGATGTGAGACGATTCGCAACTTTTGTGATGACGATGACGATAGCGGTCGCCCCTGCGCAACTTCCTCATGTATGGCTTGCACACCGTCCTGCGCATCGCGGGCGTCGGGCACGTACGCGACACGCAGTGCGGGTTCAAGCTGTTTTCGCGCGCGGCGGCGCGCGCGCTGTTCCCGCGACAGCACATCGCGACGTGGATATTCGACGTCGAGCTGCTGCTGCTCGCCAAGACGCTGCACATCCCTGTTGTGGAGGTGCCCGTGACGTGGCACGAGGTCGCGGGGAGCAAGCTGAGTGTCGTGAGGGATTCCCTGCAGATGCTGCGCGATTTATGGGTGCTCCGGGCGAACCAGCTGCTTGGGCGGTGGAGCACGAGGGAATGTGACTGTGGGAAACTCAAGGCGGAATGAGGTGCATACGTTTATCGCGCCGCGTTTGAAGCCTTGCTGTGTCTATTTATTGTATTCCTGGTCTGCTAATTGCCAGGTAATGTTCAGTGGGTCCTCAATCGCGAAAACGGTTCTTTGGAGAGCCCAATAGATGGCCGGTCTACCGCGAATTGAAACTGCTTGTATGTGAAGCTTGCTGTCGCGTCCAAGGTGACTTTGAAAGAGCTGTGTTTACAGCATCGGGGTGATTTGGCACTTGGGGTACTGCCTGGCATCGCTGTTTGCCTTTGGAGGCCAATTCCGGCTCTTCGGGGCTATCTATGGTGGTAATGAATCTGGAATCTGTGAAAGCGACCTGCCTTTTTAGTTCTCCTGCACTCGTCCTCTCGCTCATTGTGGTATTATTGGCTGATCGAAACTCCATCTAAACCCCAGCTTCCATATTGATGTAGGTGCCACTGGCATGTGTCTCTGGCAGGCGTTCGATGTACAGAACACCCTCTCCTTCAATTGGAACCTTTTCATTCGGCTGTAGTTGCTATCTGCGAGTTGGACATTCCCGTCTAGTCTGCTTGTCAATTGTGATGCTTAAAACCCAGTTTCCTGGTGGATGTGGATTGGCTCGTGGCGCGTCTGGAGGAGACCAGTGCATCTGCATCATGTATGCTCCGCCGCTGTACTCCCGTAGCCCTCCTTGCACTTTCCCCTCCGGACGGGTATCCTCAAGCTACGGGCCAATTTTCAACTCCGCCAGGCCACCATTGGGTGCTCGGTGCTCGGTGCATAACTGTAAGTGTGAAGGTCAGTAAGGGTACACCATGCTTAAACCGTGCGTAAGAGAATATACCACCCCGCTCCAGGCCAGAGACCCTGCCACACGAACAGCCCGAGATCACAGTGCCGCATATAAGAGCATACCAGTAGCCTGAGGATGGACCCTTTCCCCTTCCTAGCGAATCCAGAGAACCCCATCAAAACTTCAAGTCATGGCCAATAAATGCATCTATTCAAACTCTGACATTGCAGGAATAGGGGTCAGTCTGCGATTCACAATCGACTCTACTCGAACTATTGGCTGACCACCTCCCACTGGCAGACGCGCATCAATTTCTACGTCACGATACTCCTTTCCGCCCTCGCACCAGAGCGCAGATATACGAACGAACTCATGGATGGTCTATTCAAGAATTCCATCATATATGGTCTCGGCCTCGTCATGACCGCCGTTATCCAGACCCTGCAGGAGCAGTTGGACCTGTATCATGCCATATTCGTGATGCAAATCATATTCTCCCTAAATTTCGTCTATGCGTTCAGTATGCTTTGCTTCTACTCAACTTTCATTCTCAAGACACTGACGGTGTGTGAGCGTAGGTCAGAGAAGATTTATCCTGTCTTCCATCGACGACTTTAGCATGGAGATATTTATCGCCGCTCAGACGTTCTCCACCGTGGTGTTCACCGTCTGGCTGCTGTATGTATGGATCAAAGCCAGCAACTTTGGATCGCAGCCAGAATGCAACCACCTCGTCAAATACGTCCTGTTTTTTGTCAGCGTCAGGGCAACCGCGACCTGGCTGCGAGTCCTGTTCTTTATCAACCTTATTTCGAGCTCTTGCGTGTTGCTGTTCACCTTTGCTGCCATTTTCATGGTGTATTTGCACAAGGGTATTCACGGGACGCTACGAGCCATCGTAATGAGCAGCCGCATTGCCAGTAACGCCGAAGGACTAGAAGAGCGTATAAGGCGCACGTTTGGGAAGATTTTTACTGTGGTGTAAAGTCCCTCAAATCATATCTCTAATTTATGAAGTTTTTTGATCTTCACCCTCAGATCGGCAGTGTATGGCGTCGTGACCGTCGAGTTGATCGTGCGTGGCGTGTCCGAGTCCATCCTCCCAAAAAAAAACGCGTACTCAGGCATTTATTCTCCAGGTCCAGCGCAATCGCCCGAACATCCAACCTGGCGAGGATCTCTGGGGTTTTGGACAAATAATCGCTCTGATCTTGCTATGCGGAAGCGTCGTTGATGTCGTGGTGGCAATTCGTCGACGACACAGGAGGGACTCGGAAGGAATTGCTTCCGAAGAGGTAGTCCCTAAGTCGGAGGTATGATCCTATCTCACCAATCAACTTATACGGAGCCACTGGTCGTGATATCGGCTCAGGCCGCAGACCCACTGGCACTGGCACCTACCTCGTACTGCGCATTTGACATTATGGCTTATCAAACACTGTACTGCGCTCGGACCCAGGTTGTGTCGGTATTCTGTATATCTCCACACTTACAGGGATGGCTAATCACCACCTTTCAACTGTCAAGTCCACTCTTATGCATCCGACGGCGACGACGCCTCCTTATTTATGTTTGCCCATGCCTCGGAATGACCCGAACCGAATTTGGCATTTTGTGGGCCCATGTTCTTGCCCGTCTTGAGTTTGCCCCTCCGTTGAGCTCTTCGAATCCTCGAACCCCATGATATGATAGGTTTCCCCTGATCGAAGCCCTTGGCGGGGGGCGGATCAACGAATGCCGTGTTGGGGCCCGCACGTAATTATGGATTCTGTCGGGGCCGGTTACATTTGATGGAGCTGCCCCGCAGAAGCGGGATGACTACACTCTAGTCATTTCCGAGTCCTCACGCCCGGGGCTGGAGAAGAATCGCTCCTTTTTTTCGGAAACTGAATTCCGGCGGGGCGTGTGAAGCCGAAACCTCACGATTCGCGACTGTTGTGAAAGGTAAAAGGGACACTGCAAAGTGGCCTACTAGTAGACACTCGCGTCCAGCCCCCAATCAACTTGCCTGCTTCATTCTTCTACACCACAAAGCATGGAGACTTTCCGGAAACCACTCCGAGTCCGCGTCCCTGACTGTGGTTTTGCTGTGCAAGGATGGCTGCCTTCATGTCGGCCAAACTGGGAACGATCAAAACGCGATCTAAGATACCTCCGTCGTTAATTTTAGCGATCGCGCACGGGATATTTATGTGGATGTTCAACTAAACGTTCAACGTTCAAATGGCGTGCGCACATGTTGTGCAATGTGCAAGAAAAATGATCGAATGAATGATCGCCGATTGCGCAACAATTCTGTCCGTCCGTGGCGACGAGACGGTCGGCGAAAACGCTAAATACGGCAAGGACTCGGACCCCTCGCACGTCCATTTGGTTTGCAATATGCCTAAAACCGGCTGCGGTGCGGTGAGTGCCAGGGATTCATCGTTGCTTGTACACGTACTGTACATGGTGTCCTGGCGGGGGAACGAACAGCTGCTCGGCATGGCGGCCTCGTGTCCGACCGTGCACAGGATGGCTTGCCTACTTTGTGCGTTCGCAAGGCGCGCAGCATTGCCTTGCGCCACTTGACGCATGGATTACTCGAGGTGTCAAGCCAGAGGCCGTGCTATGCGAGCACCCCAGGACCCCACTTTTTCATTAAAGAACGTCCTAGGATAATCGGATCGCCCACCTGCCTTGTCTCTAAAGCATTGCCGCAAGCCAGCTCCCTTTCCCGTGAAGAATCCGACGTTTTACCCATTCACAAGGAACGATATCGACGAATTGGGTGGCATGGCTGATCAGTGCATGAATTCGAACCCTGATATAGCAGGAATAGGGGTCAGTCAGCTTGCGCCCATCTCTATACGGCTTATTTGCAGTGGCTAACCTGACCACCTTCCTAGACCCGCATCAACCTCTACGTGACGATACTCCTCACCGCCTTTACACCAGAGGATGAACATACGAGGGAACTTTTGGATGGTCTATACAAGAGTTCCATCCTGTATGGTCTCAGCCTCGTCATGACCGTTGTCATCCAGACCCTACAGGAGCAGTTGGACCTGTATCACGCCATATTCGTAATGCAAATCATATTCTCCCTCGATTTCGTCTATGCATACGGTGCGGTTTGCGTCCCATTTGACTATCATGCTCGAAAGGCTAACGGGGTTGGGGCATAGGCCAGAGGAGGTTCATTCGTTCTTCGGGGCGTGACTTCCGCATGAAGATCTTCATCACGATCCAGACGTTCTCTACCGTGGTGTTCACTGTCTGGTTGCTGTACGTATGGATCAAAGACAGCAACTTTGGATCGCAACCACAGTGCAATCACCTCGTCAAATACGTCCTCTTATTTGCCGACGTCAAGGTGACCATGACCTGGCTAAGGGTCCTGTTCATCATCTACCTCGTCATCAACGCCTGCACGCTGTTGTTCAGATTTGGCGTCATTCTCTCCGTCTATATGGAAAATCTGCGCAACGATTTCCACGACAAAGTACGAAACGTCGTAACCCGTCCTGGCGCAGAACGGGTTGAACAACCAGAACAAGAAAACGTTCGTCAAGAAACGAACCCCGAGAGAAGGGTGCGGGCATATGTGAACCTTTCCGTGGTGTATGTTCATCGAATGAAGTCTCCTGCTTCTTTTTCAAACTTTTTGCTTATCAGATCGGCGGTGTATGGTGTCGCGACGCTCGAGTTGATTGTGCGTACCATTCTCGTTGTCAAAGAAAGCATGCTGACGGAGACTCCAGGTCAAGCGCAATCGCCCGAACATTCAGCCTGGCGAAGACGCGTGGGGTTTTGGGCAAATCATCGCCATAGTCTTGATTTTCGGGAGTGTCATTGACATAGTGGTGACTATTCGTGAGTGGTGCACAAGGCGGGCTGAAGGACCTTCTTCCGAAGAAGGAACCAAGTTGTCCCCGAGGGTGTGATGGCATCGCAGACCGTCAGCTCCGAGACGGTTGCCCACACTCGATCAATACACATACTTCACTAGGTTTTATCCTCGTCGTTACATTGTCTCTCACTGCGTTGCGTGTGATGTATTTTTATTGGTTTTGCATTAAAAGTGTTTTTGAGCGGAATGCGCAACTCGTGCAACCGTTGGGTGTTCTTCTGTCACCCTGGTACTATAACATACTACGCCCAAAAATTATCAATTAACTCCTTATGGCCTTATGTATCAACGAAAATTTTGCGGCTGTTAGGACGTTAGGACCGATGGGTCGGGCGGGTCCTACATACTGCTGCAGGTTGTGAGGCCTGAGGCCTGAGGAGCCAAGAGAGAGAGTATAGAAAAGATGATTATGATTTGTCATTGTGAGGGAGGGCGAGACGCCGGGAGCGAATGAGATCTGTCGGTTGTGCACTACTCTACTGTACTTTGGTTAACAGCTTTAAGAGGACCGCGACGGCGTCACTCTTGATTTTATCCTTATTTTTCTCATCTTTTACTCTACGCCCTCTAATCCTTCTCTACTCTCATCCCCCACCCCTCACAGATGCCCACCGTCGCAGTTGCACCATCCTCACCACCAACACCCTCCAGTCAGCACCTCTGTCCCCGTTCTTGCATCCTTGCTCATCCTTCCACGCAGCCTTACACAACAAGCCCTCAAATCCCTTGGATGCCATGTCCGTCGCAGAGATAAAGGAACAAGCAAAACAGCAAGTGCAACGCGGAAGTCGTGGCGTGTCTGCGATTTCTCTTATTCACTCCGCTAAGGGTCAGGTCTCCCTTGCTCAATCGCGCGAAGGTGCCGGAGACCTCAAGGGTGCTCTCAGCGCCTTTACAAAGGCCGCAAGTCTTACCCGGGTTTTCATGGATAGCGCAGAGTTCAAGGCGGAGAATCTTCCCGGGAAACGAGGCGTTCTCTGGAAGGAATTCACCGAATTCCAGCAGGTGAGTGGCACCCCATGGTTTTTACACCCTCCGTCATCTTCTTGATGCTCTTTAGCGAGAGGGCAGCGACCTTACGCAGCGTGCACACGTCATAGAAGATAAATTGATTCAAGTCGAGAGATCCGCTACCTCGCAGTAGGTCTGCTTTCCATCTCCAACCACGTATATCTTCTTTACATGTGCTTGCCAGACTCAACGGCCACCGCTCGCCACCATCAGAAAATGGGGTAGCAAAACTGTCGGGAGGGAGCATTGCAGACCGAATGCGATCGTTACAGGACGCGGGCTTGTCGGTGAGCACCAACAAACGCGTCTCCAGGGAGCTCCCCTCCACCCCGGCGGTGCCGCTTTCGCCGACAACCACGTCCTCGGATGGCACACGGACAATCAGAAACTCCCTACAGTCACTTTCTTTGTTATCGCCTCCCATCAGCCACAGCGCGTCAGCGTCATCAAAGATATCGAACCCGACCCCTCCGGCCCACTCCTTTGTCTCCCCTTCCGCTCTTGGTCCTCCATCACCAACGTCCTCGACCTCTTCATCACCGCGCACATCTTTTCTCACACCCGTAGAGTTCTCCCAAACGTTTCCTTCCATCGATGAGCTCGAAGAGATCGATAGTCGACGAGCCAACTCCGGTGCCGACTCGCGTACAGACAGCTCGAGCGGCCAAGCCTCTCAGCGGCCCAATAGTACCCATCAGGCTAACGACAGTTCTCCTAGCCCAGGTGCCAAGTCCTTCCCCGTCCTCCCCGTCGACCTCGGTCCACGTCCATCAAGCACACCCATCACCCCCGTCGTTGACCATTTCGCGAGTCGGCCCGCGTCGCCCGTAAAGCGGCCACTCGGCATTCGCAGTTCTGGCTCGCCACTTGTCCCTCCCGCCGAGCTCCCTGTTAAAAGCTTGGCAGGACCACGATTATGAACACATTCGGGGCGATGCCGTTGTATGTATCGAGCCGTCTGTGCTTCTCCGTGAAAAGTGAGTCCCTCTTCCCCATGCGCCATTCCTCGTGACCCGGTATGTTAATGATGTCGTGCGCACGTTCGTAGTGTATCTGGCGAGACGATCGAGGACTCGCTCTCCGTCGCGCCGCGCCACGAATGGGTCTTATTTTGTAACCGCGACAAGTTTGACATCATAGCCATCTATGACGAAGCCTCCGAGACGCCGGGGCCGCCGGATGCGCCCATCGCCAGACTTATATCCGCAATATACGAGACTGCATTCCGCAAGATCCTCAAACGCGTGCCTGTGCTACTCATCGGCGGCCTGGAAGCGTGGAAGCGTGAATTTGGGGCCCAAGAGCTTTATGTAGAGGAGATCGCTGTTCCCGTACCGTTGTCCATACCCTTGGCACAGCCCGCTACGGAGGTGTACGTGCCCCCGTCACCACACCCTCCAGCGTCCCAGCTTTCCCAAGTGCCACGTACCTCGCCGCCAGCTATCCCTATATCGAGTCCCAAGCCGGACCAGTCTTTCAGGGCTCTACCACCGGTACCGCGTAGTCCATTGCCCAATCGGACGAGGGCAGTGACTGAGTCGGTGCCCGAGGCTTGCCCACCGCCTCCATCCGACAACAATCCTCGCCACGCTTTTGATCAAGGTCCCGCCTCGCCACGGTACGGTTTTTCATAGAGCACTTCGTGCGAGTACACTGACTGCGTTCTTCGTAGCCATGCCGAATCTGGTGATATCCCCTCGGAATCTGTCCGTCGTATCCAACGCAAGCCTACCATGACCCATCTACCCTCTGTTTCGTCAGCAAATCCGTTCCCTCGTACCATTTCTGATGGGGTACGTTGTTTTCTTCCCGCTTGCGGATTTGTCCATGTCCCCATGCTCACGAGCCATTCAGCTCTCCTCCCCCACGATACCACAAACGATGACCAATGGACCCATACAATACCCCCAGATCGCACGCACCGTCGTTTCACACAACACTGGCTCCTCCTCTTTCAACGGCACCGCAGGCGGCTATGGCATCGTCTCACCACCCCAAGCGTCCCTCCATCCAGTGTCGCTCTCACGCCGGCGTTCAGAGTATCACGACCAGTCGCAGGAGGCACTCGCGCTCACGGGCGCAGGTTTCGCCGCCCGCGCACCCATCGACTACCCTGACCTCTCGGCGCAGCACATTCTTCGCCCTCCACCGGCTGCAGCGGCCCCGAAAGAACGCCCGCGAACGCATGCCCATTCGTTCTCTGTGCCGGTGGTGGGTCCACCGCCACCAACGATCCCGTCAGAATACCCAGTGACATACTGGGCGGACGTGCAGATCGGTACAATGGGCCTGAAGAATTTGGGGAACACGTGCTATATGAACTCCACCATTCAGTGCTTGAGCGCCACAGTGCCTTTTGCGCGGTTCTTTACTGGTGAGTCATCGCCTTCTTTGCCTGATTGGATAAGGCACGGAGCGCTCACATCATTGTCTTCTTCTCCCAGATGGTCGGTGGAAGAGCGCTGTTAATATGATAAACCCGTTAGGGACCAAGGGCAATCTTGTCCGCGCTTTTTCGAGCATCTTGCATGCTCTCTGGCATGGAGAGATGCCGTATATCTCGCCCTTCGAATTCCGCGTATGTACAGCCCCATTTGTCCTTCCAGCTTCGCGGGCTGATCTATTGACCCTGATATATTAGCGGTCTATCTGCCAGCATGCCGCGCAATTCGGTGGATCAGAGCAGCACGATTCGCAAGAGTTTCTGAGCTTCTTGCTGGATGGGCTGCACGAGGACTTGAACCGTATCCTCAACAAGCCGACGCATGAGGTGACGCCTTCTCGGGAAGAGGAACTCGAGAAGCTTCCGCAGCAGATCGCGAGCGAGCAGGAGTGGAAGATCTATCGCCAGCGGAACGATAGCATCGTCGTAGACTTTTTCCAAGGACAGTTCCGGAACAAGCTAGAGTGCCTGACTTGTCACAAGGCGAGTCGCGTTAAACAACCTCAATGACTACTATGCAGCTAACGAAGGTCTCGTTGTAGACGTCGACGACGTATAATAGCTTCATGTATTTGTCCTTGCCGATACCAACGACCAAGAACAGCAAGGTTGACATACAACATTGCCTCGACGCGTTTGTCAAGACGGAAGTCATGGAAAAGGCAGATGCATGGTACGTCGTTTCATGCCGCTTTCTTTCCACCATGGGCCCCTGTTAAGGACCGCTCTCCCAAAAAAACAAACTTCGCACGCCGATGACCCAGGAACTGCCCGCGGTGCAAAACGCTACGCAAAGCGACCAAGACGCTCTCGCTTTCTCGACTGCCGCCCGTGCTGCTCATCCACCTCAAGCGCTTCTCGTTCAAAGGCCCGTTCACCGACAAGATCGAAAAGCACGTCGACTTCCCGCTGAAGGGCTTGGACCTCACCAACTACATGCCGCCGCCGCTCCCGCCCGGCGTCGACCGCGCCGGCACGCAGACGTACCCGCCCGAGGATCCCCGTTCGCAGATACCCCCGTACCGTTACGACCTGTATGCGGTGACGAACCATGTCGGCAGCCTGAGCAGTGGACACTGTACGTCGTTTTCCGTCTCCTTGCCTGCCCGACAAAAAACTCACTGGTCACGTGATACGGTTTAGATACCGCTTTTATTGCTTCTAGAGGTGGCTGGCTATATTGCGACGACAGCCGCGTGACGCCGGCAAACGCGAAGGAAGTTGTCGTGAGTTTTCCCCTGAGCTTATTCTCCTTTGAAGTTTTCGTTTTTTAGCTGACCGCCGGCATCTGACAACTGCAGGGCAAGCCAGCATACGTCTTGTACTACAAACGGGTGAAGCCATGAGATAGCTCCGCCTGCTGCTACTTTTTTATACATTTTTTTTGCTGTCGAACTCTCCCCTTCCCTCTCTTCCCACATGTTTTGTCTGACTTTTTTGTTTTCCCCCTCTCTGCTACCCCATATGTATTTTGCACCATCTCGCACTCAAGTGTTCATGATTATTGTTACACAGGACAAAACCAATGTAATCGTACAATCCCCTCACCCCCACTACTCTA
>WNFC01011725.1_pt1 | contig 14813 bp, 11 predicted proteins | sample 5400541 | NCBI WGS metagenome assembly WNFC01 (sample SAMN13153342, study PRJNA577476) | soil metagenome | isolation source: 120 cm saprolite under Douglas fir tree site 2 hole 2 replicate 1 | place: USA:California | collected 2015-04-18
ATCAAGTATCAAGCGTCCAGCATCTGTGACTTCAAGGTTTTGCTTCCTGAAAACCCGAGCTTGATCTAGATTACTACTAGTATGCAACTGCCTGTGAACATTACCTATCGTGGGTTGGAAAAGTCAGACAAGATCGACAATCTCGTTTTGAATTATGCGGCGCGGCTGGAGAAATTTTGCGACCACATTAACCGCTGCGACGTAGCCATCGAGCAAACCAATCACACGCATCAAAAAGGAAATCCGTATCGTTGTCGCATTGATGTGACCGTGGCGCGCGGCCACGAGCTCGTCGCTGACGAAAAACAGATGGACAATGGTTCACACGAGCCACTGACCAAAGTCATCCACGACGCTTTCAAAACGATGGAACGCGAGTTGCGCCGCGTGGTGGAAAAACAGCGGCGCGAGGTGAAAACGCACGCCGATTCGCGCTCACCGAAATAGACATAGGCAGGCTGATTGATCCGATGGCCTGCAAATTCGCGCTTGCGTAGGCCCGGCGCGGGCTGGGAGAAAATTTTTTAGAGAACTCACGGTCCGGCAATCGCCTTATCCGCAGCAAAGTTCGGGTGTGCCTCGGCAGACTCAGCGGATGGGAAATCCATTTATTAATGAATTGCTCATCGGCACCGGCTCGAAGGCCCCCCCAACTTCTTCCGCGAGCGCGAGCCGGCTCGGGTTGTTCGGCGGAGACCCTGGTTTTCCAAATGGCCGCAGGCTTTTTGATGACGTGACCGACGTTTTCTTGCGAGTGGTCGCTGGCGGTATTTTTAACCCGTCGTTCAACGTCGTTCCCAACAACCACGTCGGCGATGGCGTAAATATAAACGGCGGCCCCTACCGCTCTAGCTTCCCGTATCTTAGCGATCGCCCGAGTGGCCGTGATCGGCGGCATATCGATCCCGGAGAGGCGGGCTGCACAGCAGGCGCCCCCTGTCCGCTGTAGCGCAATAATCCGCCTCTTGCCGGTCGATTAAAGCACTGTGATTTGTCCCGCCGTGACGAGCCATGATTCTGCCGGCTCGCAGTTCGCGATCACTAGGTACGGCTTAGGCTGGCGCGCCGCCCAACGCTCCGGGCAGAGGTGGGACAACATCCGGAGCCACCACGACTTGGCGCGGCGGTTTTTCCGGCGGCATTTTTTCGCCAGTCGGCGGGGGCATGCCGCCGGGAGGATTCAGCAGGTGGCCGTGCTCGACGATCTCTTTGATCTGCGAACCATCAAGCGTTTCATATTCGAGTAACGCTTTAGCGATAACATGGAGTGTGTCGCGGTTCGCAAGCAGGGTTTGCTTCGCGATTTGGTATGCTTCATCGAGAAGCCGCCGCACTTCCTGATCGATCTCTTCGGCGGTGGCTTCGCTGTAATCGCGAGCGCGTGAGATATCGCGGCCGAGGAAGACGTAGTCCTCATGCTCGCCGTATTCGACCATGCCGAGCTTCTCGCTCATTCCCCATTCGCAAACCATCTTACGCGCCATGGCCGTGGCCATCTTGATGTCGCCGGCCGCGCCGTTGGTCACATCGCCAAAAACAATTTCCTCGGCCACGCGGCCGCCCATTTTCACAGCAAGACTGGCACGCAACTCGTTCTTGCGATTGGTGTATTTGTCTTCCTCGGGCAACCACATTGTCGATCCTAACGACGGGCCGCGGGGGATGATCGTAACTTTGTGGAGTGGCTCGGTGTGCGGGAGGAGCTCGAGCAATAGCGCGTGGCCCGCTTCGTGATATGCCGTGTTCTGTTTTTCCTTTTCGCTCAGGGCGAGGCTGCGGCGCTCTTTGCCCCAGCGGACTTTGTCGCGCGCTTCTTCCAACTCTGCGAGCGTGATTCCTTTTAGTCCGCGACGCGCCGCGAGCAGTGCCGCCTCATTGATCACATTGGCCAATTCCGCGCCGGAATAACCCGGTGTCCCGCGTGCAACCACGGCAAGATCGACACCTTCAGCGAGTTTCACTTTCTTGGCGTGCACGCGCAAAATTTCTTCGCGACCTTTCACATCGGGAAGGTTGACGGTGATCTGTCGATCGAAGCGTCCGGGCCGCAAAAGCGCCGGGTCGAGAACGTCCGGGCGGTTTGTCGCCGCGATAATGATGACGCCTTCCTGCGTATCGAACCCATCCATCTCGACAAGCAATGCATTAAGCGTTTGCTCCCGTTCATCGTGACCGCCGCCGACCCCGTGACCGCGATGGCGACCGACCGCATCAATTTCGTCGATGAAAATGATGCAGGGCGCGGACTTCTTGCCTTGCTCAAACATGTCGCGTACGCGGCTTGCACCGACGCCAACAAACATCTCGACGAAATCCGATCCGCTGATCGAGAAGAACGGTACATCCGCTTCGCCGGCGATCGCGCGAGCTAACAAAGTCTTTCCAGTCCCCGGCGGTCCAACCAGCAGCACACCTTTTGGAATGCGTCCGCCAAGTTTCTGAAACTTTTTCGGGTCGCGCAAAAACTCGACCAACTCCTGCACTTCATCTTTGGCTTCTTCGACGCCAGCGACATCGCGAAAGGTGATTTTGTTTTTGTCACGCGCCAGCATGCGCGCGCGCGATTTGCCGAAATTCAGCGCACCCTTACCGGCCATGCGGATTTGCTGGCGGAAGAGAAAATAGAGCAGCGCAAGAAAGAATAAGATCGGGCCGAAACTGATAAGAGTTTGGCCGATGAGATGAGAGTCGGTCACAATAGCAGGCTGCAGGCCGGCCGCGGCTAGTTTTTCCTGGAGATTGCTGGTGAAATTGAGATAGATTGTGGTGTGAAATGGCACTTGCTGAGGGGGAGCGCCGCCGACACCTTGTTTGAGATAGGCGCCGCGAATCGTTTGGGTAGGCCGGCCTTCCTCCACTGCCAGGACGAGCGGTGAATTCTTGTCGTTCACGATTTGCTTGTTATCGAGCAGCTCGAGAAAACGATTGTAGGGGACCTCCTCATAAGTTTGGTAGCCGCCACGGTAGAAAAGCAGGGCCAGCGCGAAGAAGCCAAAGGCAATAGCAACCAAAACGACGCCGCGCCAATTAAAGGTAGGCTCGTTCCCGCGAGGCTTGTTCTCGCGTTGGGAATTGCGATCAGATTGTGGCATAAAGCGTGCGATTTACTCGCAACTGCAGGCTACCATGAACACTTTTCCAATGCAAAGAGCAGGAGCCGCGCCGATGGCAAGTGATAAGTTACGAGTGAAGAGTTTCAACTATTGAAAATCGACAACTTCACGGGTCGATATGTTCATTCATTCGCGGATCATTGCGTCGAGTATCGATTTCGGTAACGTTTTAACCCAAATACCGCAATGACTCAGCTGGTCACCACAGTCGCCGATAAAATTGACCGGGCAGTGCAAAAGGTCACGCCGTTTGCTTATCGCATTCAGCGTCGCGGCCGGCGTTGGATGCGCCGCGCGTTACGCAAACCGCGCAGCGTTTCGGAGGGGCCAAACCTGTTGCCGTTGCTCATCCAAGTGCTGGCCAGTTTTTCTAAAGCTGACGGCGTTTTGCTCGAAGAAGAGATCGACTCAAGTCTTGGATTTCTGCGTTACGATTATCCGGAAGCGGTTTATTCGGAGCTGCGTCAACTTTTCCGGCAAGCGCTTTACGAGCAGCAGGACCTCTCGGCGATGGCGCAAAAACTCAGCACGCAGTTGAGCACCGAACGAAAGATCATGCTTGGAGTGCAACTTTACGATCTCATTTCGCAGGCTGGCTTGAAGCAGGAACAGGTCGTCGCGTTCTACTCGTTCATGTCGCAGCTGGGGATGGCTGCGCAGGCGATCGACATCGTTTATCAGCTTAACGCTTCGGAAGATTCTGATCCGTCGATTTATCAGCGGGGCGCATCGCCGCTCGAATCACTTTCCTTCGGCGCAAACGGCAAGGCCGATGTCACGCTGAAAAATCTGAACGAGAACGACCGGTTGCTGGCATTTCGCTATCACGATCTGATTCTGCTGAAAAATTATAGCGGACAAAATGTGTCGGTGCGCGGCCGGCCGCTGGTGCGGGGCGGTTTTTGCCGAATTTACCCTGGTCAGCGCATTTTGGTAGGCGACCAGGTGCTCAGTTACCAGGAGCTGGCGCAGTACTTCAACGCGAAGAAAAACGTCTCGCTGCCACACATTTTCGTTCGCGTAAATAAGGATGCGGATGAAGTCGCGCTCGAGCGCGCCCGAACGCGGGAGAGTGCCCTCGAGATTGTCTTCGGATTAAAGGTGCGCGTGAAAGCATTGCGCGATGTCGATGCGGTACTCAACGGCGTGAAACTTAAGTCCGGCACACAGGCGGAGGCAACGCTCGAGGACAAAATCATTTTCCATAACCACAGCGAGATGGATTTGGTGGACCTGCGCCGCCGCGCGCGCGCCCTGGGCGGGCGGTTTCAACTCAAAGCCTCAAAGTCGGAATATCTGGTCTCGAACAATCCGAGCTTGCTCGAAGCGGACGACATTCTCCTGTCGCCGGGAACCAGCGGCGACGTGCTGCTGAAAATTTTCTGCGACTACGATAAGCGCGTTGGACAACTCGAAGTGATCGAAGCTGACCGTCCAATCATGGTTGGCAATACGATCGTGCGAACAACTGCGCCGCTCCAGGACTGCGATACCATTCGGATCGACGTCGGCCAATTTCTACGCTGCAACTTTTCCGAACGCATCGTCGAAGAAGAGCGCAACATTATCCGTTCGCTCGAGGTCAGCGAAGTCACGCACCGTTTCAGCAACGGCGAGATTGGCCTCGACGGAAATTCGTTCACAGTAAGCCGGGGGGAGCTGGTTTGCGTGATGGGCGCGAGCGGCTCCGGGAAAAGCACGTTGCTCAAAGTGCTGGCCGGGCAACTCCAACCTACGAGCGGGAACGTTTTGCTTAATGGTCAGTCGCTCTACCAAAATCTCGACAGGCTTAAGCGTTACGTCAGCTACATCCCCCAGGAGGATGCCTTCGACGAGCAGCTGACGATCGGTGAAAATCTGCAATTTGCGGCTGCCATTCGCTCCCCGCACCTTTCGCGGCGCGACCGGATGCGTCGTCTCGAGGCGAAACTGATCGAGCTAGGGTTGGGAGAGCGCCGAGACGCCGTGGTTGGCAGCGCGGTGAAAAAAACGTTGAGCGGCGGCGAACGCAACGCAAGCGCCTCAACATCGGCTTGGACATGATCGGTATGTCGGACGTCTACCTGTTCGATGAGCCGACTTCGGGTCTCTCTTCAAAAGACTCCGAGCACGTTATCGAAATCATCCGCTCGATGGCGCACAACAAAATCATCATCGTTACAATCCATCAACCGAGCTCGAAAATCTTTCAGATGTTTCACAAGGCAATCTTGCTCGACAAAGGCGGTCGGCTTGTTTTTTTCGGCACACCGTCGGACATGCTCCGTTACTTTGCCGAAGCGGAACATCAGCACCAATTCGGCGCCGAGCTGGGAGCGTGTCCGTCCTGCGGCACGACGCGGCCGGAATTTATTTTCGACGTGCTCGAAACACCGCTACGCGATTTGAGCGGCGACATCATTTACGAGGAGAACTCGCGCGGACAGTTGGTGGCAGCGCGCCGTTACTCGCCCGATTTCTGGCGCGACAAGTATGAAGCGTTTCGCTTGATTCAGGACGTCAAGCAAGTTTCGTTGCGGAAAGAGCTGGCGGCGCCGTTGCCGGTGGCGCCGGCGGAAAAGCAACGCATCCGCCTTCGTTGGCACGACGAATGGACGCAATTCCGCACACTCTTGCGGCGCGCGTTCATCAGCAAGCTCCGCAATCGCGCGAATATTTGGATCACCATGGTCGCGGCGCCGGTGTTGGCGCTCTTGATCGGCACGCTGCTGCGTTACTCGGAAAGCGGCAAATACGATTTCGCCTCGGCTTTTCATATTCCGACGTATCTTTTTCTCGGCTTGCTCGTGGCAATGTTTCTTTCGCTTACGAACAGCGCCGACGACATCATCCGCGACCGCCCAATCCTGCAGCGCGAGCGCAATCTTGATGTTCGGCTGCCGTATTACATTTGTTCCAAGGTGGTTTCACTCGCTGTCTTCGCCTTTATCCAGTGCGTGCTGTTCGTTCTGATCGGAAATTACGTCCTCGGAATTAGCGGCATGTTCTGGGTCCATCTCGGCCTTATGTTCATGACGGCACTGGGCAGTCTCGCCCTCGGACTGCTCGTCTCGTCTCTCGTGTCCGATGCCAAGACCGCGGCCAACATCGTCCCACTGGTGTTGATTCCGCAGATTTTGATGAGCGGCGCACTCATTAAATATGAGGACATGAACCGGAACCTCAGTTTCGTTTACGCGCTCACTCGGTGGTTCCACGAACATCCGACCAAAGAGCGCGGTAAAAAAATGGATAGCAAATTGCAAGTGCCGTTCATCTGCCAATTCATTCCGATGCGCTGGTCTTATGAAGAGATGATCGTCGCCCAGGCCAAGCTCAACCCGCTCACGCGCAGGCAAGACAGCGCCCAACGCGAAATCGACAGCATCGTGGCCAAACATCGACAAGACACGGCTGAAAGTAAGCGACTTGATGACTTAAAAGAAGTGCTGGCGGTGCTTTCCGGTTTGGAAGCCAAAACGCTTAACGAGGTCGATCACTATTTGAAATTGATTGATCAGGTTCTGGACCGCAAACAACCGTTCGATCGCGCTTTGTTCAAGGATGCAAAGGGACCGATCATGGCCGAACAATTTTATGTGAACCAAAAAATTTCTGATCTGATTTCCAACGCCGAGATGGAGCAAAGCGATTACCGGCGTGGCAATCGTCCGAACGTTTTCTTCGGCGCCGAAAAATATTATCTCGGCGTTCGAGTGGGCGTGTTTGTTTTCAACACCATCGTCTTGATTGGATCGATACTCGGGTTGCTCGGCTTGCTCCACTGGATTCTGCGCCGGCAACTCGAAGTCAGAAGGAGCTAGATGAAAATCCGAAATCCAAAAAATGCCAGTCCGGCTCGGACCGAAATCCGAAGTCGTCTGATCGTCGCGGCCAGCGAATCGGATCCGGACATGCTCTATGCGACCAGGTTCTGGGCGCCCGACCCGTTTATTTTTCTCCAGCGAAACGGCAAACGCACTCTGGTTTTGAGCGACTTGGAAATCGATCGAGGTCGCAAGCAGGCCGAAGCCAATGAGTTCGTTTCTTTTAACAAGCTCGAGCGAGAAGTGCAGGGGAAATCAAAGAAATCGCCGCCCTATGAAAAAGTGCTCGCGCATTTTCTCCGCCAGCGCGGCGTAAAGTCGACAATTGTTCCTTCGAATTTTCCACTTCGCTACGCGGAGGAACTCGCCGCGAATAAAATTCGGGTTCGGGCTACGAACGGGCTTTTCTGGCCGGAGCGCGAATCCAAATCGGACCACGAAATCAAAATGATCGGTCGGGCCCTGCGCATCACGGAGACTGGTCTTCGCCGAGCGATCGACATTTTGGCGCGATCGACAATTAGCCATGGAAAAAAATTGCGCTGGTCGGGCAAGACGCTGACCTCGGAAATTTTGCGGGCGGAAATCGATACAGCGATTTTGCGCGCAGGCGGAGTGCCAACTGGAACGATCGTGGCCGGCGGCGACCAGGCTTGCGATCCCCATGAGCGCGGATTCGGTCCGCTTTTCGCAAACTCGCTCATCATTCTCGATGTTTTCCCGCGTGACGCGAAAACCGGATATTTCGGCGATTTGACGCGGACGGTTTTGCGCGGGCGCGCGAGCGAGGCGCAGCGCGACCTTTGGGAAACGGTGAAAGCCGGGCAAGCGCTCGCGTTGAGAAAAATTAAAGCGGGCGTCGATGGAAAGACAATTCACAAAGCCATCCAGGAATTATTCGCCAACCGCGCATTTCCAACTGAGGTGCGCAAAGGAAAGCAAGTCGGTTTCTTCCATGGGACGGGACATGGACTGGGCCTGGAAATTCACGAGTACCCGCGCCTGCAAAAGGTCGTATTGAAAGATCGACAGGTGCTCACGGTTGAGCCGGGGCTTTATTATCCCGGACTCGGTGGCGTGCGGCACGAAGATGTCGTGATGGTGACGAAGAAAGGCTGCAAAATTCTCTCGCGATTTCCGAAGAAATTGGAAATTTGAACTCGTCGTCATTCCGAGCGAAGTCGAGGAATCCCGCCGCTTTACCTTTAAGCTTCCGCCGCGGGATCCTTCGACTTCGCTTCGCTGCGCTCAGGATGACAGCGCGAACGACTCCAAATGAACGAAGCGCCGTTTGCACCGTCTAATCTAAACAGACACACTTAAGACAGGAATGTTCTATCCAATCGGACTCGGTCATAATTGGTTACTTTACATCGGTGTGCCGTTGATCATCGGACTCTGGGCGCAAATTCGGGTGAGCAGGGCGTTCAGCAAATGGAGCAAGGTACGCGCGAGCTCCAACATCACGGGGGCGGAAACGGCACGGGAAATTCTGCATGCTGCGCAAATCAACGATGTCGATGTTGTGGAGACGAACGATTTTCTCGGTGACCATTACGATCCGACAAGCAAACGGCTTTGTTTGTCGAGCAATGTTTACAACACGCCCTCCGTGGCTGCACTCGGCATCGCCGCGCACGAGACCGGCCACGCGATCCAACACGCGAAATCCTACGCGCCGCTGAAAGCGCGCATGGCGATTGTGCCCGTCACGATGATTGCCTCCCAAATGCTGCCGTTTGTGATTTTCGGTGGATTGTTTTTCGGGATCACCGGTTTGATCACTCTTGGAATTTATTGCTACGCCGTCCTGCTCGCTTTTCAGTTGATCACATTGCCAGTCGAATTCGACGCCTCGCGCCGGGCGAAAATCATTCTGCGGCAAATGGGAATTATTCAGCCGGGTGCAGAAGTGGCCGGCGTAAACAAGGTGCTGAATGCCGCCGCGCTTACCTACGTCGCCGCCTTCGTCGCCGCGCTGGGGAACTTGCTCTGGTTGCTCTCGATCCGCGATCGGCGCAATTGATCGATGCCCGTTTGAAGGACGTGAATCCGTCGATTGTATTACCGGCCTCGCGTCACCTAACCGATTTGTTGTCGTCGGCTCCGGGGGTGCATGTTAAGAGTAAGAGGGAGCCGATGGATAAGCCACGAACCGATGAAGACCAGGAATTAGTGGCGCGCACGCAAGCCGGCGACGCGGCTGCATTCGATCAGTTGGTCGTAAAATACACGCCGCGTCTTTACGGTTTGATTTACAACATGACCTCGAACCACGAGGATACTAACGACCTGTTGCAGGACGTTTTCTCGAAGGCTTACAAAGCGATTCGTGGCTTTCGCGGAAAATCCTCTTTTTACACTTGGATCCACTCCATCGCCGTCAACATGACGCTGAACTTTCTCAAGAAACGCGGCCGCCGTTATCAACTGAGCCTGGATGACGTTGATGCGAGCATTCAAAACGACAAGGAATTCCTGGAGGCGACCGCGACCAACAGCCCGGTGCGGGAAGCCGACCTCTCCGAGCTGCAAAAAAGGTTGAACGAGGCCATGATGAAATTGTCTGATGAACACAGAGCTGTGGTTACCATGTTCCACATTCAGGGAATGCCCCACGCTGAGATCAGTAAAATCTTGCGCGTTTCGGAAGGGACGGTACGTTCGAGGCTCTTTTACGCGAATCGGCAATTGCAAAGTTATCTGGATGAATTTCGGAAAAACCCCGTTTCTTAAACCGCGCACCGATGGACGAATTTAACGACAACGAAATCGCAAAGCTGCTTCGACTGAAACGTTACGAGCAGCCGCCGCCCGGTTATTTCGAGAACTTCCTGCATGAATTTCATCGCCGTCAGCGCGACGAGCTGCTTCGTGAACCGCTTTGGCGCATTTGCCTCGACCGCACCCATGATTTCATGGCGCGGCTAAATTTGCCGGCGCTCACTTCCTATCCGGCGGCCGTCACCGCCGTCCTCGTTTGCGCCGCGGTCATTTCACTCAAGCTTTATCAAACGCCAGCGCCCGCTGGTCTCGCCGCGCAAGATCGATCCGCCTCCGGGGGACAACCGCGACAAGTGTTCGCTGCCCCAACGAACAACGCCGATGCGGGATGGACGCTTGCTTCCCCGGTTGCAACAAGGTTCTTCAGCGCGCCCTCACCTCGGAATCCCACTGAAAGCGCCCTCACTCACACAAGCGCGACGCCTCCGCGGTACGTGCTCGACAGCGTTCCCGTGAGTTATGAGACGACTTTCAAATTTTAAGCGCCTCCCGCGAGTTGCGCTCGCGAGCGCTTCGGTCGTTGCCATTGCGCTCGGTTGCGCGGGGAGCCCGATCGGCGCAGTTGCTGCCGAAGAACAATCCGCCAACTCGATCAGCCGCCAGGTCAAAGATATCTTTGAGCGCGCCGCCAAAGCAGTCATAAAGATTCACGCCATCGATCCGCATGGCGAGTTGTGCGGCACCGGATTTTTTGTCGATCCAACCGGCATGCTTTACACGGCGTACTCAGTCGGCGGCGAAGCCGAGAATTTTACCGTGGAGTTTAACGGCAAAAAATTTCCTGCTCGCCAGGTTGTGACCGATATTCGCAGCGGTCTCGCCATGTTGAAGATCGATGCCGCCACTCCGGCGCTGCCGATCGGCAAATCGGATGAACTCGAAGTCGCAACGCCCGTGGTGACGATCGGTTTTCCGCTCGATCTGGACGAAACTCCAAACTTCGGCATGATCGCCGGGTTCGATCATAAGTATCTTGGTCGCTATTTCTCAACCACGCACCTGCGCGTCAATGCGACGACGCAACGTGGCGAAGCGGGCGCGCCGCTTCTGAATTTGAAGGGCGAAGTTGTCGGTATCGTCGTCAGCAGTCTGGAGAACGGTTCTTCTTGCTATGCCGTGCCGATTGAAGCGGCGGAAAAAATTCGCGGCGATTTCGTTCGCTTTGGCGAAGTGCGCCACGGCTGGATCGGCGCGAACGTGACTCAGGCTCCCGCTTCGGTCGAAGGTTCGCGCGCCGAGATAACCGAGATTTCCGCGACGACGCCGGCAAATGATTCCGGATTGAGACCGGGCGATATTCTTTTGCAGGTTGGCAAAATCAAAGTCCGTGAACCAGAAGATGTTCTCGATGCTTCATTTTTCCTCACTGCTGGTGACGTAGTTCCTATCACCGTTGCGCGCGGCGGTGAAAAACTGATCTTGGACGTTCAGGCCGATATTCATCCGGCAGTTAAAAACGTTCCGATGCTGCCAGACGGCACGCAGCTTCCAGCGGCGGCTACGCTCAGGTTCAATCGCGCCATCCCGCTCAGTTTGCAGCCCGGTTCACAAAGGAGGCCCTAGGTTGGGAGAGCGTTTCTGTGAACCCGAAAGCATTCGGGGCTGACATAGCCGCCCTACAGCATTTTGCAAAATTCCGCTTGGTCGATGACGCGAACGCCAAGCTGCTTCGCCTTGTCGATTTTGCTGCCTGGTCCAGCGCCGGCTAGCACATAATTGGTGTTCTTGCTCACACTGCCACTTACGTGTCCGCCGAGCGCCTCGATTTTCCCGGTCGCTTCATCCCGCGTCATCGAAGGCAACGTACCGGTCAGGACAAATGTTTTTCCGGCCAGCGGCAGCTGCGCCGCCTTTTTTGTTGAAATCTCTTCGCTCTTCGGCTCAATCCCGAGCTGTTTCATTCGCCGTAGAATCTTCTTTCCCGCATCTGACGCAAAAAAATCGAGAACACTTTTCGCAACCACCGGCCCAACTTCGGTCACGATGCCGCTTTGCTTGTCGATCTTGCTTTTCGAGCGCTTGGCAAAACCGGCTCTGATCAAGCGTTCGGCGATTTCTCTGCGCTCGCTCTTTCCCTCCGCATGATAATCCAGCACGTCACGCAGTAACCTCGAGTCAGTCACATCTTCGATATTCTCGTGAAAGCGAGCGAGCTGCGTCGCGGTCGTTTTGCCGACATCCGAGATCGCGAGTGCAAAGAGCCAGCGCGACAGCGGCAAAGTTTTCGCGCGCTCAATCGCGCGCACAGCTTTGGTAGCGTTTTTCTCGCCGAAAACGCGTGGCGCTTCGTCGGTGCCGAGATTTAGTTTCGCGAGTTGGTCAATTTTCAGCTCAAATAAATCGAGCGGCTCACGTGCGAGTCCGCGTTCCACCAATTTGTCCGCGACAATTCCGCCCACGCTCTCAATGTCCAGGGCGCCGCGCGCTGCAAAGAATTCCAAACGCCGTGTTGTTTGCGCCGGACACTGAAGATTTTCGCAACGCCAGGCAACGAATTGCGGATCGCGCCGGATCGGTCCGCCGCACACCGGACATTTGCCCTGGATATAATCGAAAAAATCAAATGGCCTCGCGCCCCGCGGCCGCTTCGATTTCACTACTTCGATAACCGCCGGAATCACTTCGCCGGCTTTTTCGATGACGACCGTGTCGCCGATGCGGATGTCCTTGCGCTTGATTTCGTCCTCGTTGTGCAACGTCGCGCGTGAGACGCGGCTCCCGCTCACCGTTACGGGCTCGAGCACCGCAACCGGCGTGAGAATTCCAGTCCGGCCGACTTGAACGACGATGTCGCTCAAACGCGTCTCGACGCGCTCGGCAGCGTATTTATACGCAATCGCCCAGCGCGGTGACTTGGCTGTGAACCCAAGCCGCTCACGTTGCGCGAATGAATCCACTTTCACCACCGCGCCGTCGGTTTGATAGGCAAAGCCGCCGCGAATTTTGTCGAGCTCGCGGATAGCGCTCAAAACTCCCTCGACCGAATCGGACAGCCACCATCGCTCGCTATGCGGCAGCCCGAGCTTCTTGAACAAAGAAAAAACTTGTGAATGAAGTTCAAGATCGACTCCTTCGGTTGCGCCCGTGCCGTAAAAAACGATTCCGAGCGGCCGTTTGGCCACGAGCGACGGATCGAGTTGCTTAAGCGAGCCGGCCGCAGCATTTCTCGGATTTGCCAAAAGCGGGAGGCCGCTCTTGCTCCGCTCTTCATTTAGTTTTGCGAAACCATCCTTGTCCATGAAAGCTTCGCCACGCACTTCCAGAATTCTCGGCGTTGCGCCGCGCAACCGTTCCGGCACGGACCGGATTGTGCGAATATTTTGCGTGATGTCGTCGCCCACCAAACCGTCGCCGCGCGTGGCCGCGTATTTGAGCTTCCCCTTTTCGTAAAGCAACGACACGGCCACGCCATCCACTTTTGGCTCAATCACCACCGGAATCTTTTCGTTAGGCAGAAGGCGCGTGATCCTCGCGTAAAAGTTCGCGACTTCTTCTTCGGAATAAGTATTGTCCAAGCTAAGCATCGGCACACGATGTTCGATTTGCGCGAAAGCCTGCAGCGGTTTGCCGCCGACACGCTGCGTCGGCGAATCCGGCGTCACCAGCTGTGGAAAGCGCGTCTCAAGATCGACAAGCTCGGCGTAAAGCCGGTCGTATTGGCGATCCGGGATGGTCGGTGCGGCTTCTTCGTAATAACGGCGATTGTGCTCCTCGATCTCACGACGCAACTGCGCGATGCGCTTGGCGGCTTGCGCCTCGTTTTCTGCCATGAGCCATGATACAAACGCGGCAAAACTCGACAATGGACAGCGGTGAAAAAATCCTTGGCGTCGAAGGGGGCGGCACGAAGACAGCCTGGGTGTTGGTCGAACGCGCCACCGATGAGCTGCGCATTTTCGATCAAGGCAAACTGCCACCGTCGAATTTTCGCCTTACGTCATTGGAGCGATTGCGCGCAATCCTGTCGGAACTCCCAAAGGAGATCGATCGCGCCGGCATTTTTCTCGCGGGTTGTGGCGTCGGCGAAGATCAACAAACAGTTTCGCGCCTTGCGGCGGAGATTTGGCCGAAGGCGAAAATCATTGTCGGCAATGACCGCGATTCCGGCCTTGCCGCAGCGCTTGGACGTGCCGACGGCATCGTGGTGAACGCGGGAAGCGGCTCATCCGTGACCGGGCGCCGCGGGGACAAAATCGAGAAGGCGGGAGGATGGGGACATATTCTCGGCGATGCCGGCGGCGCCTATTTTCTGGTGATCCAAGCGCTGCGTCTCATCCTGCGCGAATATGACCTGCACCGCGGCGAGGTGCAGTTCACCACGAAAATTTTGCATGCTCTCTCTCTGAACAATCTTGATGAACTCGTGCGGTGGGCGCAGACCGCCGACAAGATGGAAATCGCACTACTTGCGCCGGTTGTTTTCGAGGCCGCCGCGAACGGCGACAAACATGTCGTTGAAATTTTGGAAGAAGGCGCTCGCGCGCTATGCGAGTACACCGAGGCAGTGGCGACGCGCCTGCATTTACTCGCGCCAAAGATCGTGTTGTCGGGGGGGCTTTTTCATCGGGATTCGATTTACACCCACGCATTTCGCCGTCGGCTCAAAAAGAATCTGCCAGATGTGCGTGTGACGAATGCCGAACGACCGCCTGAACTGGGAGCGGCTTGGCTGGCCGCCGAAATGAGCGAACTGAAAACTGCTCACGAAAAAATTGCGGATAAGAAGATAGATAATCTGGCAGCGGCCCTGACCGAGCAACGCAATCCGCGTTCCGACAATTTGGAAAAGATGAGCGCGCGCGAGATTGTCGAGCTTTTCGTCGACGAAGAAAAATCTGTCGAGCAAGCGTTGCGTAGCGCGATTGCGGATCTTGCGCGGGCGATCGAGATGGTGGCTGGGTCTCTGGACGAAGGCGGACGCTTGTTTTATGTCGGAGCCGGAAGCAGCGGCCGACTCGGCGTGCTCGACGCGAGCGAAATTCCGCCGACGTTCGGCGCTTCGTCCGAACTGGTGCAAGGAATCATCGCCGGCGGCAGCAGCGCGCTCTCGCACAGTATCGAAGGCGCAGAAGATGAGGAGAGCGGCGGCGCGCTGGCCATACACGAGCGC